>OFGN01000966.1_pt1 | contig 25124 bp, 17 predicted proteins | sample 1521821 | NCBI WGS metagenome assembly OFGN01 (sample SAMEA3504094, study PRJEB24116) | mouse gut metagenome | biome: mouse gut; feature: mouse-associated habitat; material: faeces | place: Denmark | collected 2011
CTCACATTTCACGGTGCAGGAGCAGACGGCGGGCGGTTCTGCCTCCACCTCCATCAGCGCCAGCAAGTCGGCCTCGTCCACCTGATTGAGAAAATGCACCGTGTTCTCGCCGTCCCCGGCCCGGTCGATGATGATGTAAAAATAGTTGCCGGTCTTGGAAACGACGGTGATAAACTGCTTATCCTCGGACGCCTCGCCGTCGATGTCGTCCACCAAGGATAGATTGCCCTCCGGGGTCAGGGGCTTGGGGGCAGGCGTGGACACCACTTCCCCGGTCGGCTCGGTAGGTATGACCTCTCCTTCCTCGTCGCCGCCCCCGGCAAAGGCCGTCGTGGTGAACATGGCGGCGGACAGGCCCACAGCCAGAATGACAGAGAGAAAACGGGTAATGATCTTATTCCTCATGGCCGGTGTCCTCCTTTTCGTGATAGGGCGTCAGGGTGGGGGCGGTCTGCAAGGCCCCGCCCCGCAGGAACGCCGCAAATTCCTCCCTCGTCATGTTCATGCCCCGGACAAGCTGGATGATCTGCAAATTCTCCTGCTCGGTTTTCTGCCCCTCCAGCTCCCGAAGCTGCTTGTTGTACTCCGCGATCTTGGACTTCACTTTCTGGATGTCCTTTTCGATGCGGTCAAGTTTGTTCGCCATAGTCAAAACTCCTTTCCGATTTTTTAATCCCAATTCATCAATCCGTAACCTCGGATAACGCTGCTGTTCAGGGGATAACTCTTGATCTTGCAGGCGTTTCCGCTGTTGCCCTCCACGGTATAGACGTTCGTGCCGTCCGTGCCGATCACGATGCCCACATGGTCGGCGTTGCCACTGTTGTCATAGCGATAGGTAATCCGCCGCTTTTACTGTCCTCGTGAGAGAACAGCAGTCAGAGCGGATTTTCCCCCGCTTCGCACCGTGCGTGCGACTTTCACCGCACACGGCGCTCCATCAATGCAGATTATTTGTTGCGTGTATGTGAAGGAACCAGTTTTTCCCTGTAACCGATAATTTTCTTCTGTGCTTTCACATCAAATTGGCTGATTTCTTGGTTCGGATTATTCACCGCCATAAAGCATTTCTTATGGAGTGAGACCAGATTGTTGACACGATTCACCTTGTCCAGCGGGAGGTAGGGGTTAACCCGGTGCGCCCATGGCGTGCTGGAAATGAGCCAGCCGCCGCAGACCCGGCACTTGAGCTTGTCACGATTCAGGGCATAAGCCCGATTCATAATGAACTCAAAGTTGTTGAGCTTTCCCCATTTTCCATAGCTGATGGCCCTTGCCGATTTCTCCGAGTACAGTTCATCGAAGCGCGCGTTGATACGCTTCTTTTTCGTGCGCTCGAAGTTGATTTGCCTTCCGGCTTCGGTATAGGGTGTTTCCGCCTGGTTTTTTGGTAAGACTTTTTCCCACTTGCAAAAGGTGATTGCGGTAAAGCCAATATAAATGTCACGATATTTGATAGAGGGTATTTTCTGCTTGTACTGTTGGTGGACACGGGGAAGGTTCTGCGTCTGGTTTGCTGGAATCCATTTCCCCTTGTATTGCTTCAAGCGAGCTTTTTCCACCATCTGTAGTCTTCTTCCATACTTTTTCATGGAAGTGCCGACCCAGGTACAGCATTGGTAATATTGGATGAGCCCTCTGATTTGGCTGTTGATGCGATTGATTGCGCCAATCATCTGTTCCCGGCTGTAGTTCAGGGGAATCTTTTTGATGTCATGGGCAATTTTGTCAACTTTCCGCTTTAATCGGTCTCTGTCTGGAATTGTCCTTGATATATAGCCCCGGCGGGATTTCCCCGGCACCATTTTGAACTCGTAGCCAATAAATTTGATGTGTTTCTTTCGGATGTCTGTTATCAGCGTTTTCTCCTGGGACAATGTCAGCTTCATTTTACTTTGCAGAAAGGCTTGCAACCGGGCTTTCCAACCTTCGGCATGGGCACGAGTATCTGTAATGATGACAAAATCATCCGCGTAACGGACGAGATATCCTGGTATCAGATTGCTCCTTTTGCGCAGAGCATGAAGTCTGGTTTCTGGTCTGGAATACGCTGTATGGGTTTTCTTGCGCTCCCATTGACTGGAAATCCATTCATCCATGATATCCAGATACACATTAGCCAGCAACGGACTGACGAGTCCTCCCTGCGGTGTTCCTTCCTCGTTCACCTCGCACTCGCCCATAACCCCGGCTTTCAGCATGGCCTTGATAATTTGCAAAACCCGCCTGTCCTTTACGCCCATATGGTATAAGCGTTTCAGCAAAATGGCGTGGTCAATGCGGTCGAAGCATTTGCTGATGTCACCCTCGACAATCCAGTAATAACCTGTATTGAACACAAGCGTTTTTGCCCGTTCTAATGCCATAGGCGCGTCCCGCATAGAGCGAAAACCGTATGAATGAGCAAAGAACTGCGCTTCAAATATTGGCTCCAGCACAATCCTCATACACTCTTGTACGATTCTGTCCCGTATGGTAGGAATACCCAGCGGGCGTTTTTCGGTTTTTCCCGGTTTGTCGATATACACCCGGCGTATCTTCTGTGGTTCAAAGTGCTTAAATGCGTTTTGAATATCCTTTATCACCCAGGAATGTGAGCGTTGTAGATAGTCTTTACGCATGGTCTTAGAATCCACTCCGGGGGTCTCACTGCCACGATTGCTCTTGATGTTGTGAATTGCTGTGATAATGGTTGCTTCTGCTGACATGATTTCCAGCAGACCCTTGAACGCCGGCCTTCCGCCTGCGTCATAGACCTCTTTGCTGTGCTGATACAGCTTGTCCTGAATCTCGCGCAATTGCGTTTCGGTTTTTGGGTAGTCGAATTGTTGTGCCATAACGCACCGCCTCCCTTCGGAATTGGTGTTTCTGGTTTTAGTCAGGTATGCCTACGGCTTCCTCGACTTTCTGTTCACATACGAATCTGCACTGACTATGCCCCTTCGCTCCGTCCGCCTTATTATTGCGGACATCATCGCTACTACGGGCTGCTGCCCCATGGATTAGCAGGCCATTTCCTGCCTGCGCGGCAAAGGTGCCACTTTACTTACTTCAACAGAATGAAGTGCCGTCCATGGTTCCTTCGTTCCCTATGCTTTAGCTTTTCATATCGGTTTTAGCCCGTCCCTTTAGCCCGACTGCCATCTTTGGCTGGTGTGAGCTTCTGCCAAAGACATTCGACCTTTTCGGTTTTCTGCCGTTTTCCACCATTGCAAATTTCAACGGCGGCAGTACCCCGCATGGGGGCGGATGGCTGTATTACCATCCTGACATTTACGAGCCGTACACTCAGGACATATGTCGGTTGCAACAAAACATACTGGACATGACCGATTTATAGCCTCCTGCGGCGCGATACCGTCTCAGATATCGCCTCCGCTCTTTACCGAGCTTCGCACGTTCCATATGACACTATGGACGCACGTCGGAGCATCAGAGTTTTGGTCACCCGTCACACCGGGTCAGGCAGGTTCTGCCCCTGCCGAATCAAGCATAGAGTTCAGATTTCTTGCGAAATCTGCCTTGTTTTATTGCGTATTTCTACGCAGATTGTCAAGGAACAAAGCACGCCCAATCAAAGTAGATGATGTCGCCGGGGCGTGGCTCATAACTGTTGTCCTGCCATAGTCCCCGGTCTTTGAACCAATCCGAGCCGGAGATACACCCCGCCGTCCTGGGGATTACGCCAGCGTCCAGATACTCGCACTCGTTGGCGCACCAACTGACAAAACAGGCGCACCACTCCACGCGGGAGTTGAAGCCGTACCACGACCAATAGGGCTGGCCCCCCACGTTGCCGAGCTGGGAGAGGGCCACCACCACGATCTCCCCGTCGCCCACGCCGATACCGTATAGGGCGCTGCTCCACATACTGCGGTTTTCTTCAGCCAGTAATTCCGCAAGCTGCGCCCGCTGGTCGGCGGTGAAGTTGTAGGCGTCCGCCATTTCATCGGCGGTCTTGTGGGTCACGGTGATATAGAGGGTCGTTGTCGTTACCTCAACTTCTTCCTCAATGATGTTGCCCGCCCCGTCGTCGGTTTCCACGGTTTGGGTGGTGATGGCGGTTTCCGAACGGTGGCTTATCTCGTTCATAGCCCAAAATATCTCTTTCAACAGCTCTTTTTTGCTGTCGTCCATCGTGGCGACTTCCTGGGGGTTATCCGGGTCGGTGGTGGTCTTAACGGCGTATATTGCCAGTACCTCCGGCCAGACGGCACGGGAGCCGGACATTTCAAGCGTGTCATGGGCGGTGCCGTTCTTGATCTCGTCCAGCTTGCCCTCATACTCCTGATTGATCTCCCGGACAACGGCGGGCATGGTCTGTCCTGTGCCGCTGTCCTCCCCGGAGAAGAAGATACCGAAGCAGGAGCCGACGATCAGGCCAATCAAGCAGATAATCACAACGGCAAGGATGGCAACCCAGCCCCCAGCGGCAATAGCGGCCACCAGCGCCTTAACGGACGCAATCATGGCCTTTACCGTAGCGGAAACACCCTTTGCGGCGGCTTTCGCGGTGGCGGCGGCGGTCTTGGCCGTGGCACGGGCGGCGTGGGCGGTCATTTTCGCCGCCTTTGCGGTGGCCTGGGCCGTTTTCTGTGCCGCTCTTGCCGTATGGTCTGCGGTCTTGATGGCAGTTTTAGAGGTTTTCACGGTGCCTTTTGCGGTGCGCTGTGCCGTCTTTACCGTCCGCTGTGCGCTCTTGATGGTGCCCTTTGCGCCCCCGCCGGTGGCCTTTGCGGTCTGTCCCATAGCCTGGGCGGGCCGTTTTGCCATTTTTACGGGTGTTTCCACGGTGTTGACCGCCGTTTCCACCTGCCGGGGCACTTTGGCGGCGTCCTGGGGCTTTATCTGCGGTGGCCGGTCGGACTGGACAGCCCGGTTTTTCACCTGCCGTTTCCGTTCAGCCCACTTTGCGGCCTGCTTCTTGGCAAAAGTCCGCCCACGCTCCACAATAGAGTTTGCAGTATCAACGGGGTGTTCAACGTCAGCATAGGCCGGGGGCCGCTCCACTGTGCGTTCATACTGTGGGAGGTGCTGGCGCTCCGGGGCCGTCCCGGTTCGCTGGTGTGGGAGCCGTCTGTCCTGGGCGGGGCCGGTACCCTGCCGGGGGCGCTGCCCATCCCTGGGCGGTTCGATTCGCTGACGTGGCAATCGTCCCTCCGGGGCCGTTCCGCTGTGCCGCTGCGGGGTCTGGCCCTCCGGGGCCGTCCCCTGGGACGGTTCGGGGGCGGGGGCCTGTTCAGTGGGGGCGGTGTTCTCCCGGCGCTTCTCCGCCGCCCGCTTCTCCCGCTGGCGCTGGAACAGATTTCGCCCCTGGCGTACCACTGTTTTTGTCCCGGACACGGCCACATTTGCCGTATCATGGGCCAGATCGTCAGCGGCAAACTCCACCTTGTCCTCGGCGTACTCGCTGGGGCTGGCCTGCCGGTCGTCCATCAGCGCCGCCGCGTTCCGCTTGGAGCGGATAAAGGCGTTCTTCATGCGCTGGCCCACAACGGCGGACTTGTCCAGCACTTTAATGTCCTTGACCTTTTCACGGGTCTTGATCTCTCTCATGGCCGCTCACCTGCCCGTCTTTTCATCCAGCGGTGTTTCAGCTCGGCGGGGGCCACATAGTAGCCCCTGCGCCGCTGGCCTGTCCACTCCCGGCCCCCGGCCACGCCGTCAAAGGCAAAGCCAGCGGCCCGCAGGGACGCCCCGCTCTCCGATGCCAGCGTATAGGTGACAATGCGCTCATAGCCCATATCAAACCCGATGCGGCAGCAGGCCCCGTAGAGCTTGGAACAGGCGTTGTCCGTCCCGTCCGTACAGCAGCGCAGGATTTCCAGGGTCAGCCCATCGTCAAGATACCGGGCGACGGGACGGCCACAAATGGCGACGCCGCACAGGTTGTCCCCGTCATAACAGGCCACGGCGAACTTGCCGCCAACGGGCGGGATGCTGTGCCGGTGATACCGGCTTACATACTCCCTTGCGGCCCGCAGGTGGCAGGGCTTGATTTTCAATGGCATTTTCATCCCTCCATTCAAAAGGAGAGGGACAGGCATTAAGCCTGTCCCCCGGAAAAGCGGCCCTCACCGGGCCGGGTGGTCATTAAGCGGTACAGCTCCGTATTGGAGGGGAAGCGGTTGACAAAGGGCACCAGGGCCGAGCCGTACTTGATAAGCCCGCACCCGGCGGGGGCGTTGGTGATGTGCCCCATCTGTTCCTCGGAGATATTCAGCAGGCGGGCCAGCTTCTCCCGGTCGCTTGCCGCCTGGTTCAGCATGACAATGAACTCGGAGTTAGACAGCATGGTGCTGGCCTGCACGGAGTCCAGAAGATACTCCACGTTCTGCGTGATGGCGGTGGGGTAGGCGTTGCGCTTGCGGAACTGCCGCCACGCGGAGTTGAAAAAGGCGGCGGAAAACTCGTTCTCAAACATCACATGGAACTCGTCGATAAAGACGTGGGTGCGCTTGCCCTTTTTCCAGTTCAGGGTGACGCGGTTGAGCATGGTGTCAGTAATGACAAGGTGGCCGATGGGCTTCAACTGTTCGCCCAGGCCGTGGATGTCGAACACCACCACCCGCTTGTCCAGGTCAACGGTGCTTTCATGGCCGAAAATATCAAGGGAGCCGGTGGTGAACAGCTCCAGGGCCAGGGCGATCCCTCTCGCCTCGTTCTCCGGCTGTTCCAGCAGCATCTCCCGGAGGGCTGTCAGCGTGGGAGCAGGGCCACCATGCTTGGCGTTCTCGTACAAATCCCCCGTACAGCGGTCAATGATGGAGTTTTGCTGGGGGCCTACGCCCTTGGGGTCGATGCGCTCCACCAGGGACATGATAAACTGCGACTTCACCACGATGGGGTTGTTCTCACCGTAGCCGTCCACCATATACATGGCGTTCAGACGGTCTTTCCCGCCAGCGGCCACCCGGATCACGGAGCCGATATTGCCCATCGCTTCAATGAGAGGGGCGTACTCCCCCTCCGGGTCTGCTATGAGAATATCATCGTCCGTGTTGAGAATGAGGAACGCGATTTCCTCCTTGACACTGAACGACTTGCCGGAGCCGGGAACGCCCAGCCGGAAGGAGGACTGATTGAGCAGGTTTGCCTTGTTGCACATAATAAGGTTGTGGGAAATGGCGTTCTCCCCGAAGTAGATGCCGCCCCTGTCCATGATCTCCTGCACCTTAAAGGGCATGAACACGGCAAGGCTCTCGGTGGTCAGGGTGCGGAAAGCGTCGATCTTCCGGGTGCCGATGGGCAGGACGGTGTTCAGGCCGTCAAGCTGCTGGTATTTCAGCACCGCCAACTGGCACCGCCCGGACAGGGAGCGTATTTTTTCCGTGTCGCTGTCAAGCTGTTGTTTGCTGTCGGCGGTGATGACAAGGGTGAGGACGGCCTGCATCATCCGCTGGTCGCGGGTGGTGAGGTCGGCCAGAAATTCCTTGCTCTCCTTGCGCTGTAACTCCATGTCGTAGGGGACGATGGCGGAGAAGTTGTTGTTCTGATTCTGGCGGCGCTGCCAGTTTGTTATATTGGTTTCCACCCCCAGCAGACGGTTTTCCACCTCCCGCACGGCTTCATCCGTGGGCACGGAGAGAATGTCAATGGACAACATCATATTGCGGTTCAGGTCGGTCAGGTTCGCCACGATCTCGTCCTGGATATAGTTGGCGTAGTCCTTCAGGAACAGCACCCGGCAATAGCGGTCGCCCAGCTTCAGGTAGTCGCTGTGCTTCTCGATCCCGTCCGGGCAGATATAGTCCTTGAAGTCGTGGCCCTTCCGGGCCATGTTCGCCATATCAAAGTGAAAACTGCCCTCGTCCCCGGCCCGGTAGAAGTCGTGGAGGATACGCAGCCGGTCAGCGGCGTCCAGCTCCACGCACTTGGAGCCGAGGGCGGCGAAGCGGGCGGTCAGGTCGGCCCCGATGCGGGTGAAGTAGGCGCGGGCGTCCTCAATGTCCCGCTTGTAGACGGTCACGGTGACAAGTTTCTCCTGGATGATGCCATTGGCCCCGGTCGCCTTGTCAATGAGCATTTGGTTGTACTCCTTGCGGTACTTGTCCAGGCCGTCCCCTCGCATAGCCATAAGGACGGACTGCTCAAAGTCCGCTTGGCTCTGGCGGCGGTTGCAAATGGTCAGCTTGGTGGTGGCGGCGCTGTCCAGGCCGTTCAGCAGCTCCGAGTAGGCCAGGAACATGGTTTCCTTGTCCTCCCGGCTTGCCACCTTGTAATTGATGTCGGTGAAACGGTAGGTCTTGGAGAACTTGATGCCCACCTTAAAAATGCCGTCCGGCCAGACGCATTGAATGGGTATCACGTCCTGCACCCTGCGGGGGATACGGTACGGTTCCCGATCCTGCCGCATGATGGTCTTGATGCTCTTAATCATGGCGCTTGTATTCCTCCTTTTCCCGCTTTTCCATGCTGGACTTCAAAAGGTCGTAGTACAGCGTGGACGATTCAAAACGCAGCTCCCTGGGTTCCAGCACCTCCGAGCGCAGCCACGCCCAAATAAACTGCTCCGCCGTCATGCCGTGGTAGGTGAAAAAGCCCAGGGCGGCAAAGGGGGCCGCGCCCACAATGCACATCCAGGACACGGTTTCCGTGCCGACATAGGGTTTCAGCAGAAAGTACAGCCCCACGGCCACGGCTACCGCCAGGGCAGAAAAAACGAGCTGCCGCAGGGACAGCCCGAAAAACATACTCTCCGTGTAGTTGCGGATTTCACGGTTGATTTTGACTTCCAAAATAAGACCTCCTATCGCTCCATCCCGCTCTTTTTCCGGGGCGTCTTTTGCTGAGAGGGGTAGGGTACAAATTCTTCCTCCCCCTCGATCATGCTGAACTCCGCCCGCAAAAACGGATGGGTTTCTCGCTTTTGACATTGACGGATCATATCAATCGCCCCTTCTCTTGTGGCGGTGCTGCCCTCCATTCGTCCGTCCTTAAACACATAAAATCGTTTCATTCCGACCTCCTTTACAAGCCCATCATTTCACGCACAACATGGTCGGACATTTTGACGCTGCCCACCAAAATGAGCATATTAAACGTCAATTCTCCCACATAGCTCCACACCATAGATACCGCCGCCGCGTCCGGGTCAACGGTGGGCGGGGAACTGGCGAACACGGAGAAGATGATGCAGGCCAGCACGATGACAGCCCCCTCCAGACAGACGGCGGAATAGCTTTTCAAGAAGCTCTTGCCCACGTTCTGGCTGGGTTCCCCGGCGAAGCTGGACAGGGGGATGGGGGCCAGCGCAGCGTACATATACATCTTGAAAAAACGCCCGTAGACGCTCAAAATCATCACGAAGGACAGCACCCAAATGAACAGTCCGCCGATCAACGTCACCGCCCATAGGGGTATGCTCTCAAAAAAGCCGCAGTCCTCAATGGCCGTCACGATCTCGGCGGGCAGGACGGTGGATTGCGGCGCTCCGAAGCCCGCCGCATTCATAATGGACGACACAATGCCCTGGATGATGCTCAACAGGGCCAACATCAGCTCCATGCCATAGGTGATTAGGGCCTTTGCCAGCGCAAAGCGGACGAACAGCTTCAGCGCGTGTTCCGGCTTTTTGACCTCCACAAAACTGCCGCAGGTCTTGACCACGCCCACCACAAAGAACAGCACCAGCAGGGCGTAGCCAATAGCCTGCAACGCACCGTGGATGTCCGCTACTACGTTCCAGATCGCGCCGCCCTTGAAGTCCTGGGGGGACTGCGTAATGAGCTGCCATATCTCGCTCAGCTTGCCGTTCCAGACCTCCAAAGCGTTCTCCAAATTCTGGACTACCCAATTATCCGACACGCAAAGCACCTCCTTTCGTCGGGGCGAAATCCATTCCGCGCCGTTTCCTCCTGTCGGAGAAAACTGCGCTTCATTCCTTTGCCCCTCCTCTCCCGGCCCGAACCGCTTTGCTGGGTTCGGGCCGGGTAATTTTTGTGTGCCGACATTAGCCGCCGGTGATAAGGGTCAAAATCTCCTTGGCAAAAGTTATAATTACGCCGCCCGCCAGGGTCAGGAAGCCGTTGGAACGCTGGGACGGGTCGTGGCTCTGGAGGGAGAGGCCCACCTGGACAATGCCCCAGCCCAGCAGAATGAGGCCCACGGCCCGGATCAGGCCGAAGATGAACGTGGACAGGTTGTTGATAACGGTGAGGGGGTCGCCGCCAGCGGCGGGGGCAGCGAGGGCCGTCACGGTGCAGCAGCCCATCAGGGCCACGGTCGCCACCAGGGAGCAGTACCAGCGGTAGCCCCGCTTCACCTTGTCGGGCATGGGCAGGCGGTTGTCGTTCTTCTTCTCGTTCTTCTTGAAAATGCTCATTGTGTGTTACCTCCATGATTGTTGATATATTCCTCCAATTCTTCCTCGGTGAGAAGAATGAAGTGGTGTTCTCCGGCGTCCTGTTCATCCGATTTCGCCGCCTGCTTCAGCAGTTCCTCGTCAAATTGGATGGACACGATGCTGTGGGTGTCCTCGCCGTGCCGGTACGGTTCGGCCCCGCCGTCTGTGGTCAGTTTCACATTGGGGTGTTTCAGAATGTCGTACTTGAAGTCCTGGATGGGCCGCTCCCCACGGATAAAAAGAAGCGCGTACTGGTTGTCCAGCATACGCACTTCATCGGGGGTCAAAAGTTCACGGCCCGCTAATTGCCAGTTGGTGGAGTAGCTGCCGTTCCGTCCCCTGGACTGTCCATAGGTGTTCGTGTCGATGGTTTCCTTGCCCAGCAGTTTGGAAACATACTCGTGCGTCGCCTGCTCGTTCCCCCCGAGATAGATAAATTCATCACAGTTGCCCACGATGCTCTCCCACTGTTTCTCAAAGAGGGCCTTTAGCTGGGCGAGGTTCTGGATGATGATGCTCACGGAGATCTCCCGGCTCCGCATGGTAGCCAGCAGCTTGTCAAACTCGTCCGGCAAAGCGAATAGCGATAGGTAAGACCTGAGCGGCGCGTCAGCGCCACTTTCCGTCTTTTCCCCCGCTCCACACCGTGCGTGCGACTTTCACCGCACACGGCGTTCCATCGACCTTGAAAGAATTATAAATAGATACAGCTTCCAGTGAATGATTACATTTAGATTGAGAATAAACCTGCTGTTTTGCGCAGGGTGTTCAGTTTCGCTCGCTGTTTTTCGCTTAGCCGTAGTGGCGGCACAAGATGTGCAATGACCTCGCTGTCAGTGGCATGAATCAGGATATGGACTGCTTCCGTGACCAGCACCAGATTTCCATATTGGTCGCTGCCGCCTTGCTCTCGCGGGAGCTTATGGTGACAATGAATGTCTCCAATTTCAAGCGGTTGTTTGGTAATGGCACAACGCCCATGTTGGGCGCAGTACAGCGCCAGCCTGCTGTTGTTCAGCTCCACACTGGCAAATTGCACCGGGTTCCGCATGAGGTAGTGCAAAATGCTCATATTTATGGATTCCAGATTTTTGTGGATACTCCTACGGCCTTTTTCCGTGTACTGGTTCACTTCACGCCGCTTATAGAGTGGCGCTTTGGCTTGGGTATACCCTATTGGGATAATCGCCTGACCACTCACATAACGAATTTGCTTGCTTCTTCCATATCGCTCCGCGATATAGACAGGTAGGGGATTTCCTTGCTTTTGCAAGCGTTCTCTCAATCTGTTCTGCATGGTTCGAGTGACGCCGAGGGCTATTTTTCGGATGTCTTTGCTGATATGGGTAGCATAATGATAGTAATTGTGAACACCTGAGACATAGGCGTTGTAGGCTCCAATGGCTTTGTACTCCTCATTCACATTTGCCGGGTATTGGATTCTTTTCACCATCTCCCGTGTTTGCCGCTTGACTTTTTGGATTGCTTTATTGCTCATGTGCGATTCCACCGCGTACCTCGCTTCACCATCTGCTTGCCCTCCACCAACTGATAAAGGTAGCTGTCAAAGGTATTCTCGGTAACGTAGGTGTAAATATCAACCTCGTCATTTTCGTTGCCCTGCCTTATGATCCGGCCTTCTCGTTGCTGCAAATCAGAGGGCCTCCACGGGCAATCAAGGTGGTGCAAGGTTACAAGTTTCCGCTGTACGTTGGTGCCAGCACCCATTTTCTGCGTGGAGCCAATCAGCACCCGTATCTGGCCGGAGCGTACCTTGCCGAACAGTTCTTTCTTCTGCACCTCCGTACTCGCAGAATGGATATAGGCGATTTGTTCAGGTGGAATGCCCTTGGCAATCAGTTTGTCGCGCAGGTCGTCATAGACATTAAACTCGCCGTTCCCCTTGGGAGTAGACAGGTCGCAGAACACCATTTGTGTGGAGCGTTTGTCAGCCGTGTAGAACCATTGCTCAAATACATTTTCAACACAGGCGCTCACCTTGCCGGTGTCGCTGTCGGGGAGCATGGGGTTAAGGAGCCGCTGGTCAAGGGCCAGCTTGCGCCCATCGTTGGTAATGAGCAGCATATTGTCCTCGGTGCTGTCCACCATCTTATTTCGGACACGCTCGGCCCGCGTCCCCAGCGCCGCCACCATTTCCTTTTGCTGTTCCGAGGGTTTCAGCACGATATTGTGATAGTTGGCCTTGGGGACGGGGAGATTGAGCATATCCGCCGTCTGGATGTCCGCTACTTCCTTGAACATGGACATGAGTTCCGGGAGGTTGTAGAACCGGGAGAACCGGGTCTTGGCCCGATAGCCGGTGCCCTCCGGGGCCAGCTCTATGGCGGTGACGGTTTCCCCAAAGGTGGAGGCCCATGCGTCAAAGTTAAGCAGGCCGTTCCGTTCCAGGGTGCGGTACTGCAAATATTTCTGCATGGTATACATCTCTACCATTGTGTTGCTGATAGGTGTGCCCGTGGCAAAAATAACACCCCGGCCCCCGGTCAGCTCGTCCAGATAGCGGCACTTCATATAGAGGTCGCTGGACTTCTGCGCTTCGGTCTGGCTGATGCCGCCCACATTCCGCATTTTAGAAAAGGCGGCGAGGTTTTTGTAATAATGTGCTTCGTCGATGAAAATGCGGTCAACGCCCAATTCCTCAAACGTGACCACATCATCCTTCCGGCTTTGGTCGTTCAGCTTTTCCAGCTTGGCGTCAATGGATTTCTTGGTGCGCTCCATCTGCTTGATGGAGAAGCGTTCCCCGTGGCTGGCCTTCAGTTCCGCTATGCCGTCCAGGATTTCCCGCCGCTGCTGTTCCAGAAGATACCGCTGGCGCTCCACGCTCACCGGGATTTTCTCGAACTGCGAGTGCCCGATGATGATGGCGTCATAGTCCCCGGTGGCAATTCGGCCACAAAACCGTTTTCGATTTTTTGTTTCAAAGTCCTTTTTAGTCGCCACCAGGATATTAGCGGAGGGATAGAGCTGCAAATACTCCGACGCCCACTGTTCCGTCAGGTGGTTGGGGACAACGAACAGGCTCTTTTGACACAGGCCCAGCCGCTTGCTCTCCTGCGCCGCCGCCACCATTTCAAAAGTCTTGCCCGCACCCACCACATGGGCCAGCAGGGTATTTCCGCCGTAGAGGATATGGGCGATAGCGTTCACCTGATGAGGCCGCAGGGTGATCTCCGGGTTGATGCCCACAAAGTTCAGGTGGCTCCCGTCATACTCACGGGGGCGGGTGCTGTTGAATTTGTCGTTGTAGAGCCGTGTCAGCCGCTCTCTCCGGGCCGGGTCTTTCCATATCCAGTCCTGGAATGCCTGTTTGATAAGTTCCTGCTTACCCTGGGCGATGGCGGTTTCCTTCTTGTTCAGGACAGGCTTTTTTCTCCCTTCCTCATCCTGAACATAGTCAAAAATACGCACATCCCGCAGGTTCAGGGTTTCTTCAATGATCTTGTAGCCGTTGATACGGGAGGTGCCGTAGGTGTTGTGCGCCTTGATGTTGCTCTTGTCGTAGGATTTGCCCTCAACATTCCAGTCGCCGGTGTGCTGGAAGTAGCGGACGTGGATGTTCCACTGGCAGTAGTTGGGGGTGCTGAACAACTCAAACATGAATTGCTCCACGATCTCCGGGGGAAGCCAGGTGGCCCCCAGCCGCACGGAGATTTCGCTTGCGGTCAGGTCTACCGGCTGCACCCGTTCCAATGCCTGCACATTGGCGGCATAGTCCTCCGGGTACTGTTCGGCACTCCGCTTTGCCCATTCCAGCTTTTCCCGCACGTTGCCGGAGAGGTATTCGTCGGCGGGGAGGTACTTTTCCTCGGTGCCGCTGCCATACCCGTGCATGGGATTCAGGAAGATCACGCCGGTCAGGTCGGCGTACACCTCCTGTTCGGTCTTGCCGGTCAACTCCATCATAAAGGGCATATCCACCTTGGCCTTTTCAGCCAGTGACACGGCCAGAGCCTCGGACGCCGTATCCACGCTGGTGACGACAACCTTCTGCTTGATGGTGCGCTTGGTGAACATATCTGCCTTGCGGACAAAGTTGCGCTCATCGTCCAATACTTCCAGGGAGGTCAGCAGGAAGTAGGCGCTGTCCATGCTGAAGGCGCTGCTGTTGGCGCGGGAGTTGATACGCCCATACTTCTCCACAAAGGCGTCATAGAGGGCATTGAGCTTGCGCTGCTGGGCCTGAATATCATCGGCGGGCCAGTCCTCGGTCTGATAGTCAATGAGCGTCCGCACACAGTCCCGGATGCCGATTAGCCCCTTGATGCGGTTCGCCGCCGTCACCGACACCTCCACCGGGTTCATGCGGCTGTTCTCCCGGTAGTACACCTGCCCATCCACCACGGTATAGCTGAAATTCCGCACATTCGGGTCGGCGGGGATGGATTTATCCTCGCCCTCCGCTTCCGGGTCGTCCAGCACATAGTCGGTCATGGAGCCTTGGATATTCTGGATGGCGGCGGTGAGCTGCTCCCCCAGGTCTTGTCCCTCATGGGGCAGGCAGGCGGTTTCCGGCCCATAGGGGCCGCTGACCTCCCGCATTTCGCCCATGACCATTTCCGGGTGGTCGATGAAATACTGATTTATTTTCAGCCCGTTTTCATCGGTGTTCAGGTGTACCCAGGCCGGTTCCTCGCTGGAGAGGGCGTCCCGCTTCTGCAAAAACAGAATGTCGCTGGTCACTTCCGTGCCAGCGGCATCCTTGAACGTATTGTTGGGCAGGCGGATGGCCCCCAGCAGATCGGCCCGCTGTGCGATATACTTCCGCACGGTGGGCGTTTCCTTGTCCATGGTGCCCTTGCTGGTGACAAAGGCGATGATGCCGCCCGGTCTGACCTTATCCAGCGTCCGGGCAAAGAAGTAGTCGTGAATGAGAAAGTTGTGCTTGTCGTACCGCTTATCCGGCACCTTGAAGGAGCCAAAGGGTACGTTGCCGATGGCGGCGTCAAAAAAGCTGTCCGGGAGGTCTGTTTTCTCAAACCCCTGGACAGCGATAGAGGATTTTTGATAGAGCTGGCGGGCGATACGCCCGCTGATTCCGTCCAACTCTATCCCGTAGATTTTGGAGTCGGCCAGACTTTCCGGGCGCATACCGATGAAGTTGCCGATGCCGCAGGACGGCTCCAACAGATTGCCGGTCTTGAAGCCCATGTTCTCCAATGCCTGATAGATGGAGCGGATGACCACGGGCGGGGTGTAAAAGGCAGTGAGGGTGGATTCTCTGGCGGCGGCGTACTCGTCCTCGTCCAGCAGGGCTTTCAGTTCGGCATACTTGCTGTGGCGCTCGTCAAAGCAGTCGGCCAGCCCGCCCCAGCCCACATACTGCGCCAAAACTGCCTGTTCCTCCGGGGTAGCAAACCGATCTTCGGCTTCCAGCTTTTTCAACAGACGGATGGCCCGGACGTTGTTGTTGAAGCGTTCCCCCGGCGTCCCCGCGCCGATGGCGTCATCGGTGATATGGTACTCATGCCGGTCTGCGGCAGGGACTTCGGGATGGAGGACAAAGGGGGACACCTTGGCCCTGCGCCGGGGCGCGGGCGGGGGCAGGGCTGGCCCATCGGTCAATGCCTCCGTTTCCGGGGCCGCTTTGATGGGTTCGCGGATAAAACCACCCATTTCCTGCTGATACATAGAGCGCAGCACTCCGGCAACCGTCCTCATGTCATACATGACAAAGGTATTGGACTTATTACGAAGGTCAATCGAAAAATTGCCGTTGTAGAAACTGTATTCCACTGTTTCGCCAGTTTCAAGCGTTACGCTCTTGTCTGTCCTATCATACTTTTCGGCCAAAAGGCGGGCAATTTCGGTGTTGCCCAGCCCGTCCCGCAGCCAGGACGACACTTCGTTTATCCCCACACTGTCCAACAGCCCACCCTGACCTGTCAGCACTTTGCGCAAATCGTCCCCATTATCAGCGGGGCCAATCTTTGAAATAGGGAAATAATCTGTAATGAAAAGATTCTTCTCATCCCGCCGAAGCAACCGCTCAAAATTCTCTTTGCTCTCCGAACGGAAGATAGGATAGACCAACGTAGGGTCGCGCAGGGATACTTCGCTATCTCGAATTTCATCAATGAGAAAAGGTGTATTTTCCAGATAAACCGTATCTCCCACCTTGTAAGCTGGAGCCAGCGGGTCACGGTGTTTCTCCGCAGGCGGCGCAGACAGGGTTGGGGCTGGCCCATCACCGTCATGGCCGTGCCCATCCGCTAAACTTTCTGCGCCCTTTTCAACCGTCCCCGCCGCAGTTTCCTTTTCAGCCGGTTCCGGCGTTCCTTGCTTGGCCCGTTCCACTGCCAGCCATTCTGCGGCCTCCTTGTCCGCCACGGCTTTTCTGACCTGCTTCAGATAGTCCTCGGCTTGCCACTCGCTGGTAAATTCCTCCCGGACACCCTCGCTGTCCACATATATCCCATTTTGGGCATCATCCCAAACGGCGTAGCCGCCCTCCGTTTCAATGACGGAAAAGCGTTCGGGTGCGGGGGGCGCATTGGCGGCGATCTGCTCCACATCGGCCATGACCTGCTGAATAAAGGGGTTTGCGCCCAGCTTCTCCGGGTCTACCACATGGCCGTCCACGATGCCGTTCTCCGCAAGGGCGGCACGGATGGCGGCGGGGTCAATATCGGAAAAATCATCGGTTTCCTGCCGGGGCCGACGGTTCTGCTCCTTTTGCTTTTTGTACTCGTCCTCGGCAAAGGCGATCATCTCGTCAAAGTCAAGGTTAGCAAGAAGCCCGGTCAAATCATCCATATCGTGGCATTGAATGGACGCAGCCGCCTCACCGTCTACCTGGTAGATTAAGCGGAAGCCGATCAGGTCGGCGCTGACCTCAACGGTATGCTCGCTGTCGCTGGTACTGCCAAAGGCAAGATCAACGTGGTGCAGGTCGGAAAAGTCGGCCTCCTGCTCGAATACCTCCATGCAATACTCGTTAATAAGCCGTTTTGCCCGATCCATCTGCGCCTGTGCGTAATCTATGACCTCAAAGCCCTGGGGCGGCGGGTCAAGCTCCGCCACAAAGTCCTGGGGGATGGTCTGGCCCTCGCTGTCGCGGTAAAGGACGATACTCATGGGAGTGCCAACATGGTTTTCTTCCTTGATTGCCGCCACAAACTGCTCCGCGTCGGTGTACTCAACACTTTCACCCACCACGCCGTTAGTGCCTAAAAAGTCGATACGTCCAATGCGTCGTGGGATGTCAGGCTCCACCGCTTCAACGGCGGGGGACACATCCTCTACCAGACGAAGCAAACGGTCATTGAGAGGGTTCTCCGCCAGCAGACGGTCAAATTCCTCGCGGGGCAGTTCCTTGTTGATAATGGGAAACGCTGGGTCAAAAAGCCGGACAGTCTGCTCGTCAAAGGCCAGCAGCTCATACTCCTGCGCCCCCAGGTACACGGTGTCGCCCAGGACAAAGCGGTACTCCTTTTTCGGCGAGGGCGGCGGGTTCAGTTCCTCATAGGTCGGTTCCAGCGGCGCGGCCAGGGGGCCGTTCAACTCGGCAAGCATGGCCTCGCACCGTTCCGTCAGATGGGTGTTATCCCCGATGATGGTCTGTATGGCGTCCCGCAAGGTAGGCAGAACAAAGCTGCCCTCCTTCGTCAGAACGTAGCATTTTTTATCCCCTGCCCCAAAACTATCCGCGCACCTTTTGGCAAGCAAAACTTCCGTGCATTGCTCCTTTTCACCGAGTTGGGTCTTGAAGTCCACATAATCGTCAATGATGGAGCTGATTTCCTTTGCAATGGCCCATCGCGCTTTCCGTTCTTCTATCTGTGCCTGATAGACCGGGTAATGTTCTTTTTCAGCCCGGTTCAGATAGCGGTCGGCGGCGATCAGTTCCCCGATGCGCTTCTCCACTTTGGCCCAGGACAACAGAAATTTGCCGTCAGGGTCGCCATAGTCGCGGGAGATAGTGATGCCCTTGCCATCGTGATCCTCCCAATAGCCGCTGCCGGGGATGGCGTCGGAATGCCCGCCAACGCCGTACTCATTCCGCAGGAATTTGATATTTTCCTGTTTTCCCTCGTTTTTCTGGAATTGCTCAAAAATGCGGTATTTTCCTTGGGATATGCCGCTCCCGCCGCACAGGATATAGTCAATGGCCTCCTGGGGAATGGTAAAGGCCGAAGCCTTTTCCGCTTCGACCTGCTGAATAAAGGAGATTTGCTCCGCTTCGCTGGGGAGGGGCCGCTCATCCGGGTCAAGCCACTGGTCAAGCAGGATCATCCCATAGATGGTGTCGGCAACGCCCTCCCACCGCATGAATACCTCTTTTTCACGGGACAGGTACGCCCCACGCCAGAGGGTCAGCACATCGTCCCATGCCCGATACCCGGCCCGCTGCCCGTTGTCCAGGATAATCTCAACGTAAGTGTTATTGAAAAAAGTCTTGATAAAATCGCCGCGCTCCTTGCGGCCCGGATGGTCTGCAAAGAATGCGGCGATTTCAGTTCTATGGTCTTTCAGGGCGTCACAGGTACGGAGCAGTTCGGTCTTCTCACTGTCCTCATGATAATAGAGGATTTCAGAGGGGGCAGAAAAGTCGTGGTGGCTGAATTGCAGACCTGTGGGGCCTACTGCCGTCCAGTCAATAGGGGGTTGTGCCGGTTCTTCCCCGGCGGGGAGGGTGTCGCTTACACGTCGGTGTAGATCAGCTCCGCCAGCGCCACTTCCTCCGCCGACGCCCGGATGTTGTTCATCAGCCCCACCCACTTCATCTGATCGGACGCTTTCAGTTCCTCCGTCACGCCCTGCTCCCGTGCCATCCGCGCCGTCAGCCGCTCCACCATCTCGGTGGCCTCCCGGTCGATCTTCTCCAGATGGGCGTTCAGCCTGCCGCTCAACTGCATCCCCGTGTAGTAGCCGTTCCTGTGCGTCCGAAGGTAGCTGCGCCGCAGCATCCCATATTTTCCGACCTTCGGGGCCTCCGGCGCTTCCAGGTTGGGCAGTTGATAATCGCCCTCGGTTCTGTACGTCAGTTCCATGTCCAACGCTCCTTTCACGTTTTGCTCTGCCGTCATTATACCGCCTGTCGGCGTCCCCGGCAAATGTGCGATTTTGCTCTTGTTCCTCCCGGTACAGATTCCGCACCGTGCTGGCGATCTCACGCAGGGGCATTTCGGAAATATCGCTGACAGCGCCGCCCAGGATAGACAGGGTTTCCGGGGTGTTGAAGTCAAAGACATGGGCAAAATCCTCGCCGCTGAAATACTCCTGGGGGTCGATACCGCACCGGGTCAGCATAATATAGGCCACGCTGTTTTCCAGCAGCCCCTTAAACCACTGCTCCGTGTTGAGGTCGTCCAGTTCTTCCAGCAGACTTCCCTCTTTGACACGGCACAATTCGGTGTAGTAGTCACCAAAGTTGTCCTCTACGATGATCTTCGCCGTCTGCAACAGGCACTCGGCAAAGTCGGATTTGTCGGCAAACTCCCCATAGCTGTTCTCCAACGCCTCCGCCACCGGCCCCTCATACTGCGGTTTCATCTGCCAGATGGGGATGGTTCGCCCCTCCCGGCTGTTGGTGTCGGACATATCAAAGACGTGCCGCAGCTTATAGCCCCGGTCGGTGTCCACCAGCAGGGCGATCCCCGTGGTGCCCCGGTTCACCCACCGGCCATACTTGTTCCAGAAGTCGATCTGAGCGCAGGCGGTGGCGTCCGGCTTTTGAGCGTAGATCAAGAGCTGGTCGCGGAAATTGTACTTGAAGTTGTGGGCGGCGGTGGTCAGGAACGCCATATAGTTCCCGCTGTTGGCGGAGATCTGCTGGGCGGTCTGCGCCGCAAGCTGGACAATGGATTCCAATTTTTTAGCCACGATTTATCCCTCCTGTTCCTCATAAGATTTCAGCAGCCCCTTGGTGGCGGCAGCAATTTTGGAAATGCGCCCGGTGAGCTGGGCAACGGTGGCCCTGATCTCGGACTGACGCGCCGCATAGAAGTAGCCGGTGGCGTCGCTGCAAATGGGGTGGCCGTCACAGCGCAGGCGGTTGACGGCCCGCCGCAGTTCCGTCCCCTTGACATGGAACGCGGCCTCCAACTCTTTGCTGGAGGCCGCGCTCTCTTGTCCACGGCGGTGTTTCTTCAGGTACTCGCACAGGGCCTTATCAATGGGTACGCCCTTCACCGGGCATCACCCCTGTCCGGGCGGCGGGGCTTGATAGGCTGGCCCTGCTCGTCGTAGTTCTTCGGGTCGGCGGCGGGGTCGGCCCAGCCCCGCATGGCCCCGGCCAGCATCGCCGCTGCCTGTGCCTTGGTGACGCCCAACTCGCCGTTCATCTCGTCCACCAGCTTCTGACTGGTGCGGCCCTTTGTCGCAAAGGACGCGGAGCGGTAGCCGTCAAAGCCCCGCTCAAACATGACGATGGCCCGCTTCTCCGGCACCTTGCCGTAACACACCGCTGGCAGGGAGTTTCTGAGGGGGATCACAGAGTTACCGTTGCGCTCCATCATTTCGGCAAACTGGCAGATATGGTAGAGGTTGTCCCAGCCGGTGCCCACCTCCACATGGCACTCGTCGATATAGCGGCATACCCGGTCAAGCACCCGCCCGTCCTGACACCTGATCCGCACACTGTCGCCGTCCGCAACTCTGAACTTTTCATCATAGTGCGGGGTAATGAAACGGATGCCCTTTTCAGCCTGTTTCATGTGGCTGTCCAGCCAGTCCCGGCGGTAGCAGTAGATGAACAGGTTTTCCTCCCCCTTGTAGGGTTGCAGCCTTATCAGGTAGGCATACTGCGCCGTGTCCGCCCGGAAGCCGAACGCAAAGCCGTCGTCAAAGCCGCTCTCCGGGTGTTCCTGGCAGAAGTCCCGCATGGCGTCCCGGCTTTTCAAAAAGCCGCCGTACTGCTCGTCGCCCACCAGGGCCTCCATGACGCCCTCCAACTCCTGCTGAAATTCCTCGGTGTCCAGGTTTTCCCGGTGGCTGCTCCACTTGGGGAAAAAGCCCTTGCCGTCCCCGCCCATGTCGGCCCGCAGGTGGCCGATGCTCCCGGTCTGGCCCGAAATCTGCATACTCTGGCGGGCGGTGTAAAGCCGCTCCGCAGGGGTAGCGGTCTGAAACGTCAATTCCATCAATGGTACACTCCTTCCATTTATCGGGTGTCATGCCCGCCCTTTTCCAGCGCCCGTTCCCGCTGAATGACCTGCAAATGGTCTTTTGCCCACTGTGGCAGACACTCCGGCCTGACTTCGCCCAAAACGTCCCTGCGCTCCCACCGGCCAGCTTTACGGCCTGTAAACACACTGACGCCATAGACCGACGTGCCCCGTGAATGGCCCCGCGCCCCGCTGCCATTCGTCACAAGGATAAGCTGACAGTCCGCCCGCCGGTACTCATAGCGGAGAGAACTTGGCTTGACCGCCACCACTTTGCCGGTGATGTCGTCACTGTCTTTCAGCGGAAAACACTGTTCGCCGTTCAGCATATCCAGCGGGATATGGAGGGTATTGCGCTGGGCCTGCAACACCGCCACCTGTCCTTTCAGCCTGTCCGCATAAAGCTCCATGATCTCCAGGTAATCATCGCTTGCCATCGCCTCGGTGTAATACTCGTTTATCCCGTCCTGGGTGCAGAAGCAGCACATGAACTCCTGCTCCGGGCTGACGCCCATCACCACCTCACGCGCCCCGATTTGGAGCGAGTGGATGATCTGAAAATTTTCAATCATCCGTTTTTCGTCTGGCATTTATCATCGCTCCCCTCTAACAGAAACGGAGATTTGCCTATCCTCATTGGCAAATCTCCGCTCTAACTGTTCTACTGTCCAATTTTTTGTGAATTGCCCCAGAGGGTTGTGTCCAAACTGCGCGATAGCCCGTCTGTCCATCTCCCGGAGCCGTGCCCATAATTCAGGGTGATGGACACGCAGTTTTTTCAGCTCCCCGATTCGTTGGAGGGGACAGCACCAGCAGGAACAGCGGTTGTATATCCGATACAGACCGCCCCAATCAAAGCCCCGGTCATAGCTGATCCGCAAGGCTTCGGCTTCGGTGATGCCCCAATCCACCAGGGGATATTGGTCGTCCTTGATGCGCTTCGGCTCGTCGGCGGCGATGCCGACATAGTGCAGGGCGTTCCGCTCTTTTTTCAGCCGGTTCACCTCTTTGTGGATAAGGTGTGTTTTTAACTGGCCCGTACACCAGCGCACACGGGCACCGGGCCAGCCGTTCCCATAGAGGGACACACCCAGCCTTTGCCGGTTCTCAATGCTGGACTGTTTCACCTTTGGTTCCTCAAACATGAGCCATTCAAAGCCCATTGGGTGCCGCAGGGTGGTGATGTGGATGCCGCGCTCCCGGTAGAGCAAATCGTCCAGCTTTTGAATATGCTCATACATTTCCGGGAACTCCATGCCGGTATCGGCGGTCAATACCACGTCGATGGGCATATCCCGTTCGATCATCAGCAGGAGCATGGCCGTACTATCCTTACCCCCTGAGAGGGAAACGGCGTGGTAGCTGCCCTCTATGGGCTTCTTGCCGTCAGCGTCCATGTCCCCGCCCCCTCTCCGGGTCGGGCCTTTCGTTGTAGGGCCGCAAGCCGTCCTCGCAGGGGGCGTATAGCCGCCCATTCTCCGCACAGCGGAAAATGTCACAGTCTTTTACTGTGGACACTTCATAAAAGCCGCCGTGGGAGTAGGCGAACTCGCCGGGGAATAGGTTGGCGTCCGCTTCCTGCCCTATGCGGGACAGCGGTATTCGGCGGTGGTATTGGCCCTGCGCTTCAAACCGCCGTTCCGGGATAAAGTGCAGCCCGCCGTACTCAAAGGGTGTATGCTCCATAGCCGGTTCCTCCTTGTCCAAAAATTTACACCGCCCTGTGTCCAGCGGACAAAGAGCGGTGTATGTATGGAGGAACACGCTATTTTCAGGCCATCAGTTTTATCAGAAGTTCCTTCACCGGGGTGGCGTCCCGGCCCTGGGCGGTCAGCTTGTTCCGCCAGTCCAGCAGGTACTTCCGCGCAAGCCGGTATTCTTCGTCAGTCAGTTGGAGATAGACTTTTTTCTCCCGTTTGAATATCCATTTGAACATTTGAAACAGCTCCTTTCACCACCATAGTACAGAAAAAAACAAGCGGTTTCAAATGTGCGAATGGGTATGTAAGTGGCCCGCTGTGCGGGCCACGGGGATGGTGCTTAATAGCCTGTGGTGGGCAGGCGCTTGGGGGGAGCGTAGACCTTCGTCACCCAACGGGTGGTCGCCATGATCCACTGTCCGTTGTAGACGCCGCCCACGTCCGCCTGGTTCACGAACTGACTGCCTCCCTTGGCCCAGGACACAACGGTGCAGTCAATTTTGGGGGCTTCCACCTGCCGGAAGTTGGCGGGCACGACGCCGAACACGAACATGACCTCCGTCACATACTCGTTGGACGCCAGCCGCAGGGCCACGGGGGACGCCTCCAGCACATAGTTCTGCTGGGTGTTCAGGCTGTCCGCCAGCACACGGTAGTCGGCCCCGGAGAGATTGGTCTTGTAGACGATCTTGTAGCTGCCAGCAGCGTTGTAGGTGCCGGTGGTGATCTTCGCCAGCCGCACCGCCTCCACGGGCAGGGTGTCCCTCCAATAGAAAGAGGTGAGCGCCGTGGTGGAGTTGTTGCCGATGCCGCTGAACGTGTAGCGGATATTCTGACCGGGCATGACCTCGGCATAGCCGGTTTTCTCAATGGACACGTTGGTGTAAAGGCTCTTATTGGTCATGGCCGCTTTGACGATCTGCCCAGCGTGTTCGATCTCCACGTCGATGGGGGTCTTGTCCAAAGAATAATAGTCTGCCGCCTTGGATTCCACCACCTTGTAGCGGCCCAGGGGCAGGGGCTTGGACACGGCCACGCCGTTCTTATCGGTTCGGATGGTGTCAATAAGATTCCCGGTGCGGTAGTGGTAAATCTCAAACACGGTGCCGGGGATGGGGGTGCCAGCGGGCCAACCGTTCATGGAGTTATAGTCGGCGCTGGTCTTGGTCACTTGGATTTGCCCAGTGACGGCGGTATTCTTCCAGGTGATGGTGGTACAGCCGCCGTACTCCACATAGATGGTCTTGGGCTGGGTGTCCAGGATATAGCCATCCGCGCACTCGATCTCCCGGACGGTGTATTTCCCATCCGCAAGCCCGCCGTCCACATAGACATAGCCCTCGTTGTCGCTCTCATAGGTGCCCACGGGATTGCCCTTGGCATCGGAAAGCAGGAACTTCACGCCGAAAATGCCCTTGCCGGTCACGCTGTCGATCTTGTGGATGATGGCGCTGCCGGTCTGCCGGTTGGTGATCTCCAGGGTGGCGGTGCCGCCGTCCTTTACCTCAATCTGATAGGGCTGGCTGTCCAACTGATAGCCCTTGGCCGCTTTCAGCTCCGTTACCTGATACCAGCCCTTTTCCGCTTCGGGCAGGGAAATGACGCCGGAGCGGTCGGTGGTGTAGGTGCCCACGATCTCGCCGTTGAGCTTGCGGATTTCAAACTGTACGCCGCTGATCCGCTCCCCGGTTTCCTCGTCCTTTTTGATGATGGTCAAACCGCCCACCTTCGTGTTATACACGGTGATGGTCTGCGTATCGGTGGGGTTCACCTTGACCGTCTGCGTCCTGGTGCCCTCGTCCATCACATATCCGGGCAAAGGCTTGGTTTCCGTGATGACCAGGGTGCCCACAACGCCGGAAATGCGGATTTCGCCGTTGGCGTCGGTCTTGTAGAGGCCCTTGCTGGACAGGTGGCCGTAGTCGTCGTCCAGGTAGCTGCCGTCCGAGT
>OFGN01000967.1_pt1 | contig 25096 bp, 20 predicted proteins | sample 1521821 | NCBI WGS metagenome assembly OFGN01 (sample SAMEA3504094, study PRJEB24116) | mouse gut metagenome | biome: mouse gut; feature: mouse-associated habitat; material: faeces | place: Denmark | collected 2011
AGAGCAGAGAGCTCTCCTATCTGAAGCTGTTTTATGAAGAGCCAAAGGAGTGCAGGAGGCTGATCATGGAAAGTGATGTGGTGGTGTTTGGCGGTACGGATGAGGAGAGTTATATACAGCCAAGGCTGGCGGCGGAGAAACTGGTTCTGCGTTACAGTGAGCGTATTTACAAGTCCGGGCAGTGGAAGGCGATTTCACCGAGAGGGCTTAAAAAGAAATATGAGGATCATACCCGTTACAGGAAGGCGCCGGTTTATTTGTTGTGTTCCGGAGGGTATGTGGCTTCGGATTTTCATCTGGTACGGGCATATCCGCGGAAAATGCTGAAATGGGGGTATTTTCCGGCGACAAAATATTGGGATGGGCAGAAAAAGGCAGAGCTTTTGGATAAACATAAAGAGGGGACTGTGAGCCTGATGTGGGCAGGAAGGTTTATTGACTGGAAACACCCGGAACTGCCTGTTCTGCTGGCGGAATATTTAAAGGAAAAGGGTTATGCGTTTCATCTTTCCATGGTTGGCGGGGGGGAGATGGAGGAGGAGATCCGGCAGATGATAACGGAAAAGGGACTGGAAGAAGAGGTGACTCTCTGCGGTTATCTGCCGCCTGAGAAGGTGCGGGAGATGATGGAGAAGACGGAGGTTTATCTGTTTACCAGTGACTATAAAGAGGGGTGGGGCGCCGTGCTGAATGAGGCGATGAACAGTGGCTGTGCGGTGCTCGCAAGCCATGCGATCGGGGCAGTGCCGTTTTTGCTGAAGCATGGGGAGAATGGGATTGTCTTTGAAAGCGGGAATTTGAGGGATATGGAAGAGAAGGCGGAACTGTTGTTGAAGGATGCAGGAAGAAGGAGAAAGCTGGGGGAAGCTGCCTGTGAGACGATAGCGCGGGAGTGGAATGCGGAGAAGGCAGCGGACAGGCTGGGGGGAATGGAACTGGCGGGGAGATTGACAGAGACTGAGAGCGCTCATGGAGCCTGCGGAAGAGACGGGACAGAAGAAGTGGAGCCGGCGGGAGCAGGAGATAGAAACTCGAGGCAAAAGAGGATAGGAACTTTGCAGGATGTAGAAGAACTGGCTTATGCGGAGGGACCTTTATCAATGGCGGAGGTGATATCACCCGGCAAGATGTTTGAGCGTTTGATGAATAGGTCCGGAAAGATATCATGCGGCGAAATATGAAAGAGTGGAGAGAAGCCTATGGAGAGAGAGCAGGAACTGATCAGTGTTATAATTCCTGTTTATAATATAAAAGAATATCTGGAGCGCTGTGTGGATTCCGTTTTGGCGCAGACCTGGGGGAGACTGGAAATACTGCTGGTAGATGATGGCTCCACAGACGGGACGGAAAAACTGGTGGATGAGCTTCGGAAGAAAGATAGCCGGATTCGTGTATTTCATAAACCAAACGGCGGTTCCTCTTCGGCGCGGAATCTGGGGATTTCGGAGGCAAAGGGGAAGTATCTCGGATTTGTGGACAGCGATGATTTTATCGAGCCTTTTATGTATGAGAGGCTTTATCGGGCGATGCAGGAAACAGGGATGCCCATTGCCCAGGGCGGACGCCGGGAGATTGACGAGCAGGGGAACCATTTGCAGGATATCTGTGTTCCGCCTGTTAAGCGGGTGGTGTATGAGGGAGAAAGCTTTATGCGGGAACTTTTGCTGCATAAGGGGGACTGTTCGTTCTGTACCAAACTGACAGAAACGTCACTTTTTAAAAAACAGGGATTTCCGGAAGGGAAGCTGAATGAGGATTTTCATGTACTGGTGAAGATGCTGCCGGAAATAAAAGGGATCGTCAGTATTCCTGAGAGGGTATATAATGTATTTTATAAGAGCGGCAGTAATACCAGGACCGGTTCGGTGTTGAAATTCTCCCGTGTATATGGGGATAATGTGGAAAATGCGGATATGGTGACGGATCTTGTGAGAAAGCATTATCCGGAGTTGGAGAAAACGGCGCTGCGGTTTGGGCTGTACCAGAGGCTGGACTATATGCTGCATATTCCGATTCGGGATATGAATGGAAGAAATGGGCAGTATCAGGGAATTGTCCGGCATCTGAGGGAAAACAGAGGGGAGATTTTGAGAAATCAGGAGCTGACGGGGAAACAGAAAGCGTACTTGTTATTATTTTCCGTAATGCCGGTGCTGATACGGAAGGTTCATCGGGCCTTAAGGAGTGCAGGATGATGTTCAGACAAAAGATAGTTCCGAAACTGAATAATCTGCTTTGGATGGTGCTGCCGCTTCTGGTTGTTTTCTTTTCCTACTTTTTTCTGTTGGGAAAGGATTGCGTCATTGAGATCAATGATCAGTTGGATGAGACGCTGTTTACTTATGTGTTGAATGGGAAGTATCTTTTTTCGGGGGTAAAGAGCTATCCTGAGATGCTGGGAGGCGTGCCGAAGGGCGGTATGAGTGTGTCGGCATGTATTTTTATACCGCTTTACAGATTGTTTCCGGTGTTTCAGGCTTTTATGATACAATATGTTATTGTTGCGGCAACAGCTTATATAGGAATGTATCTGTGTGTGAAAGAGCTCACAGGAAACGGCGTAATAGGGTTTTTGTGCGGCGGGATGTTTATGTTTTTGCCGTATCAGCCGGTTTACGGGCTGTCGATCGTAGGGGGACCGTTAATATTTTATGCTTTTCTCTGTTTATATAGACAAAAACATGTTATAATAGACGGACTGCTTATTTTATATTTTGGGTTGGGAGCCAATCTGGTGCTGCTTGGGTATGTGGCGCTTGGGGGTGTTGCTTTGGCGGATGTATTGATCCTGATGCGGTGGTTTCGGAAGGACAGATATTTGCCGGAGCATGGCGGGCAGATGATATCGGGGCGGAATCCGGCAGAAATGAGATATGCCGCTGCGTCACAATGGATATCGAAAAAGCAGGAGATTAGAACAAGAAACAAAGTATTTCTTTTGGGAAGCCTGGAACTTCTACTTGTTTATATGGTAGTGAATTTTTCGCTGTTTTCAGAACTCCTTATGGGGAGCGGGGGGTATGTGAGCCATCGGGAAGAGATGGTGATTACCGGGAACAGTGATTTCTGGGGTTGTGTGAAGGATGTTTTTCTGAACAGTGCGCAGCATGCGTTTAGTTTTCATCAGAAACTTATTTTACCGATTCTGGTGGTTGTAGTTTTTTATGCTTTTCGGTGGAGGACGTGGAGATATCAGGTCAGCAACGATGCATGGCGGGGAGGCATAGAAGATGTTGAGAAGGCAGTGCAGTGCCGCTGTATGTATCTGTGGCTGGCGTTGATACTGCTTACAAATATTCTGACAGCAGTATTTTACGGGTTTTGCCAGTCTCAGATTGTGGTGGATTTCAGAAATAGTGTGAGTGGTTTCTTTCATTATTTTACACCGCAGCGGGTATATTGGATATTTCCAACAACATGGTATGTGGCGGCGGGACTTGCTGCAGGATTAATCTGGTGGGATCATGATTTTCTCTACAGAAAAAAGAGAGTGGGGGACGGGGGGGAAAAGCCAGAAAGTTTTCTTTTTTGGAAGAAGACGGAAGGAGTGGACATGCAGCGTAAGATGCCAAAGTTTTTAAGTGATATCCTTGCGGGCACAGTTATTCTTGTCATGCTGGTGCCGACGGCGTGGGTTATCAGGCAGAACAGTATCTGGATATTGAATAAGAGTCAGTATAAGAATAATCGTAGCGTGGGGCTGATGAGCTGGGCAGATTATTTTGCGGAAGATTTGATGGAAGAGATTGCAGCGGCAGTTTTTGAGAAAACAGGGCAGTCCCAGGAGGAATACCGAGTTGCGAGCCTTGGAATGTGCCCAGCGGTGGCACTGGAGGCTGGGTTTTACTGCATTGACGGGTATTCTAATAATTATAGTCTGGAGTATAAACATGAGTTTCGTGAGATCATAGAAAGGGAACTGGATAAGTGCCCGGCTATGAAGGGATATTTTGACGACTGGGGAAGCCGGTGCTATCTGTTTACGGAGGAGAGTCAGAATTATTATTATCTGGCGAAGAATGCGGATTTCTGTTATGAGAGACTGGAACTGGACACCGAAAAGATGAGAGAGATGGGATGCAGCTATCTGTTTTCGGCGGCGGAGATCGCGGAAGGGAACGCGGAGAGATTGGGGCTTAAGTTGTTTGGGGTGTTTGAGATTGGGGAGAGTTATTATAGGGTTTGGGTGTACAGATTATAATTGAATGTTATACAAAATAAGAGTGGAATGGTACTATATAACTGAAATATTAGGAGAAATATGGATTATATAAAAAAATATGTTTTTAACAGACAATTTTTGTATGCGTTCTGTTTTCTGGGCTTTATGTTTATTGACTGGACGAGAGGAAGTCAGGTAGGTTCTACTTGGGCATGGACTGTGAATATGACTGGTATAGTAATGGCAGTTATTTTGTTCAGTGCGTATGATTTGAAAGAATTTACAAAATCAATTTATTTAATATATTCAACAGTGTGCATTGCGGCATTGCTGCTCTCGTATTACTGGTGGAATTTTCATCAGATGACAATTTATCGTGATAAGCTTCTGACGGCGGTGTTTAACATTTGGCTGTTAGGGGTTTTGGTGATTAAAATGTTTCTGGATGTTGTTGTTTATAAGAGAAGGAAATTACATTTTTCAGGAATAGAAATATTGGCAGCTGCTATGTTGTTGTGGATGTTATTTTCTAAAAATGAAGATGTATGGCCAGCATGGTATCTTGTGATATTCGGGCTATTTTATCACACCGAGTATAATAGGGAAGAATTAAGGGGTATGAGGAGGGGGATGCTAAACGGTATTATAGCCGCATTTTTTTTGTTACAGGGAGCCGCATTTGTAGTCAGGCCTTTTGACGATCCACATCAAAGATATTGTGGCATATATGCAAATTGTAATATTAATGCTATGTTTTATGGAATTGTGTGGATAGCTTTTCTGTTAAAATTGTTTGATGTTCGCAGAAACGGTGACAAAAGATGGAAAGAAGTAATTCTATTTATATTTGCAGGTGTGGCGACGGCGTTCAGTTTTTTGACAGTCAGTAAAACAGCATGGGTATCTATGCTAGTAACGGGATTTCTCTATATAATATTTGCAGATTTTCATTTTTTAGAGGATAAGGCAACTAAATTTATTGAAAGGTTATTGTTATATGTTGGTGTAGTTTTGATATGTATTCCTGTGATTTATGGGTTGGTGAGATATCTTCCACCAATTTTTCATCATCCAGTCTGGTACGAAGGGGAGTACAGTGAGGACAGGGTGCATTCTTGGGACCCCTGGGATTCAGAAAAATATGTATCCTGGGATGAGTTTTCAGAGGGAATAATAACGCGGGTAATGCCGTTTGTCAAGATTATTTTTGGAAAATATCAGCCATCAGCAACAATAGTGCAGGCATCAGATGGGGTTACAGTAGGTGGCACGACTTATAAATGGGAGGATTCAGTCACACAGGATTTTTCCTCTGCACTGGGAAGGATGGCTTATTGGGAATATTATTTGAAAAATGGAAGCATGACAGGACATTCTTCTTTGGAGGGACATGATATAGGGCTTGGCTTTTATGTGTGGCATGCCCAGAATATGTTTGTGCAATTATGGTATTATTATGGGATTCCTTCTGCTGTATTATTTTTGATTGTACTGATCATTATTGTTTTTAAGGGGATGAGAAGTGTGATAAAGGGAGATGAAGAGGCATTGACCAGTTTACTATATCTTGTTTTTTTTGGGATATTTGGTTTATTTGAGGCAACCTGGTATCCTGGGCAGATGATACTTTTGCTGGCATTTTTTGTGCCGAAGTATTTAATAAAACCGCAGAAAGAAAATATTCTCGAAGATGACTGTAGTATGAAAGAAAGGCTGTAAGATGAGTTTACAGAAAGAAACAAAACATATTCTTTTATATCGAAGGCTGTTTTTGATCACGTACGATATCATTGCAGTGATCGCATCGGGACTGTTGGCGCTGGCTATCCGTTATGATCTGCGATTGTGGGATATCACGCCGGAATTTCTGGATTCCGTATTAAAATATATTCCGGTTAACATTATGACTATGTTGTTAGTTTTTTATGTTTTACGTCTGTATCATAGTTTGTGGGAATATGCGAGTGTGACAGAGATGCAGAATTCTGTGGCGGCAAGCTTTTTAGTGGCGTTATTCCAGTTTATCGGTATGCATATACTGGGATATCGAACGCCCAGAAGTTACCCGTTTCTTTTTGCGATGTTTTTTATCATGCTCATTGTGATCAGCAGATTTTCCTACCGCTTTTTGCGGACGGCAAAGAAAAAAATCCTGAATAAAAAATTCGGGCAGAATGTTATGATCGTGGGGGCAGGTGAAGCTGCTAATATGCTGATCAAAGAGATCGTCTCCAGTAATTATCTGCATATGACAGTAAAGTGCCTGGTGGATGATTCTCCTGACAAGAAAGGTAGGTTCATACAGGGCGTCAGGGTTATGGGAAACAGAGGTGATATCGTGGAGCTCGCGAGACGGTATGATATCGATGTGATTATTATTTCCATGCCGTCAGCTTCCAAGCTGGTCATCAGGGATATTGTCAATATATGTAGTGAGACCGGCTGCCGCCTGCAGACGCTGCCGGGAATGTATCAGCTTGTGAATGAAGATGTGAGTCTGAACAATCTGCGTGATGTCGATGTAGAGGATCTGCTGGGGAGAGATCCTATCAGGGTCGATGTGGATTCCATTTTGCGGTATGTAAAGGACCAGACGGTTCTGGTGACTGGAGGAGGAGGTTCGATAGGAAGTGAGTTGTGCCGCCAGATTGCCGGACATAAGCCTAAAAAACTGGTTATTGTAGATATTTATGAGAATAATGCCTATGAGATTCAGCAGGAGTTAAAGCACAATAATCCGAATCTGGATCTGGTGGTACTGATCGCGTCGGTGCGGAATACGAACCGGATGAATGATATTTTTCGGACGTACAAGCCGGATATCGTCTATCATGCGGCGGCGCATAAACATGTGCCGCTTATGGAAGTCAGTCCGAATGAAGCGATCAAAAACAATGTGTTTGGCACGTTAAAAACTGCACGGGCGGCGGGAGAAAATGGTGTAAAGCGGTTTGTGATGATATCTACAGACAAGGCGGTGAATCCAACGAATATCATGGGAGCCTCCAAACGGATATGTGAAATGATCATTCAGGTATTCAACAATCGATATGATACAGAGTTCGTCGCAGTGAGATTCGGAAACGTGCTTGGTAGCAACGGCAGCGTTATTCCGCTGTTTAAGAAGCAGATAGAACAGGGAGGTCCTGTGACAGTCACTCATCCTGATATCATTCGGTATTTTATGACGATACCGGAGGCGGTTTCTCTTGTCTTACAGGCAGGCGCTTATGCCAAGGGTGGGGAGATATTTGTGCTGGATATGGGGGAACCGGTAAAGATATATGATCTGGCGGTGAATCTGATCAGGCTGTCAGGGTATACTCCTAATGAGGATATTATGATCACCTTTACAGGACTTCGCCCGGGAGAGAAGCTTTACGAGGAAATGTTGATGGATGAGGAAGGACTGCAGGATACGGATAATCATATGATCCATATTGGAAAGCCTATGGAGATCGATGAGGAACAGTTCGAGAAAAATTTGGATAAGCTTGGAGAGTCTGCAAACGAGGAGGGAGCTGTAGTGAGGGAGCTTGTGCAGAGAATAGTGCCTACTTATCAGTATGGACGGACAGATAACAATTCAAATTGATGGTGGTATGAGTTGTACTAATGCAGATTGATGCTGGTGAGGATAAACAGATATACTGGTGTGAATAGAATTTATTTGATTTTTGAAGATGTCTTATATCAGGCCGGCAGTGCAAAAAGAAAATATTTCAGAAAGTGTGGAATTATGTACCAGAAGGGAATGAAGCGCGCGATAGGATTGCTGACAGCTGTTTTTGTAACCATCCTCATTTCGCCGGTCTTATTATTGATCTCAATAGCTGTCAAGTGTGAAAGCCGGGGCCCCGTGCTGTTTAAACAGAAAAGGGTCGGAATGCACAAGAAACTGTTTGAAATTTATAAGTTCCGTTCCATGAGGAATGACACACCGAAGGATACGGCGACACATCTTCTGCAGAATCCGGAAAGCTATATCACAAGGGTTGGAAAGTTTTTACGAAAGACAAGCTTGGATGAACTGCCTCAGTTATTTAATATTATAAAGGGGGATATGGCGTGGGTCGGCCCACGGCCGGCCCTATGGAACCAGTATGATCTGATAGAAGAGAGAGATAAATATGGAGCCAACGATGTGATGCCGGGACTGACAGGGTGGGCGCAGATCAACGGGCGGGATGAGTTGGAGATTCCAATAAAGGCGAAGCTGGACGGTGAGTATGTGAAAAGATGCAGTTTCCTGTTTGATGTGAGGTGCTTCTTAGGGACTTTTTTAAGCGTACTCAGACAGGAGGGGGTTGTTGAAGGCGGCACCGGAAGTATGAAGAAAGATTGAAAGCGGAAGTTGAATTGCAGGAGATATGAGAACCAGATATGAAAAGGGTATTGATCACCGGATTAAACAGTTATATCGGAAATTCATTTGAACAGTATATAAGGGAAGTGCCGAATGTGGCTATTGAGACAGAGAAAATATCATTAAAAAAAGACGGATGGGAGAGGGAGAGCTGGGAAGGATATGATGTCGTTCTGCATGTGGCAGGACTTGCCCATGTGGATGTGGCACACGCGGATGAGGAAACGAAGCAGAGATATTATCGCATTAACAGGGATCTGGCAGGGCAGGTGGCAAAAAAGGCAAAAGATGACAAAGTAAGGCAGTTTATTTATCTGAGTTCGATTATTGTCTATGGTGACAGCGCGCCGATCGGGAAAGAAAAGAGGATTACGGAAGAGACTAAGCCGGCTCCGGCTAACTTTTATGGTGACAGTAAGTTGCAGGGAGAACAGGCGGTCTTAAAGTTTCGGTCAGAAAACTATTTGGATGTTTTTCGTGTGCTTATATTGAGGCTGCCCATGATTTATGGAAAAAATTCCAGGGGAAATTTTCCAAAACTGAAGAAACTGGCAGAAAAAACGCTGATATTTCCGAATGTGGAAAACCAGAGGAGTATGCTCTATATTGAAAATCTGTGTGAACTTATCCGAATTTCGGTAGACAGAGAGTTGAACGGGATTTTATATCCTCAGAACAGAGAGATCGTTTCGACCGGTGAACTGGTAAGGCTTCTGGGAGAGCAACGCCGGAAAAAAATCATGCTTGTGCCGGGATTTACGCCGATCCTGAAACTGTGTGCGCATCTGACAGGGTATGTGAATAAGATATTCGGGAATCTGGAATATGACAGAGAGCTGGATATATTGGGATTTGAATATTGTAGGTATTCTTTGCAGGAATCTTTAATGGATATGGAAGAAAGGGCTTGCAATTAGAAAAATGGAACTAAAAATTATTTGATGACAGGAAAAAAACAGATGAAAGCACCTATGATCAGTATTATCACACCCAGTCTTAACAGTGAGAAAACTATTTGTACTACGATTGAATCTATATTAAAGCAGACATATTCCAATATTGAGTACATTATTGTGGATGGAGGTTCTACCGATAAAACGGTGGAGATGGCAGAATCCTTCAGGAGTGCGCTGGAAGACAGGGGGATAAGCTATCAGATTATCAGCGGACCGGACGAGGGTATCTATGATGCCATGAACAAAGGGATTCGTATGGCGAAGGGCTGTTTGATAGGAATTATCAACAGCGATGACTGGTATGAGGAAAATGCCTTACATCGTGTGGCGGAAACTTATGAGAGGAATACGTTTGATATGTTTTATGCGGATCTCAGGATTTGGCAGGAGGATGCGCAGGGAAATCTGAAGGAAAAGATGATAAAGCATTCCAGGTTGAGAAAGTTTACAGTTTCGAGGGATTGGAATCATCCGACGACCTTTATGACGAGAGAAGTATATAAGAAGTATCGATATAAGCTGGAAAGCGTTCACGATGACTGGGACCTGGTGTTGCGGGTCAGAAAAGCCGGGGTAAAAATAGTGGTTATAAATGAGGTGCTTGCCAATTTTCGAATGGGCGGTGTCAGCAATGAGAAAAATTTGAAGAAATGTATACAGAGAGGGAAAGCCAGATACCAGATATACAGGAATAACGGATACAGCAGATGGTACTGGTGGGAATGTGCGGCAATTGAAATGGTGAAATGGCTGCTGAGTTGAAAATATATGAGAGCAATATCTATAAGTATCATTAAGAATACAGTGAGATCAATAGTGTTATTGGGGACATCTATAGCGATGGGGACAGTTTTGCTTTGTCTTGTATATATGCTGCCAATGGCGCCAATAAAAAGGCATGTGTTTGAGGATGTAAAGTTACTGCAAGGTGAAGGAAATTATACCGTATTTTGGGAGGGTACTTTTGTCAGAATGCATCCAAATAATATCAGTATTGAGACATTTTTTCTGAATAACCGGGGCATGGCGCGGGATAATTACACAGATGCGATCATGCTGGGAAATGCCGCCTATGAAGATGAGTCGAAAAGTATTCCGGAGAAGGCTTTGTGTGTATACCGCTATGCAAAAGAGAACGAAATGCCGATAGACAGCCTGCAGGTGTATCTGGAAAGTGGGAGAATAGACAGCGAGATATCTTACTCCCGCTATTGGCATGGATATTTGGTTTTCTTAAAACCTCTCCTGTGTTTTTTTACATATGTTCAGATCAGGATTATAAATGTTTTGCTTCAGAGTGTTTTGCTGGTATTTTTATGCAGGGAAATAGTGAGGAAGATCGGTGGGGAGTATGCAACCAGCTTATTCGGAGCAGTACTTATGGTGTTTCCTTTTGCAATACCATTTTGCATGCAGTATTGCACAGCAGTTTATGTAATGTTGGTCAGCAGTATCATTTATTTGAGGCACTATGGATATTGGAGCAGGAAGGAAAGAACTTTATATTATTTTATGATGACGGGCATAGTCACAAGTTATGTGGATTTTTTGACATATCCGCTCATAACATTGGGGGCACTGCTTGTGATCAGCGCGCTGACAACAGGAGAAAAAAACTGGTTTATCTTAAAACATTCCTTTGTGTGGTGTGTCGGCTATTTTGGGATGTGGGCAGGAAAATGGGTTTTAGCGACGGCTGCTACAGATGAGAATGTTATCAGGGATGGTATCACACAGATGATCTTTCGCACATCGAGCGCGACAGATACATCCGCAGAAAATGAAATATCCGCTATAAAGGCGGTTTTTGCAAATTTTTCAAGTATGACAAATATTTACTATATTTTTGTTTTTTTTCTGTTGGTTCTGTTCTTGGCAGCTGTTATGAAAAGACAGGATGGATACAGGATAAAAAATATAGTGGGGCAGCGACATTTTTTATGGATTGCGTTTCTGCCCATCATCTGGTATTGTGTCGTGAAAAATCATTCTTATGATCATAGTTCATTTACCTACAGAGCGTTGTTTGTCACAATCTTCGCATTGATGGCGATGATAGTAAGGAGTTGCGAAAAAATTGACGGATCTGACAGCGATTATCTTAACAAAAAATGAGGAATTGAATATTGCGGACTGTATCAGATCGATTCAGAGTCTGGCAAAACGCATTATTGTGATAGACAGTTTCAGCACGGATAAGACTATTCAGATTGCTGAAAAGCTCGGCGCAGAAGTGCAGCAGCATGAGTTTATCAATTATTCGAAACAGTTTTTGTACGGGCTGAATGAAACAGATATCCAGACTACGTGGGTGCTTCGGATCGATGCGGATGAACGGCTTACTGATGCTTCGAGAAAAGAGATAGAGAAGTTGTGTAATGAAAATATGCATACGGATGTGAATGGAATCGTACTACGGTTCGAAGTAACTTTTTTAGGGAGGAAGCTTCGGCATGGGGGGATATATCCATTCAGAAAACTTCTTGTTTTTAAGTATGGAAGAGGAACAATTGAAGATCGGAATATGGATGAACACATTGTGCTTTTTGAGGGGCGCAGCATAGAGGCAAAAGAGGATTGCGAGCATCATGATTATAAGGATCTGACGTATTTTATCGATAAACATAACTGGTATGCGAGCAGGGAAGTAAAAGACTATATCCAGAATTCAGTGACCGGTCAGGAGAGCGGGAGAGAATTAAATCAGAAGGCGGGTATAAAGAGGTTTATCAAGTTCCATATTTATTATAGGCTTCCCATGGGCATGAGGGCGCATCTGTACTATGTTTACAGATATTATATCAGGCTGGGATTTTTGGATGGTAAAGAAGGAAAAATATATGCTTTTTTGCAGGCGTACTGGTATCGGTATTTGGTGGATGCGAAGATTTACGAGTATTTAAAAAATGATAAAATAGGTGAGAAATATATTTAAGCGAAAAGGATATCTTGTGTTAAATATATTTTTAATAATTTCAGGATATGGTGCAGCATATGGATTGAACGATTAAAGAAAATAAAACAGCTTTCAGTGGGAGAGATATAACAAGAGTGAAAACAGTTTTAATTATAATGGGCAGATATCTGCCGGGATATAAAGATGGCGGACCGGTCAGAAGCATTAAAAATCTTGTGGACAGATTGGGAGAAGAATATCATTTTCGCATTCTGACAACAGACAGGGATCATGGGGACGACAGGAGCTATTCGAATATTAAGGTAAGGGAATGGAACTCTGTGGGAGCGGCAGAGGTTTTTTATGTAGAACCTGGGGGATTTAGTAAAGCAACCGTGGAAGAACTGGCTGCGGAGGCGGACTTGGTGTATCTGTGCGGGTGTTTTAATGATTATGCGAGGACAACTTTAAAACTGAAAAGGCAGGGACGGATCAAATGCCGGGTTGTGATAGCGGCCATGGGACTGTTTTCGCCAGGGGCTTTTCATATTAAATATCCTAAGAAAAAGGTTTATATGATACTGCTGAGACAATTGGCATATTTAAAAAATGTGGAGTGGTCAGCGACAAGTGAAGAGGAGGCAGAAGATATCAGACGGGAAGCCGGAAAAGACGCAGTGTGCCATCTGGCAGAGGATCTGCCGAGAAAACCAAAAGAGATAAGACACATTACCGAGACAGATGCGGGAAATCTTAAAGTTATATTTTTATCAAGGATATCCAGAAAGAAAAATCTGGTATTTGCTGTCAGAGTATTACAGGAGGCAAAAGGAAATCTTATTTTCGATATATATGGAAATAAAGAGGATATTTCATATTGGAGAGAGTGTGAGGAAGAACTGAAAAAGCTGCCGGAAAATGTGAAATGGAACTATATGGGCGAGGCGGATGCAGAACAGGTTGTGAAAATATTTTCGGAGTATGATGTGTTTTTGTTCCCGACTGTGGCGGAGAATTACGGGCATGTTATTTTTGAGGCCATGGCAGGGGGGTGTGTGCCGATCATCAGCGATAAGACGCCATGGACTAATGAGAAAATGGGTGGCTGCGGGGAGATCGCAGACCTTGATAAAGAGAATGCGGTGAAAGATTTTTCGGGAATCGTGCAGAGATATGTCGGGATGACAAGGCAGGAAAAACAGGGAGCAGCGAATCAGTGCATTGCTTTTGCGAAAGCGTATCGTGCTGAGAAAGCGGAAGAGCAATATCGGTTACTTCTGGGATAAAGGAAAGCAGTATTAAAAGATTCCGGGGAAAAGGAAAGAAAAAAGTGAGATGAGAATTTTATTTTTAACTAATATTCCGTCACCATACAGAGTTGACTTTTTTCAGGAACTTGGAAAGCTGTGTGAGTTGACAGTCCTTTATGAATTGGAATGCGCGTCCGACAGGGATAGTACATGGAAAAGAAAAATTTATGAACTGTCTTACCGGGAAATATACCTGAAACCTATAATAAAACAGGATTCATCAGCCTTTTGTCCATCAGTTAAAAAGTATTTGAAGAAGAAAGATTATGACGCAGTGATCGTAGGAGTTTACAGTACGCCGACAGGTATGTATGCAATTCATTATATGAAAAGAAAGCGTATGCCATATTGGATCAGCTGCGACGGCGGAATGATCAGCACTGATAACAGGATAAAATATACATTGAAAAAATATTTTTTATCCGAAGCTGAGGGTTATTTGAGTTCATCTGAGATATGTGATAATTATTTGTCATATTATGGCGCCGGAAAAGAAAAAATTCATCGTTATCCCTTTACATCTGTCCGTAGCAGGGACATACTCCGGATAAGTGTATCTGAAGAGGAGAAACAGAGATGGAGAGACGCACTGCAAATACGGGAATCTTTTATTTTTTTGACAGTAGGACAGTTCATTTACAGAAAGGGTTATGATCTGTTGCTGAAAGCGGCAGAGGGGCTTGACAGGGATACCGGCATATATATTGTAGGGGGAAATCCGACTGAAGAATATCTGGAATTGCGGAAAAAACTGGCATTAAAAAACGTGCATTTTATCGGTTTTCAGGATAAAGATACATTACAGAAATATTATAGGGCAGCAGACGTTTTCGTGTTTCCTACGCGGGAGGATATATGGGGACTTGTGATTAATGAAGCAATGGCAAACGGCCTTCCTGTCATAACAACGAATAAGTGTGTGGCAGGGATGGAACTTATTCGGGGAAATGGGAGGATTATTTCTGCGGAATCGGTAGAAGAAATTCGGGAGGCAATGAAAGATTATGAGAAGATGGAAAAAGGAAGACTGAAGAACGAATCCGTAAAAAGTTTGGAGATCATAAAAAATTATTCTATTGAGAATATGGCGAAGGAATATATAAATGTATTTAAAAGATATGGAAAGCAAGATTGGTAAAAAGATACTGTTTTGTGGAACCATGGTGCCGGAGGAAGTTGAGTATCAGGTGAAAGATATTTCGGCTGCCGGAAACCGTTTTCAGAATAATATGATCAGAAATCTTGAGAGAGCAGGATACGAGGTGGCTTCCTGCTCTTTTTTAGGCATGAACATTCCTGATGGAGTAAAAAAGCAATTGAGAGGCAATTATGTTTTCAGGGACAGTGGTTTACTGAAAGGAATTCGGGGTTATTACAGGCTCTTAAAGAGAACAATGAGTGACACAGAGACGGTGATATGCTATAATATTGCATATGCATGGTTAATTTTGCCGTTGATGGCAAAAAGAAGGCGTAAACGCAGTATGGTGATCGTGGCGGATTACAGTGGGAGCGTCAGTTACAAGGGTATTGTGGGAAAAGTTTATGCCGCTCTGCAGATGTGGAGCATACGGCAGTTTGATACAGTGATAGGGTTGTCCGGGAATATAGAGGACAAGCTTCGGAAAAGGCAGCAGTTTATTCTGATGGAAGGCGGAATAGATGAGGAGTTATACAATGCGTTTGTTTATAAACCACATGAAAAAGGCAAGCCGATCACATTTATGTATTCCGGTCTGTTGAATCATGTGACAGGTATCAATTTATTATTGGATGCGATGAAGCAGACGAAGAGGCAGGATATCAGACTGTGGATCAGCGGAAAGGGTGAGTTGGAGGAGGCGGTAAAAGCGGCGGCGGAGGATGATGACAGGATATGTTATCTCGGGCATCTGCCGTATGAGGAGTACGTGCGGATGTTACAGAAGGTGGATGTGTTTGTGAATCCGAGAGATATGAGCCTGCCGGAGAATCAGAATAATTTTCCTTCAAAGATTATGGATTATCTGGTGACCGGAAAGGCAATCGTTTCGACGAGGTTTGCAGGGTGGGAGAGTTTTACAGAAAATATTTTTTTCTGTGATAACAGTGTAGAAGGCATAAAAAAATATCTTGAAGATGGGGAAGCGTGCCTTGCAGAGCCAGAAAGAAATTATACCAGAAACAGGGAGAAAGCCGCATATTTTAAGTGGAGCGAGCAGATTAAGAGAATACTGTAGGGTATGAAATGGAAAAAAAGAATGAATGAAACAATTTTGGAATTTTACAGAGAAGAGATCAGAGAAGGATACCCGGTTACAGAGAAGCTAAAGCATATCTGGAAGATTGAGTTGGACATTTTGCAGGAAATACTCCGAATATGTAACAAATATAAGATTCATTATATAGCATATGGCGGAACGCTGATCGGGGGGGTTCGCCATAAAGGATTTATTCCGTGGGATGATGATCTGGATATCGCGATGTTGCGGGACGATTATGAGATTTTTCTTGAAAAGGCAGAAAAGGAACTGGATGTTAAAAAGTTTTGTCTGCAGAGATCTGAGATCGCAGGAGAAATTTATGAGGGATTTGCGCGTATCAGGCATAATCATTCTACAGCGATTATAGAAAGGGACAGAAATAAGAAATGTAATCATGGCATTTTTATCGATATTTTTCCGTTGGATGAGATTCCGGAAGGAAAGATGGCGAGAATGATACAGTTCAAAGAGATTAAGTTTTTGAGTGCCCTGTTATATTATCATACTTATCGTGGGAACAGGCTTGAAGGTGGAATAAAAGGACTGCTTGTCGGGTTTATAAAGAGACAGAAAACATGGGATAAAATAGCGGATCTGGTTAAAAAGATATGCATGAAGTATAACGGACAGGGCGGGGAGAAAGTGGGGATCTTATCTTGTGATCCATATGATGAAAAATGCTGGTGGTATCTGGAGGATATCACGGATACAATAGATACAGAATTTGAGTATATCAGGATCTGTATTCCCCGAAATTATGACAGATGTCTGACCATAGGTTATGGCGACTATATGGAATTTCCACCCGAGGAAGAACGGGGAAAATGGCATGGGGATAAGATATTTTTTGATCCTTATGAGCCGTTTGCAAAGTATATTGAATGAAGACAGGGAGGGGATTTATTGGAAGGGAATGGCTATAAGATTCCGGTAGTTTTGATTATTTTCAATCGTCCTGCGCTGGTAAAAAAACAGTTTGAAATATTGGAAAGAGTCAGACCGGAAAAACTGTATCTTATTGCGGACGGTGCAAGAGAAAATATTGCGGGTGAAAAGAGTAAGGTTGATGCAGCGAGGGCGGTCTTTGCGGGAATATCCTGGAACTGTGATGTGACCAGGATTTATGCGGACAGAAATATGGGGTGTGACCGGCGCATAGTTTCCGGACTGAATGAGGTTTTTGACGGAGAAGAGATGGCGGTTATTCTGGAAGATGACTGCCTTCCGAATTTGAGTTTTTTTGAATACTGTAGGAAATTATTATTGCAATATCAGAATAATACGGAGGTTATGTACATTTCGGGAACCAAGTGGGTTCCAAAATATAAAATGCCATACAGTTATGGATTTTCCTATAATACGGGCACATGGGGATGGGCAACCTGGAGCCGTGCTTGGCAGGAATGGCATTGGGACAGGCAGGAATGGGAGGAAAGAAAATGGGATTGGCTGAAGGGTGTCTACACTAAAAAGTATAGGAAAAGCTGGATCAGGGATATGGAAAAGTATTTTAAGACAGACAGTATTCCCTGGGACTATGTCTGGCGCTTTTGTGTCGGAAAGAGATTGAGTATTTTTCCCGCTGTAAATTTAATAGAGAATATCGGCTTTGGAGAAGATGCAACTCATACAAGAGTGAATATGGACGGGTATGAGGCAGAGGTATCAGATCTTGGTGAGATCAGAATGCCGCCAGCGATAGAAGCGGATATGCAATACCCACTGGCAATTGAAAAACAATATGCGAATCCTATATACAGGCGGATGTGGAAAAAAATTATGCGTATATACCATTCGTATCATTTCTGATAGATTTAAAGAAAACAGAGACCAATTACATGTATTAATAAAATCGAAAGATATTTATGAGAGAAAATATATTAATGTTCCACTGTATACGGATATGACTTTTGAAGACATAGAAAGAGTTTGTGATATTATTTTAGATCTATAGTATGGGAAGATTCAGTATTGAGGAACAGCGCGGTTATATGGGGGATCAATATGAAAATCGACGATCTGGTAAGTGTTGTATTGATAACATACAACCATGAAAATTTTATAGAGAGAGCAATAGATAGTATTATATGCCAGAAATCTTCTTTTAAAATAGAATTATTAATTGCAGAAGACTGCTCCACAGATAATACCAGACAGATTGTCATGGATTATGCTGATAGATATCCGAAAATCATAAGGGCATTGTTACGCGAAAAGAATTTGGGACCTACAAAAAATCTGTATGATGCATATCAAAAGTGTTCTGGGAAATATATTGCACAGTTGGAGGGGGACGACTATTGGACAGATCCGGAAAAATTGCAAAAACAGTATGATTTCCTGGAGAAAAACAAAGAGTATATCTGTGTGACGCACAGGCATACGGATATCGATCGGGATGGTGAAATATTTTTTGGAACCTGGAATGGAAAATCAGGGAAGCATACATTGGAAGACTTTGTTCAGGGAAATATAATGATCGGGCATTTCGGGACCTATTTTTACAGAAATATTTTTATAGAAGATAAAGAAAAATACAAAATTATATATAAGGCCCATGATTACATGGGGGATGTCACATTATCGTTGATATTATTACTTCAGGGACCTGTATATTGCATGAATGAGAAGATGAGTGTATATCGAAACATGGATATAAAAGGGGGAAGTAATTGGAGAAGTGTGAATACTGAGCGGGATATGGAGTATGAAAGCATTGTGTATTCATCCAAATTGCTGCAATGGGTAAAACAGTTTTATGGACTTACTGATATTGGAATAGATTATATGCATAAAAATATATATTTGTCGGTTGCATATTTGAAAGATCATCCAGGCAGGAAGGGGATAAAACTTTTAAAGCGGGTGTATATGCAGGATGATAAAAAGAGGGATATTATCAGATTTTTTATTTCGATGAGAAAGAAAAAGTTGAAAAGCAGTAAAGGGGAGGGATATGAAAGAAGTTAAAATCTTCTTTGAAGGGGAAGATAATATTCAGAGATTTTTGATGGAAAGATTCTCGGATAAATATAGATTTATCATTTCCGAGAATCCGGACTATGCTGTCTTTGATGCATCTTCTTTTTATAAGTGCTTTTCATACGACTGTGTCCGGATATTGATGTTGGGTGAAAATATAAGACCGGATTTTAATCTTTATGATTACGCATGCGGATTTGATGAAATGAGATTTGGGGACAGGTATTTATATTATCCGCTTTATTGCAATACCAGGTATCGGGAAGAAACGCGTTTAGCGATGAATAAACATATACGAGCAAAGTCTTTATTTGATAGAAAAGATAAATTTTGCAATTTTATAGTTTCTAACGGAAATAATGTTGCGGCTATCAGGGAAAAGTTTTTTTATGCGTTAAATGAATACTCCAAAGTGGATTCAGCAGGGACATTCTTAAATAATATGCCGGACCATTGGACAGTTCCGCGCGGGGCGGATATAGATGAAATAGGGGAGGTAAATAAATTCAGAGAGCCATATCGTTTTTCGCTAGCGTTTGAGAATTCGAGGTATTTGGGGTATACGACAGAAAAGATAGTGCGCGCTTTTTCGGGTGTCACTATTCCAATTTATTGGGGGGATCTCAAGATCAAAGAGCAGTTTAACTCCAAAGCATTTATTGATGTCTCGGATTTTGAATCCATAGATGATGCGATACACTATATTTCGGAGGTAAATGAAGACCAGGAGTTGTGGCAGGCGATGCTGTTGGAACCTGCATTGCCGGAAAACAGCAACATTCCGGCAATGATGGAAGATGCATATCTTTTGGATTTTTTTTCGAATATATTTGATCAGCCGCCGGAAAAAGCGCTGCGGAGAACAAATAAGGATGAGGGATGGGGATATCACTATGAGAAGCAATATAGAATCGGACAGGAAATGCTTTCGGATAAAAAATTAAATATGATTTACCGCATTCAAAATAAATTGAAAAATATATTATAGATGGTAGATAGTCAAAGATAAGAGAAGGAAATAAAAACAGCCATGTCAAACGGAAAAATAAAACTGTTGATCGCCAGTACAATTGATTATTGTGTTCCGGATGTAAGAGGCGGAGCTTTTGCAACACATGTCTATAATCTGGTTAGATGCAATGAGTTGAAAGATAAATTAGATATTACAGTTCTTTCCATGTTTGATGAGAAGGCAGAAGAAGAAAGTAAACAATATTTCAGGAGTAAATTTGTCTATATAAAGGTTGATGATGTAAAAGAAAGGCGCTATAAATCGTGTAAATTGATTGCATTGTTAAACAAAATATCGTTTAAAATATCTGGTGTTATTTTTATTCCGGCACCGCGGGTACGAGCGGCATATCAAAAGGTAAAAGAAAAGAAGTTTGACTTTATTTTTGGGGCAGGCGGAGATCCCTCACAATACGGCTTGTTTACCAGAAGATTTGGCCGTGAAAAAATGGTATTTAATGTGGGAGGGCATCTGGAAGGCGGAAAGGTTGCTACAGCTACATTTGGAAATTTTATCTGCTGCAGTGATTTTATTAAAAATTATATGAGTAAGAATATAGAAAACTGCAATATTATGACTATTTTAAATAGAGTCAATATTGAAAAGTTTCAGCAGGAATTGTCATCGGATGAAAAAATGCGATTAAAAGAACAATTTGGTCTGTCTGGTAAAATGACGTTCCTGTTTATGGGAAGGATAGTACCCGAAAAGGGGGTAGAGCAGTTGATCGATGCTTTTGCCCGGATGAAATATAGGAAAGAATGTGTATTGCTGATAGCAGGGGCGGCTCATTTCGGAAACGGGGGGAGAACGGAGTTTGAGGAAAGGGTTCAAGAAAAGGTGGAGCTGCTCAGCGAAAATATAAAACTGTTAGGTTTTGTACATCACAATGAATTGTGGAAATTTATGAGGATAAGCGACCTGGCGATATTGCCCTCCATGTGGGAAGAGCCTGCGGGAAATGTTGTGCCTGAATGTATGGCGGCGGGACTTCCTCTTATCATTACAGATTCCGGCGGCATGGTGGAATATGTTGACAAAGAAACTGCGATAGTAGTGGAAAAGGGGCATAATGTAGTAAAGAATTTGCAAGATGCAATGGAATATTTATATGGGAATTCTGATATTCGAAATAAAATGGGGGAAGCGGCTCGGAAGAAAGCAAAAGATTATGATGTCATGATCTATTATGATATGCTGTATGAGGAATTCTGCCGGCTGCAAAAAGATAGTGATTAAAGAGGTAATCTGATGGGACTGTTATGCATTATAGTATTAAGCTTCACCATGACAGTTATTTGCAGAAAAAAGTGGTTGGAAACATTGCCGCTTTCGACATTTGTTATAATGCTGTTGACGTATACCATGGGGGGTGTCAACCTGTTAGATAAACTGTGGCTGTTGAAATGGGGAATTCTTCTGGGATGTGTCGTAATATTATTTCTTTTCGCCAGGAGAAACGGCTTTAAAGATATCAAAATAGAGGAAAAGATATCAGCAGGCCTGCTGATGTTTGCAGTGATTTCAATCGGTATGTCATTGATCTTGTCATCTCATTTAGTTATGGAGTGGGACGATTTAAACCATTGGGGAATTACTGTAAAACAGATGTTTTATATTGATGCAATACCGAACGGACAAAACGCGATCAGCGGTTTCAATGATTATCCACCGATAGGTTCATTATTTATATATTGGTTTTTATCGGATTTTAATGAGTTTCGGGAAAATTTGATCTTTCCGATCTATTATTTTGGTATATTGATCTGCCTGACACCTTTTTTTAAGAGGATACCGGATGGAAAAAATAAAATATGCAAACAGATAACAGCATTTTTGATATGTATATTATTGCCTGGGGCATTTGCGTGTACAGCTGTAGTGAATCTGAAAATAGACAGTTTTGTGGCGGTACTTTTTATGTTTATTGTCATATCTCTCCTGGAAATTGTATGGAGAGAGGATAAACTGTGTTTTTGGGATGCGCTGGTAATGTTCAGTGCGTTGAGTGTAATGGTGCTGACAAAATCAGTGGGGATATATTTATCGATCATAGCAACGATTCCGTTACTGATCTTTGTGTTTAGCCTTCGGAATAAAAAATATATTGCCATGTGTGCGATAGGAACGGTAATACAAAGTATATTTTATTTTTCGTGGAAATTATTTTGCTATAAATATGGAAACACCTCCTATATTTCAGCGGAATTTGGGAAAATCCAAAAAATGGATTACCTGAGGACAATGAAGGCTGTGCTGGTTCAAATGCCATGGTTTTTATATCCTGTTTTGTTTTATACTGCAGGAATGCTGCTATTGGCGCTATATCTAAAAAAAGATAAAATCTCCGAAAAAGGAAAATATGTGTTGCTTCTGGCCGCAGGATGTATTGATCTGACAATTTCTCTTTTTTGCAGATCTGACTATTTGAACAGTTGGTTTGAAGCGCTGGTGGATGATAAGAGCAAAGAGTACATTACAAAGCATTACATATACTATTTTTGTAGACAACCGATAAATTTTCAATACGAAGAAAATATTGCATATGAAATGTCAGCACTGGAATGTATTATGCTGATAACGATTATCATGCTGTTGATATGCTGTATGGCAGAGGGCAGAAAATATAGGAAATATCTTATCGTACAGAGTGTGCTGCTCATTGGATTTGTTATATATGTGACAGGTCATCTGACTATGTACAGATATATGTTTTCGGAAAGTGAATCAGCCGTATTGGCGGCCTACAGCAGGTATCTTATGATGTACCTGGGGGGATTTGCAGGCGGAAATTTCTATCTGCTGTATTGCTGGTGGATAAAAGAAGAAGGAAAAAATAAGTTTTTGATTTCCGGTTTATTGTTGGGTGGTACTATTTTTTTAAGTAATATTCCGTTTACGTATATGGCAGTTTTTCAATATCATGAGGGGTATTTTGCATTTCTGTCAGATCACAGAAAATGGGTGATTAATGTAGTTGAGAGTATTGAACAGGAAATCGAAGAGCCGGAAAACGGAATATGGATAGCAGGTGAGGATGACTCCTGGTGGCTGATGAATGAGGCAAGATATCATTTTGCACCCAGTAAAGGTTTTTGCGATACATGGGTTCTGAGCAGGACATCGGAGGAGGAACTGACTGAGATATTGGAGAAGGCGGATGAAGAAGGGAAGATAAAGTATCTGGCGGTAGATATGTCAGAAGAATTTTCAGAGGAGAATCAGAAAAAACTGAATAAAATTTTAGAATATTATCATTTGGAAGAGAAAAGTGATCCTATAGTGTGTATCTATAAATTATAAAAAGGGATTTTTATGGAGAGTATAAAAAAACTGTCAACAATCTTTAACAAAAAACAAAAATGCCAGTTTGCAGGATTGTTTATGATTGAATTCATAGGCTCTTTGTTGGAACTTTTGGGCGTATCGATGCTGATACCTTTTATGGAAGTGGTTACCGATCCCTCCGGACTGATGGAGAAAAGTGAAGTTCGCAAAGTGATGGAAGTTTTTCAGATTCATAGTGAAAGGCAGTTGGTCATTTTTATTGTCGCAGGCATGGTTGTCATTTATGCGGGGAAAAATATATATTTGATATTTATGACATACATTCAATATCAGATCATCTGGAGAAACCGTTTGAAAATGGAAACGGATATTATGGCATATTATGTCCGTCAGCCATATACTTTTCATGTTCAGCGGAATACTGCAGAAATGCAGAGGACAATACTGACAGATATCGGGAATGTTTTTGAAGTTTTAAATAATGTATTTTTGATGACGGCGGAACTTCTCACGGCGACAATGCTTTTGATCCTGATGTTGAAGACAGATGTGATCACTACGCTGGCGGTTTTATTTTTGCTTGCCGCTTTTTTACTGCTTTATTTTAAGGTATTTAAGAAGAGATTGTATCGATATGGAAAGATTGCTCAATACTACGGTTCCGAGGGTTTGAAATGTATCCATCAGATTTTTGGCGGTATCAAGGAAATCAAAGTAAATGAATGTGAAGAATATTTTATCAATGAGTTTGAAGAGGGAAGAAAGATCCAGATACGGATGATGAAAAGGGGTTCTTTTTTTCAGCAGGTTCCTAAATATGTTCTGGAGGCAATCACTATTTGTGGGATATTGAGTATTGTTTTTTTGAAGCTCTGCATGGGGACAGATATGGCTCAACTGTTGACTCAAATAGGTGTATTTGCGCTTGCGGCATACAGGATCTTACCTTCAGCCAACAGGATAACGGCAGAGCTTGCCTATATTTTTAACAATAAGGCCTCGATAGATCTGATCCATCATGCGATAGTGAGCGATAAGATAGAGTTTCACAAAAAGAATACAGCAGATTTTATGTGTCAGGAACAGACTGTGGAGGGAAAAATGGGGGATATCATGTTGAAAAATGTGGTCTTTCATTATCCGAATAGCGATGAAAAAATACTAGATGGTGTATCTATTACAATAAAAGGGGGAATGTCAACTGCACTGAAGGGGCCTTCAGGAGCCGGAAAGACAACAACAGCAGATATTATTCTTGGTATTTTAAAGCCTGTCCGAGGTGAGGTCTGCTATAATGGTGTAAATATTGAAGAAATGGGAAGGGCGTGGTACAAGCATGTGGGGTATATCCCGCAGAATATTTATCTGAGTGACGATACGATTCGAAAAAATGTGGCGTTTGGTGATAACTACCCGGATGAGAAAAAGATTTGGAAGGCGCTTGAGGAAGCTCAGCTGAAAGAATTTATTGAGAGCCTCCCAGAGGGATTAGATTCGAGGATCGGCGAAAACGGAGTGCGTATATCCGGAGGGCAGCGTCAGAGAATCGGGATAGCAAGAGCCCTTTATAATGATCCAGAAATATTGATCTTAGATGAGGCGACATCGGCGTTGGATGGAGAGACTGAGAAGGCAGTGATGGAGGCAATCGATTATTTAAAAGGAAAAAAGACGCTGATTATTATTGCGCATAGATTATCTACGATTGAAAACTGTGATATGATTTATGAGGTGAGGGATGGAGGAATAGAGGGAATTTTGCCCAACAGTAAAAAGGCAGAGGCTTTTCTGTGATTTAAAATGAATACGGAAATAAGAGCACCTAAGAGGATGATAAAGCTCTGTGAGAGATTAAGGAACTGTCGCAAAATAAAATGTACT
>OFGN01000968.1_pt1 | contig 25088 bp, 32 predicted proteins | sample 1521821 | NCBI WGS metagenome assembly OFGN01 (sample SAMEA3504094, study PRJEB24116) | mouse gut metagenome | biome: mouse gut; feature: mouse-associated habitat; material: faeces | place: Denmark | collected 2011
TTGCCCTCCATGACCGGCTTGCCCGCGAGGGGGCCGATGTTGCCGAGGCCGAGGACCGCCGTGCCGTTGGAAACCACGGCTACGAGGTTGCCGCGTCCCGTATAGACGTTGGCGAGGGAGGGATCGTCGGCGATGGCGAGGCAGGCGGCGGCGACGCCCGGCGAATAGGCCAGAGAAAGGTCTTTCTGAGTGAAGCAGGGTTTGACCGGGAGCACTTCGAGTTTGCCCGGGCGGGGAACCTCATGATAGGCGAGAGCCTCTTCCTTCGTGAACAAGGCCATGAGACGACCTCCTGTGGTTTGATTTGAAATATGGTGGAAAAGCGATAACATAAGGAAGAATGAGGGGCAATGGCGGGCTTCCTTCTTTTTCCGAATACTGTTATGCTGAAACGGTATGCCGGGAAAAGCGCCCCTGCGGGGCCTTTCGTGATGCCCGGCCGACAGTCAACGAAAGGATAACATATGCCGCTGATCGAAATCAGGGACGTCCATAAATGGTACGGCGAATTCCACGTTCTCAAGGGCATTTCGGAAAAAGTGGAGAAAGGCGAGGTGCTGGTGATCTGCGGGCCTTCCGGCTCGGGGAAAAGCTCGCTCATCCGCTGCCTGAACCGGCTTGAGCCCATTCAGAAGGGCGACATCATCTTCGAAGGCACGAGCATCTACGCGCCCGAGGTGGACGTGAACGCCCTGCGCGCCGAGGTGGGCATGGTCTTCCAGCAGTTCAACCTCTATCCGCATCTGACCGTGCTCGAAAACGTGACCCTCGCTCCCATCAAGGTGCGGGGCATGGGCAAAAAGGAAGCCACCGATCTGGCGATGGAGCTGCTCGGGCGCGTGGGCATCGCGCGGCAGGCGGCCAAGAGGCCGGGGGAGATTTCCGGCGGCCAGCAGCAGCGCGTGGCCATCGCCCGCTCGCTGGCCATGCAGCCCCGGGCCATGCTTTTTGACGAGCCTACGTCCGCGCTCGACCCCGAAATGATCAACGAAGTGCTCAACTGCATGAAGGACCTCGCCCGCGAAGGCATGACGATGGTCTGCGTCACGCATGAGATGGGCTTTGCCCGCGAGGTGTCCGACCGGGTGATCTTTATGGATCATGGCGTCATCCTCGAAGAGGGCGCGCCGGAACAGTTTTTCACCAACCCGCAGCACGAGCGCACCAAGGCGTTCCTCCGCGAAATCCTGTAAGGGGACCCCATGTCCGCACCCGATCTTGTCCGTCTCGACATTCTGGCCGACGAAGAGCAGTACGACACCGTTACCGGACTGCTCGTCCGCATCGTTTCCTACGGCTGGGAGGAAGACAGCCTCCCCACGGGAGAAACCCGTTTCCGCGTCCACTGCGATAACGCCATCGTGCGTGAAAACCTCTTGAGCGCCCTGCGCGCGTGGCTGCCCGGCCTTGAGGTGGAAGAAAGCGCCGTGCCCCGGCAGGATTGGACCGTGGCGTGGCGCGAATTCTTTACCCCGGTGCGGGCGGGACGTTTCCTCGTCCTTCCGCCGTGGCTCGTGGCCTCCACGCCCGCGGAGGGACGCCAGCCCATCGTCATCGAGCCGAAATCCGCTTTCGGCACCGGGCATCACAATACTACTGTGCTCTGCCTTGAAGCCATCACCGGGCTTCTGGATTCCGGCAGGCTGGCGGCCGGGCAGCGCTTTTTCGACGTGGGCACGGGATCGGGCATTCTGGGCATCGCCTGCTGCCTCAACGGGCTTTCCGGCCTCGGATCGGACATCGATCCCGTGGCCGTGGACAACGCCCTTGAGAACGTCGTCATCAACAAGGTGGCCGACGCCTTCCGCATTCTGCCCGGCAGCGCCGAGGCGGGCGAAGGGGAAGCCTTCGATCTGGTCATCGCCAACATTCTGGCCGGGCCCCTGCGCGAGCTGGCCCCGGCGCTCATGGCCCGCATGAAGCCGGGAGGCTGCCTTGTGCTGTCCGGGCTGCTGGACGTGCAAGCCGACGCAGTCGAGGCGGCCTATGCCGCGCTCGGCCCGGCGCGGCGGGGGCAGTCCGGCGACTGGGTGGCGCTGGTCTGGGGATAAGGTCTTTCATCAGGCGGTCTCGTGACGTACCCTTTTTGTCGACAAAAGGGTGAGAAACTGTGGAGAATCTAAGCCACTTTTGTTCATGCACCGACCTTGCTTGCCCTCTCCATCCTGCGAAACATGGGAAAGGGTGCGCTCCCTGTATTCAAAAAAACTTGAGGCTTAAAGAAATACCCAACTGTTTTTCTGACCTTGCGGAAGGACTGACCGACAGGTCCGGCGATTCTTTTACGGAGTTCGCCAACGGCGTCTTGCAAGAGCACAAGTGATTTCGCAAACTGTATCCCGTTTTTTTAGTCGCACGTACTATGCTTCAAAAAAGAATACGGACTGCCGGTAACCACCGACGGTCCGTATTCCTTTTCTGAAGGCTTTGGATGATTTTTGAATAAATGGGCCGAAGATAGGGTTCCCTGCGGCTAGCTGAGGATCGTGACGGCGTATTTCTTCAGATACCCCGAAGGATAATAGCTTTCCTTGGCCTGCCGCAGCCCTTCTTCCCCGGCGTCCTGTTCACGGTTGATCACCGTGAAGGCCCGCGCCGAGTACTTGGCGTAGCAATAGTTGATGGCCTGATAGACGCCCCGGTATTCCGGGCGGCCCTTTTCAAAATGCACGACGATGGTCCGCTCGTCGAGCGGTTCGCCCACAGCGAAGGCGACCATTTGGCCGTCGGCGTAGAGCGCGCCGCCGATGAGACCGGGCAGGGCGTCCCAGTTGCGGAGCACGGAGGTCACCACGTCGCTCTCGGCCAGAAGCGAGGGGGACTTGTCGCACTCCCGCCACTTGCACCAGTCCTGCTGAAGGGCCAGCACTTCCGGCATGGTTTCGCCGGTCAGTTCCCGGTAGTCCTCGCCGTAGGCCTTCATGTAGCCGTTGACGTGGTTTTTTTTCTTGTGCAGCTTGCCGCCCGAGAGCGTGGACAAGGCATCCTGCATGTAGAGGTATTCCCACTGGCCCCGCGTTTCTTCGATGGACACGCGCCCGGGAAGCCGTTCCGCCAGCAGATCGCACAGGGGTTCGGGCACACGGATGAGCTTCGTTCCGGGGCGCAGTTCCGGGAGAGAGGCCCAGTCCACGGCGTTCCAGTCTCCCACCGGGGCCCAGAGGCATTCGCCGGGACCGCCGATCTGCCTTTGCCGTATCCAGCACAGGCCGTGCGCGGTTTTCCAGTCCAGATTGTAGTGCATTCCCCAACCCCAGAGGTTGGTGAAGGTGTAGTCGGCGGCGCGGCGCGGCAGGGCCTCGAAGTAGGGGGCGTAGGCGGCGACGTCGCCAAGCTCGATGGGTGAAAAGGCGTCGGTAAGCATAAAGACCTCGGGTTAGCGGGATGAGGGGTGGCGGGCGGTCAGGGCGAAGCGGGTCCAGCGGCAGCGCAGCGTGACCCAGAGCAGGGAGAGGGACATGACCACCTGCGAAACGAGGGTGGAGAGATAGACCCCCGCGGCGTCCTGCCAGAGGACATGGCCGAAAAGCCACGCGATGGGCAGGCGCACCAGCCAGACGGCCGCGCTGAAGGAAACCAGCGGGTAGACCGTGGCTCCCGCGCCGTTGAGCCCGCCCGCCAGCACGACGCTGGCGACGGTGAACGGCACGGCAAGGATATTGTATGAAAGATAGTTGGCCGTTTCGATCTGTACGGCGGGATCGGGGGCGATGAGCCCGGCCAGCTCCATGCGCCACGGCCAGATGGCCGCCCCGACGAGGCTCATCCCCGCGCAGGCGATGCCGAGTGTGGCGAGGAGCGTGCGTTTGGCCTCGCGCGGGTTGCCCTCGCCGAGCGCGTGCCCCACCAGTACGGAGGCCGTCATGCTGAAGGCCACGGCGGGCAGAAAAAGGATGGATTCCACACGCAGGCCGGTGGTCAGGCCCGCCAGCGCGTTCACCTTGCCGAAGGGAAGCGAGGCGGTGATGACGTAGAGGACCATGTAGCCCGTCTGCCACAGGAAGGAAGTGCCGAAGGCCGGGCCCGCCACTTTGAGCAGGTAGGGAGCGCCCTTCCTGATCCAGCGCCACGCCGGGAAGCTCTCCCGCGCGAACAGCCTGTGCCGCACCAGCAGGAGGAGCATGAGCGCGGCCCCTATGGTGACTGAAACCAGTGTGGAGTAGGCGAGCCCCGCCGCGCCGTAGCGGGGGAAGCCCCACCAGCCGAGGCCGAAGGCCAAATCCCCGAAGACGTTCAGGAGGCAGGCCGTGATCGTCACGTAGAGCGGGATGAGCACCTGTTTGGCGGCCCGGAACACCGCCGCGCCGATGGTCAGGGCGTACTGGCCGGGCAGCCCCCAGATGGTGGCGGTGAGGAACATGACGGCGGTGGGGAGGATGCTCTCGGGCGTCTGGATGATCCGCAGGATGGGGACGCGCCAGAAGGAGGCGGCGGCCGCGATGATCGCGCCGATGCCGATGCAGCCGAGCACCACCAGCCCCACGTAGCGCCGCGCCCGGACCTCCTGCCCCGCGCCGAGCGACTGGCTGATGGAGGCCACCGCCCCGTTGACGGCGGCCATTGCCAGGGCCATAAACATCATATGACACTGAGTTATCAGCCCGATGGAGGCTTGCACCTCGGCCCCGATACGCCCTCCGGCCCAGACGTCGGTGATGCCGATGACGAATTGGCAGAGCAGCATGATGCCTTGCGGCCATGTGAGGTGCCAGATGGTGTGCAGGCGTTCGGTATTGAGTTTCATGACGGTCCGGGGTTCGGGTGAAGCGAAAGCATACGCGCCCTGCGGCGTCACGCAAGGCGCTGAGAGAAAGGGGGCCTTTTTTCAGGGGTACGCTCCCGGGGAGGGGCGGCCCTTCCTTCCGGGAGCGGTGTTGTGTGCAGGCGTGGGAACGCGCCCGGCGTGGGAAAAAACCGACGGTGGTTTTCTCCGCGCCGGAGGCGTTGCCCTGCGGGGCTTCTCCTGTCCGGGGCCTTTGCCGTCCCGTCGCCCGGCGTTCAGCCGCATGGCCGGCGGCCCTCCGCCTCCTGCCTATTCTTCCATCAGCCCGGCGGAGACAAGGGCCTGAAAGAGAACGATGCCCGCCGCCGTGGACAAATTGATGCTGCGGACTTCCCCCCGGATGGGGATACGCACGTGATGCGGCGAGAGGGCGATCACCTCCGGCGGCAGGCCGGACGTTTCCCGGCCAAAGACCAGCGCGTCGTTTTCCGCAAAGGAAAAACGGTGCAGAGGCACGCCGCGCCGGGCGCTCGTCAGTACCAGCCGCCTGCCCTTTCCGGCGCCGTGCAGGTAGGCGTCCAGATCGGGCCAGACCGTCATGTCCACGTGCGGCCAGTAATCAAGGCCAGCGCGCTTGAGATAGCGGTCTTCCAGTTTGAAGCCGAGGGGCTCGATGAGATGCAATGATACCTGCATGGCCGCGCACAGGCGCGCGACGTTGCCCGTATTGGGCGGGATTTCCGGCTGAAAGAGAACGACGTGCATGGGGGCGGCATCCGGGAAAGGGGGCGTTTTCAACAAGACTGGACAGGATATGGACGGATGCTTATTGGACTTCAAAGCCCAGCTTCACGATGGCTTTTTTGACTTCCGCCACATCGACGGGCTGCGTTTCCTTCCATGCGGCTTCGCCGGTGGCGAGGTCCACGGTAACGTCGGTTACGCCGGGAATGGCTTGCAGGGCCTCGGTCACGGCTTGCCTGCAATGGTTGCAGGACATGCCTTTTACGGTAACAGCGGGCATACTCGTTTCCTTTTGACGTAAGAAGGTGGATGAGGGCGCGGTGCGCCGGACTTCCATATCATAAGAGCTTGGCCGATATTGGCAAGCAGAGGAGAGGCATATGGATCGCCAAAAAGAGCTTCTTTTCAATGTGGGCGGGATGCATTGCGCCGCCTGTTCCTCCCGGCTGGAACGGGTTCTGAACGGGATGGACGGCATCGCGTCGGCCTCCGTAAGCCTCGCCGCCAACAGCGCCACGGTGATCCCCGCTCCCGAGCTTTCGGAGGCCGCCCGTGAAGCCCTGATCCGGCAGATTGAGGAGCGGGCCGTGGAAATGGGCTTTACCGCCACGCCCGTGGCCCCGGAAGCCGACATGGTCGACACGTGGCAGGAACAGCAGCGCGAAACCGTCCGGCATCTGGCTGATCTCAAGGCCCGACTCTGGCCCGAATTCGGCTTTACCATCCTGCTCCTGCTGGTTTCGATGGGGCACATGTGGGGGTTGCCCCTGCCCGCCGTCATCGATCCCATGCACTCGCCCGCCTCGGCCCTCAATCATGCCCTGCTCCAGCTTGCGCTCACCCTCCCTGTCATGTGGTCAGGCCGTAACTTCTATCTCGTGGGCCTCCCCAACCTGTGGCGACTGGCCCCCAACATGGACAGCCTCGTGGCGATGGGCACGGGCGCGGCCTTCCTCTACAGCCTGTGGAACACCGTGGAGATAGCGCTCGGTCACACGGGCAAGGTCCATGATCTCTATTACGAATCGGCGGCGGTCCTCATTACCCTCATTTCACTCGGCAAGTATCTTGAAGCCGTCTCCCGCTTCCGCATGTCCGACGCCATCGGCGCGCTCATGAACCTGACCCCGGAAACGGCCCTGCGCCTCGTTTCGCCGGGCCGCTCCGATCAGACGGAGGAGGTGCCGGTGAAGGAGGTCCGGGTGGGGGATTATTTGCAGGTGAAGCCCGGGGGCCGCATCCCTGTTGACGGAACGGTAACAAGTGGCTCCTCCAGCGTGGACGCCTCCATGCTGACGGGCGAATCCATGCCCGTGCCCGTGGCCGAGGGCAGCACCGTGGCGGGGGGGACGATGAACACCACCGGGGCCTTCGTCATGCGGGCCGAGCGCGTGGGCGCGGATACGGCCCTTGCGCGCATCATCACGCTGGTGCGCGAGGCGCAGAGCACCAAAGCGCCCATTGCACGGCTGGCGGACGAGGTCAGCCTTATTTTCGTGCCCACGGTCATGGCTCTGGCCGTCATCGCGGGGCTCGGCTGGCTCTATTGGGGCCATGCGCCCGTTCCCGAAGCCTTCCGCATTTTCGTGGCCGTGCTGGTGGTGGCTTGTCCCTGCGCGCTGGGCCTTGCGACGCCCATTTCCATCATGGTGGCGACGGGCCGGGGCGCGCAGATGGGCGTTCTGGTGAAGAACGGCACGGCGCTTGAGCTTGCCGGGCGGCTGGACGTGCTTGTCTTCGACAAGACCGGCACCCTTACCGAGGGCAAGCCGCGCCTCGTTTCCGTGGAATCGTTCGATCCGCTCTTTGACGAGGAGCGGATATTGAGCCTTGCCGCCTCGCTTGAGGGCGTATCCGAGCATCCGCTGGCTCTGGCCGTGACCGCCGCGGCGGAGGAGCGTTCCTTGCGCCTGTATCCGGTGAGCGATTTTGACAGCGTATCCGGGCAGGGCGTTTCGGGCACGGCGGACCTTGCCAACGAGTCCATACCGCTCCTGCTCGGCAACAGGAAGCTGATGGAGGCGCGGGGAATTGCCCTTGCCGCCGCGCTGGACGTGGATGCCCGGCTGGCCGCCCTCGCGGATTCCGGGGCAACGCCCCTGCTCCTCGCGGTGGAAGGGAAGCTGGCGGGCATGTTGGCCGTGGCCGACACCATCAGGCCCGAGACTTCCGGCGTGATTGCGGAGCTGCGCAAGATGGGCCTGCGGGTCATCATGCTCAGCGGGGACAACCGGCGCACCGCCGAGGCCATTGCGCGCACGGCGGGCATCGACGAAGTGATCGCGGACGTATTGCCCGACGGCAAGGAAAAGGTGATCAGCGACTTGCAGGCGTCCGGCCTGCGTGTGGGCATGGTGGGCGACGGCATCAACGACGCCCCGGCCCTTGCTCGTGCGGATGTGGGCATGGCGATGGGCAACGGCATCGACGTGGCCGTGGAAGCGGGCGACATCGTGCTTCTCGGCAGCGATACCGCCTCCGGCAAGGGCTTGCGCGGCGTGGTTACGGCGCTGGAGCTCAGCCGCGCGGCCCTGCGCAACATCCGGGAGAATCTCGGCTGGGCCTTCGGCTACAATATTCTGTGCATCCCCATTGCCGCCGGGGTGCTCAAGCTCTTCGGAGGCCCCTCCCTCTCGCCCATGATCGCGGGCGCGGCGATGGCCTTCTCGTCCGTGTCGGTGGTGCTCAACGCCCTGCGGCTGCGGGGATTCGGGAAGTAGGAGAGGTGGGGGGATGATGGCGAACCGGGGAGGGGAGGAAGGGCCTTTCTTCAGAAAGGGCCCTCCCCCGGTTTTCCGCGCTCCTCACAACCACGAAAGGCCGCCTGAAATCAGACGACCTTTCCTATTCCTACCTGCGGACAGGGGAATCAGTCAAACGTTTCCGCCGAGGCGGAAGCCGGGCGTGAACCGGACTTAGGCGTTTTCAGCCGGAGCAGCCGTTTCGGGCTGGCGGGTGAATTCGAGGATCGCCATGGGAGCGCAGTCGCCCTTGCGGGGAAGCGCCAGCTTGGTGATCCGGGTGTAGCCGCCGGGCACGCCGGCGAACAGGGGAGCGACCACGTCGAAGAGACGCTGCACGAGCTTGTGGTCGTTCAGGGTTTCATAGGCCAGACGGCGGGAATGCAGGTCGTTGCGCAGAGCCAGGGTGATCAGAGGTTCCACCACCCGGCGCAGTTCTTTGGCCTTCACTTCCGTAGTACGGATTTTGCCGTAGGTAATCATCGCGCTGGCCATGTTGCGGAACAAAGCCTTACGATGCGAAGGCGTTCTGCCGAGCTTCTTGCCGGAATTGCTATGCCTCATGGTGCTGTTTCCTCTTCCATTCCTGATATTTCTTCTCGAAGTTGTCGACCTTCATGCCGAAATCGAGCCCCATGCTCTGCAGCACGGCCTTGATCTCGTCGAGGGACTTCTTGCCGAAGTTCTTCGTTTTCAGCATTTCGGCCTCGGGCCGCTGCACCAGCTCGCCCACAGTGGCGATGTTGGCGCTGCGCAGGCAGTTGGTCGCCCGGACGGACAGCTCAAGCTCATCGATACCCTTGAACAGGTTGTCGTTGATGTCGGCGCTGCCGCCGCCTTCGCCTCCGCTTTCGCCGGAGATGCGCTCATCAAAGCTGATGAAGACCGAAATCTGATCCTTGATGATCTTGGCGCTGTAGGCGATGGCGTCTTCGGGAAGCACCGAGCCGTCCGTCCATACTTCAAGAATCAGCTTGTCATAGTTGGTCATCTGGCCCACGCGGGCCTGTTCCACGGTATACGCCACCTTACGCACGGGAGAGAAGCTTGCGTCCAGCTTGATAAGCCCGATCGTGTCCGGAAGACCTTCGTGCATATCAGCGGGCACGTAGCCCTTGCCCATGCGGACCTCGAACTCCATGTTCAGTTCCATGTCTTCGGTAAGGGTCGCGATGTGCAGTTCCGGGTTCAAGACTTCCACATTGGCGTTGGTCATGATATCCGCGGCTGTCACCGGGCCTTTCTTCGACACGGAAAGCGTCAGATGCTGGGGCTCGTCAGTCGTCATTCCCAGACGAACCTGTTTGATATTGAGGATCACATCCGTAATATCTTCCAGCACTCCGGGGATGGTGGTAAACTCATGCTGCACGCCGGAGATCTTCACAGCCACAAAGGCTGCGCCCTGAAGGGACGAAAGCAGTACCCGACGCAAGGCATTGCCGATGGTGACCCCATAGCCACGTTCGAGAGGTTCGTAGGTGAACTTCCCGTACATGGCGTCGTTGGGATCGCTGTCGCACACAATCTGTTCCGGCCGAACGAGTTTGGCCCAGTTGCGCGAATTGATAAGCCTGTTGCCTTGTCTGAAGAGCATGTAGGGCCCCGCTTATTTGGAGTAGAGCTCGACGATGAGGTGCTCGTTGATGGGGAACTGAATGTCGTCGCGCTGCGGCAGTGCTTTCACAATACCCTTGAAATTGGGAGCGTCCACTTCCAGCCAGGAGGGGCAGCCGCGACGGGCCACGGCTTCCTGAGCTTCGGCGAGAACCGGGATGGTCCGGCTCTTTTCGGGAACTTCGACGCTGTCGCCGACCTTCACCTGAAGGGAAGGAATGGTGACCTTATGGCCGTTCAGTGTGAAGACGCCGTGGCGCACCAGCTGACGGGCCTGAACCCGGGAATTGGCGAAGCCGAGGCGGTAGACGACGTTGTCCAGACGGCGTTCGAGGAAAGCGAGCAGATTGGTACCGGTAACGCCCTTCGCCATATCGGCGCGGACGAAGTAACCGTGGAACTGCTTTTCCAGAACGCCGTATACGCGGCGGACCTTCTGCTTTTCGCGAAGCTGAACGGCGTAGTCGCTCAGTTTTTTACGGGCGCGACCATGCTGACCGGGCGCGTAGGGGCGGCGGTCAAAGGCGCACTTGTCGGTGAAGCAACGGTCGCCCTTCAACAAGAGCTTCGTCCCTTCACGGCGGCACAAACGACATTTGGCATCATTATATTTGGCCAAGGCGGTTTCCTCCTGTGAGCGCGACTAGACGCGACGCCGTTTGGGCGGGCGGCAGCCGTTGTGGGGGATGGGGGTGACGTCACGGATGAAGGCGACCTTGAAACCGGCGGCGTTGATGGCGCGCATGGCGGCCTCACGCCCGGAACCGGGGCCCTTCACGTAGATGCCCACAGTGCGCATGCCGTTGTCCTGAGCCTTGCGGGCGGCCTGTTCGGCGGCGACCTGCGCGGCAAAGGGCGTGGACTTGCGGGAACCCTTGAACCCGCTCTGTCCGGCGCTCGCCCAGCTCACGGTATTACCGCGAGTATCGGTAAAAGTGATGATGGTATTGTTGAACGAAGCCTGGATATGAGCCATACCCAGCGGCACGTTCTTCTTTTCTCTTTTCTTGGTAGCGCGTTTTGGTCTAGCCATGATTTGCTTCCGTAACCGGGCGTATCCGGTCGTATCAGTGAACGTTTCGCACGATCAGCGCGCCGAGGCGGGACTGGTCGTGCCGGAAGGTTCCTTACTTCTTCTTACCTACAGCACCGCGGCGGGGCCCCTTGCGGGTACGGGCGTTGGTGTGGGTACGCTGCCCATGAACGGGAAGGCCCTTACGGTGACGCAGGCCACGGTAGCAACCGATGTCCATGAGACGCTTGATGTTCATCGAAATTTCGCGGCGCAGATCGCCTTCCACCTTGTAGTTCTGTTCGAGTTCCTTGCGGACTTCGTTCAGTTCTTCAGCGGTGAGGTCGTCGATGCCGCGAGTCCAGTTGACGCCCGAGGCGTCAAGAATTTTCAGAGCCGTTACACGGCCGATGCCGTAGATGTAAGTCAACGCGATGTCCGCGCGCTTGCCTCTGGGCAGGTCAACACCAGCAATTCTGGCCACAGTCTTTCTCCTGAAGGCTAGCCCTGGCGCTGCTTGTGCCGGGGATTTTCGCAGATAACCCTGAGTACGCCCTTACGCCGGATGACTTTGCACTTGGGGCAAATCTTTTTTACGGATGGCCTGACTTTCATGACAAGTCTCTCCACAAGGTTTCCTCGGCAGCACAAATCACCGCCGGAACAGGAAGCCTTAGCTCTTTTTTTTCATACTGTCAATGCAAGGCGCGCTTTTCTTCAGGGCAGGTCCAGTATCTGGGGTCCACCGGGAAGGATAGCCACGCAATGCTCGAAATGGGCGGCGAGACTCCGGTCTCGGGTCACGGCCGACCATTTGTCGTCCAGAATCTCCACTTCCGGTGTTCCCACCGTGATCATGGGCTCAATACACAGCACCATGCCGGTCTTGAGCGGCAAAGCCGGTTTCGTGGTCACGACGTAGTTGGGGACTTCGGGCTTTTCGTGCAACGTCGAACCGATCCCGTGCCCAACAAAACGCCTCACCACATGGAACCCGGCACCTTCGGCGTGTTTTTGCACAGCGCCAGCGATGTCATTGAGTTCATTACCGGGTCTCGCTTCGGCCACGGCCAGAGCGAGACTTTCTTCCGTCACCCGCAAAAGGCGGGCCGCCTCGGGGGAAACCTCCCCCACGGCGAAGGTACGGGCCGCGTCGCCATAAAACCCTTCGTAGACGGTCCCCACGTCAAAGCTAACGATGTCGCCTTCCTTGAGGATAACGTCTTCGGAAGGGAAGCCGTGCACGATGACGTCATTCACCGAGCAGCACAGGCCGTACGGAAAGCCGTACATGCCCTGGAACGCGGGCTTCACCTTGAATTCGCGACACATCTTCTGGACGATCTCTTCAAAGTGCATGGTCGGGAGGCCGGGGCGAACCTGCCTGCCCAACTCGTCCAGAATCAGCGCGACCATTCTATTCGCTTCGCGCAGAAGGCCTATTTCCCTCTCGTTCTTGAGGAAAACGCCGCGGTACTTCTTCACGATCAGCTCCGCCCCTTCAAACGGGTCTTGCCCATCAGCCCTTCATACTGCCGCGAGATGAGAGCCGACTCGATCTGCGACATGAAGTCCATCGCCACACCCACAAGGATGAGGATGCTGGTGCCGCCGAAGTAGAACGGCACGTTGAACTCCGCGATGAGGAGCATGGGAAGCACTGAAATCACCGAGATATACACGCCGCCCCAGAGGGTCAGGCGGGAAAGGACGCCGTCGAGGTATTCCTGCGTCTTCTCGCCGGGACGGATGCCCGGGATGAAGCCGCCGGCCTTCTTCAGGTTCTCGGCCACGTCCTTCGGATCAAAAATGATGGCCGTGTAAAAGAAGCAGAAGAAGAAAATCAGGGCGACGAATACAACGTTATACAAAATGGAGGACGGCGTGAACCACGAGGCGGCCGTCTTGAGCCAATCCGCGATGTCGAAGTTGGCCATCGTCGCCGGGAAGAGCAGCAAGCTCGACGCGAAGATGGGCGGGATAACCCCGGCCGTGTTCACGCGCAACGGCAGGTGCGTGGACTGGCCGCCGTACATCTTCCGGCCGACCTGACGCTTGGCGTACTGGATCGGGATACGCCGCTGGGCGCGCTCCACGAAGACGACGCCGACGAGCACGACCAGCATGAGCAGCACGAGGGCAAGGGCGATAAAGAGGCTCATGTCCCCGAGCTTGATGAGCTGGAGGGACTTGACGATGGCGCCCGGGATGCCCACGACGATGCCCGAGAAGATGATCAGCGAAATGCCGTTGCCGATGCCCTTCTCCGTGATCTGCTCGCCGAGCCACATGATGAGCACGGTGCCCGCAGTCAGGGTGAGCATGGTCATCAGCCGGAAGGTCCAGCCGGGCTCGATCACCACGGCCGCCCCGCCGGGGCTGTACATGGTTTCAAGGCCCACGGCGATGCCGAAGCCCTGAATGACGGTAATGAGAACGGTGGCGTAGCGCGTGTACTGGGTGATTTTACGGCGACCCGCCGCACCCTCTTCCTTGGCCATGCGCTTCAGTTCGGGACTGACCACCTGCAGGAGTTGAAGGATGATTGAGGCCGAAATGTAAGGCATGATCCCGAGGGCGAAAACGGAAACGTTCCGCAGGCCGCCGCCGGAAAACATGTCGAACAGACCAAACAGGGTGCCCGCCACGCTTTCAAAGAAGTGGGCGAGGGCCGCCCCGTCGACGCCCGGAACCGGGATATGCACCCCGATCCGGTACGCGCAGAGCAGGCCCAGCGTCCAGAGCAGCTTTGTACGCAGTTCAGGCGAACGGGCAAGGTTATCCGCACCACCAAGAGCCACGAGTCACCTACCCTTCCACTTCCAGTTCTTTGACTTCACCGCCGGCCGCGCGGATTTTGTCCGCGGCGGACTGGCTGAACTTGTGGGCTTCCACCTTGATGGCGGCGGCCACGTCGCCTTCGCCGAGGATTTTCACCGAGGCGTTGCGGGTGCACAGACCGCGATCATAGATGTCTTCAAGGGAGATGTCGTTCTTGCCTTCGAAGGCGGCCACGAGACGAGCAAGGTTGATCACCTCGTATTCGGCCTTGAAGGGATAGTTCTTGAAGCCGCGCTTGGGCAGGCGGCGCTGAAGGGGCATCTGGCCGCCTTCAAAGCCGGGGCGGACACCGCCGCCGGAGCGGGCGTTCTGACCCTTGTTACCCTTGCCGGACGTACATCCCAGACCGGAACCGGAGCCGCGGCCCACGCGTTTGCGGGACTTGCGCTCTTCCGCGAAGGGATAGAGTTCGTTCAGATTCATGCTTTGGTAACCTCAACAACCAGGTGGGACACCTTGGCGATCATGCCGCGGACGGCAGGGTTATCCGGAAAGGTCTTCACCATTTCGCGGCGGCGCAGCCCGAGCGCGTCCAGAACCTTCTTCTGGTGGGGCGTGCAACCGATGCGGCTTTTAACGACTTTAATCGTGATTTCGGACATGGCGCTTACTTCCTCGGGGCTTCCAGTTTCATGCCGCGGATTTCGCTCACGGCATCGGCGCTGCGCAGGGCGGCGAGGCCGGCCATGGTGGCGCGCAGCACGTTGTGGGGGTTGTTGGTCCCGATGGCCTTGGCGAGCACATCGTTTACCCCGGCCGCTTCCATGACCGCGCGCACGGCGCCGCCGGCGATGATGCCGGTACCGCGGGAAGCGGGCTTCAACATGACGCGGCCAGCGCCGAATTCGCCGAGGATTTCATAGGGGAGAGTCCCTTCGACGAGGGGCACCTTCACCATGTTCTTGCGGGCATGTTCCGTAGCCTTGCGCAGGGCTTCAGGCACTTCCTGAGCCTTGCCGAGGCCAAAACCTACGTTTCCCTTGCCGTCGCCAACGACCATGAGGGCGCTGAAGCTGAAGCGGCGACCGCCTTTCACGACTTTGGCAACCCGGTTCAGGGAGACGATCTTCTCGATGAAACCCAGTTCATTCTGTTCCATGACAGTGGTATCCTCTCCGGGTTAGAACTCGAGGCCGCCTTCGCGGGCGCCATCGGCCACGGCCTTGATTTTGCCGTGGTAGAGATATCCGTTACGGTCGAAGACCACCTTCTCGATGCTCTTCTCCTTGGCCAGACGGGCGATTTCCTTGCCCACCGCCTCGGCGCCGGCCTTGTTGCAGGCGACCTTTTCGCCGCCCTTGGAAAGGGCAAGCGTGGAGGTGGCGGCAAGCGTAACGCCGGCGAGGTCGTCGACAACCTGCGCGTACATGTGCAGGTTGGAGCGGAAGATCACCAGGCGGGGCCGTTCGGCCGTGCCGGAAATCTTTTTGCGGATGCGAATCTTCCTGCGCTGTCTGGCTTCATTTTTGGTCATAGTGCTCATAGCGCGCCCCGATTATTTACCCTTGCCGCCGGACTTGCCGGCCTTGCGAAGGATGGTTTCGGTTTCGTACTTGATACCCTTGCCCTTATAGGGTTCGGGCTTGCGGATGCGGCGAATGCGGGCGGCCATTTCACCCACGAGGACCTTGTCAGCGCCCATGATGGTGAGCTTCTGACCTTCGACCTTCGCGGAGAGTCCAGCAGGCAGTTCCACGAGAACGGGGTGGGAGAAACCCACCTGAAGTTCGATCACATTACCCTTTACGGCCACGCGATAGCCCACGCCGATGACTTCGAGGGTCTTGGAGAAGCCCTTCGTAACGCCCTCGATGCAGTTGGCGAGCAGCGTGCGGCGCAGGCCGTGCTGCGCGCGGGATTCGCGCGTTTCGACCTTGCGGGTCAGGGTGACGTGACCGTCAGCCACTTCGTAGGAAAGAAGGTCGCACACCGGGGTGGTGAGCGCAGCCTTCGCCCCCTTCACTTCAACGACATCAGCCCCGACCTTCACCTCGACGCCCGAGGGGATGGCGATGGGCAGTTTTCCGATTCTTGACATGCTACACCCGCCTACCAGATTTCACACAAAAGTTCGCCGCCCACCTTCATCTGGTGAGCCTGATTGCCAGCGAGCACCCCGTGCGAAGTGGACAGGATGCAGATGCCAAGGCCGTTCTGCACGCGGGGAATTTCGTGGGCGCCCACATACACCCGGCGACCGGGCTTGCTCATCCGCTTCAGACCTTCAATGGCGGGTTTGCCCTTGAAGTACTTCAGCTGGATGTTGATGTTGCGGTCTTCCACGGTTACGTCATCGACGTACCCTTCCTGCTTGAGGATGGCAGCAATGGCTTCCTTCATCTTCGAGCTCGGCACACTCACTTCCTTGTGCAGGGCCAAGTGCGCGTTGCGGATACGCGTCAGCATATCTGCAATAGGATCAGTCATCATCGAATGGTCTCCTTATACCCTGTCACGGTTACCAGCTGGACTTGCGAACGCCGGGAAGGTCGCCGCGCAGGGCCATATTGCGGAAGCAGATACGGCACAGGCCGAATTTGCGCATGTACGCGTGAGGTCTGCCGCAGATGGGGCAGCGATTGTAGCCGCGGCTGGAAAACTTGGGTTTCCGGGCGGCCTTCACTTCGAGAGAAGTACGCGACACTATCCTAACTCCTTACTTTCTGAAAGGCATGCCGAGCTGTTCGAGCAGGAACTTGCCTTCTTTGTCAGTGGTGGCGGTGGTCACGATCGTGATGTTCATGCCCTTGGGGTTTTCAATGCGGTCGGCTTCCATTTCAGGGAAGATCGCATGTTCCTTGATCCCGAGGGTGAAGTTGCCCCGACCGTCGAAGCCACGATCCGGGATGCCGCGGAAGTCGCGCACGCGGGGAAGGGCGAAGTTCATGAGCTTGTCCAGGAAGTCCCACATACGTTCCTTGCGCAGCGTCACGCGGCAGCCGATGGGCATGCCTTCACGCAGCTTGAACGCGGCGATGGACTTCTTGGCGCGCGTCATCACGGCCTTCTGCCCGGCGATGGCGGACAGTTCGGTCATGGCCTCTTCCATCAGCTTGTTGTTCTGGCTGGCGGAACCGAGGCCGATGTTCAGCGAAATTTTGACAATCCCGGGAATCTGCATGGGAGAGCTGTACGCAAACTCCTTCTGCAATACCGGGACCACTTTCTCGCGGTATACGTTTTCAAGACGGGTCATGGTTCACCTACAGCGTTTCGTTGCACTTCTTGCAGAAGCGGATTTTCTTGCCGTCCTCCGCGTAGCGGTAGCCCACGCGGGTGGGAGCGGCGCAGGCGGGGCACACGACCATGAGATTGGACACGTGGATCGGCATTTCCTTTTCCACGATCCCGCCGGGCTCGCGCCGATAGGGGTTCGGCTTGGTGTGACGCTTGGCCACATTGACCTTTTCCACCACAACGTTGTCATGCTTGCGAAGGACCTTCAAGACCTTGCCGATCTTGCCCTTGTCCTTGCCAGCGATGACCATGACCTTGTCATCCTTGCGGATACGAGACTGTTTCATGACAATGACTCCTACAGAACCTCAGGTGCGAGGGACACGATCTTCATGAAGTTCTTGGCGCGCAGTTCACGGGCCACAGGTCCGAAGATACGGGTACCCACGGGTTCACCCTGCTTGGAAAGCAGCACGGCGGCGTTGGAGTCAAACTTGATGTAGGAACCGTCTACGCGGCGCACCTCTTTCGCGGTACGCACGATAACAGCCTGCATCACGTCGCCCTTCTTCACCTTGCTGTGGGGCATGGCTTCCTTGACGGCAACCATGATGATGTCGCCCACGGTGGCGTAGCGCCGGTGAGAGCCGCCCAGCACCTTGATGCAGGCCACTTTCTTGGCGCCGGAGTTATCGGCAACCTGAAGCGTGGATTCAACCTGGATCATGACGTAACTCCTACACGGCCTTTTCGAGGACAGTCACCAGGTGCCAGCGCTTGTTGCGGCTCATGGGACGGAATTCCACGATTTTCACTTTATCACCGATGCCGCATTCGTTCATGGGATCATGAGCGGTAAACTTCTTGCGGCGACGCACGAACTTCTTGAGGAGCGGATGCTTCACCAGGGTCTCAACGCGAACGACGATGGTCTTGTCGTTCTTGTCGCTGACCACGGTACCGATAAGCATGCGGCCCTTGCGGTTTTCCATGGCTTGAGACATGGTGCTATTCCTTTTCCTTCAGGACGGTCAAAATGCGCGCGATGTTCTTCCGGGCGGCGGGGATGGACGAGGTCTTCTCCAGCTGAGCGGTCGCGTGTTGGAAGCGCAGATTGAAAAGTTCCTGCCGCTGTTCGGCGAGTTTGGCCTTAAGCTCTTCCACGCCGAGTTCTTTCAGTTCTTTGGCTTTCATACTACAGACCCTCTCTCACCACAATCACTGTCTTGACCGGCAGCTTGTGCGCGGCGCGGGTGAGGGCTTCTTTGGCCAGCTCAAGGCTGACGCCCTTGATTTCGTACAGGATGCGGCCGGGTTTGACCGGAGCGCACCAGCCCACCGGCGCGCCCTTACCGGAGCCCTGACGGGTTTCCAGAGGCTTGGCGGTGATGGGGTGGTCGGGGAACACGCGGATCCAGACTTTCCCGCCGCGCTTGATGTGGCGCATCATGGCGATACGGGCGGCTTCGATCTGCTGGTTGGTCAGCTTTCCGTGCTCCACAGTCTTCAAACCGATGTCGCCGAAGGCGATGGTGGCGCCGCGCAGAGCGGGACCGCGCAGGCGGCCTTTCTGCCACTTGCGGAATTTAACTCTTTTGGGAGCGAGCATTACCTTTCAACCTCTTTGTCAAGGATTTCACCTTTGTAGATCCACGCCTTGACCCCGATGATACCATAGGTGGTATGCGCTTCGGCAAAGCCGTAGTCGATGTCGGCACGCAGGGTCTGCAACGGCACGCGGCCGTCGCGGTACCATTCGGTACGGGCGATTTCCGCACCGGCGAGACGCCCGGAGCAGGTCACCTTGATGCCTTCGGCACCGAACTTGCGGGCCATGGTCACCGTACGCTTCATGGCGCGGCGGAAGGCGACGCGGCGTTCGAGCTGCTGGGCGATGTTTTCGGCCACCAGCTGGGAATCCACTTCAGGACGGCGGATTTCGTTCACTTCAAGCGAGAACTCCCGTCCGAACTTGGCGCGCAGGTCGCTGCGAAGCTTTTCGATTTCCACACCCTTGCGGCCGATGACGATACCGGGGCGGGCGGTGGAAAGGATGAGGCGGATCTTGCCCCCGGCGCGTTCGATCTCGATCTTGGAGATGCCGGCGCTGTAGAGGAGCTTCTTCACATACTTGCGGACTTCATGGTCTTCATACACAAAGGCAGGGTAGTCCTTCTTGCTGAACCAGCGGGACTGCCAGTTCTTGTTGTACCCAAGCCGGAATCCGTACGGATGAACTTTCTGACCCATGACTTATTCCTGCCCTTCTGCGAGTATCACGGTAATGTGGCTGGTGCGTTTGTGGATATTGGTGGCGCGGCCCTGGGCACGCGGCATGAACCGCTTCCAGGTGGGACCTTCGTTCACCAGAATCTCTTTGACGACCAGAGCATCCACGTCCATGCTGGCGTTGTGTTCCGCATTGGCGAGCGCGGAGCGGACCACACCGAGAATAACGCCGGCAGGCTTGTTAGGCGTGAAGCGCAGCAGGTTCATGGCAGCCTCGACAGGCATACCCTTCACGTTGCGGGCGACCAGCCTGGTCTTGCGCGGAGCGACGCGCACGAATTTGGCAGTAGCTTTCGATTCCATGATTGGCACCCGTTATTTCTTGGCCTTGGTCTTCTTGTCGGCGGCATGGCCGTGGAAGGTGCGCGTCGGCGCGAATTCCCCAAGCTTGTGTCCCACCATGTTTTCGGTGACGAAAACGGGGAGGAACTTCTTGCCGTTGTGCACGGCGAAGGTGATCCCCACCATTTCGGGCAGGACAGTGGACCGGCGCGACCAGGTCTTCACCACGCGGTGGTCGTTGTTGGCGACGGCCGCATCCACCTTTTTCATCAGATGGCCGTCCACGAAGGGACCTTTTTTCAGTGATCTGGGCATAATTGCTCCTACTTCTGGCCGCGGCGCTTAACAATGAGGCGCGACGAGGGCTTCTTCTTATCACGAGTCTTGTAGCCCTTGGCAGGCATACCCCACGGAGACACGGGGTGACGACCGCCGGAGCTTCTGCCTTCACCACCGCCGAGCGGATGGTCGACCGGGTTCATGGCGACGCCGCGAACCTTGGGACGACGACCCAGCCAACGGTTACGGCCGGCCTTGCCCAGGGAGATGTTCTCATGCTGGATGTTACCGACCTGGCCGATGGTGGCGAGGCAGGTAGCCAGCACCTTGCGCACTTCGCCGGAGGGCATACGCAGCAGGGCGTACTTGCCTTCCTTGGCGACGAGCTGGGCGTAGGTTCCGGCGGCGCGGCAGAACTGACCGCCGCGACCGGGGTTCAGCTCGATGTTGTGCAGCACGGTACCCACGGGAATGCGGGCCATGGGCAGCGCATTGCCGGGCTTGATGTCGGCCTTGTCGCCGGCGATAAGCACATCGCCCTGCTTCACGCCGAGCGGAGCGAGAATATAGCGCTTTTCACCGTCGGCATAGTGCAGGAGCGCGATGCGGGCGGTGCGGTTGGGGTCGTATTCGATGTGGGCCACGGTAGCCGGGATGTCGAGCTTGTTCCGCTTGAAGTCGATGATGCGGTACAAACGCTTCACGCCGCCGCCGCGACGACGGCTCGTCACGCGACCATGATTGTTGCGGCCAGCCTTTTTGGTGAGACCTTCCGTAAGGGACTTCTCAGGCGTGGACCTCGTGATTTCCTCAAAGTCGGAAACCGTCTGAAAACGGCGTCCCGCCGAGGTGGGTTTCAACTTGCGCACAGCCATGTTTACACTCCCTCAAAGAACTCAATCTTTTCACCGGACGCGAGGGTCACATAGGCCTTGCGCCATCCGGGGACGCGGCTCACCTTGCGGTTGCGCACACGTTCGGTGGGCTTGCGGGTAACCACGTTCACGTCAGTCACTTTCACGTTGAAGGCGGTTTCCACGGCCTTCTTGATCTCAATCTTGTTGGCGTCGGGGTGGACGAAGAAAGCAACCTGATTCGCGCCATCGCGCAGGAAGGTCGCCTTTTCGGTCACCACGGGCCGCAAGAGAATCTGCGTATGATCCATGGCCAACCTCTTATTTCAGCCGCGTTTCAACGGGTTCCACGGCGCCTTCCAGAAGCACGAGCTGCTTGTGCTTCAGGATTTCGTACACACTGAGCTGATCAGGCGTGGTCAGGGTGATGCCGGGCAGGTTCCGAGAGGAGAGCACGAGTTCGCGCGTTTCCTCAGGAGCGATGATGAGAGCCTTGGAAAGGCCCAGGTTGCCTGCGATCTTGGCGAAGATTTTGGTCTTCGCTTCGGGCAGGTCAAAGCCCTTGACCACGAGCAGGTTGTCGCCGGCCAGACGCGAAGAGAGCGCCATGCGCAGAGCGAGCTTCCTGATCTTCTTGTTCACCTTAAAATCGTATTTGCGGGGCTGGGGTCCGAAGAGGATCGCGCCGCCACGCCACACGGGGGAACGGTTGGAACCGGCGCGAGCGCGACCGGTGCCCTTCTGGCGCCACGGCTTCACGCCGCCGCCGGAAACCATAGCCCGGGTCTTGGTCGAGTGAGTGCCCGCGCGCCGGGCGGCGAGCTGAGCCCGCACCACGAGGTGGAGAATCTCCGGCCTCACAGCGACCTCGAACACTTCGGGAGTCAGGGTCAGTTCGCCCTGTTCCTTCTTGTCCTGATCGTATACTTTCACGACAGCCATTGTTTCTCTCCCTACCTACTGCTTGCGCACCAGAACGAGACCGTTCTTGGGTCCGGGCACGGAACCGCGGATGAGGATGACGTTGTCTTCAGTCCGCACGTCCACGATTTCAAGGCCCTGCACGGTAACCTGTTCGTTACCCCAGTGGCCCGCCATTTTCCTGCCCTTGAACACGTGACCGGGGAAGGTGTTGTTACCGATGGAGCCACCGGAACGATGCACCTTTTCGCAACCGTGCGTATCCTTGGAGCCCTTGAAGTTCCAGCGGCGCATGACGCCCTGATACCCCTTACCGAGGCTCGTCCCCGTTACTTTAACCTTGTCGCCGGCGGCGAACACGTCCGCGGTCAGCACGGCGCCCACTTCCTGAGTGGCCGGGGCGTCGAGGCGGATTTCGCGCACCTTGCGGTAAAGAGCCGTTCCAGCTTTGGCAAAGTGACCCTTCATAGGCTTGGTCACATGCTTTTCCTTGGCTTCTTCGAAGGCGATCTGCAAGGCGTTGTAGCCGTCTTTTTCAGCCGTCTTGACCTGGGTGACAGGGCAAGGACCGGCCTGAACAACCGTCACAGCCACGGCAGAACCGTCTCCAGCGAAGATGCGGGTCATGCCAAGCTTGCGACCCAGAATTCCCATTTTCTCAGCCATGACATTCCTCGCTAAAGCTTGATTTCCACATCCACACCCGCGGGCAGGCTGAGCTTGCCAAGGGCGTCCACGGTCTGCTGCGTGGGTTCCAGGATGTCCATAAGCCGCTTGTGAATCCGCATTTCAAACTGTTCACGGGACTTCTTGTTCACGTGCACAGAGCGGTTCACGGTGAATTTATGAATATTGGTGGGCAGAGGAATTGGCCCTGCCACGCCCGCGCCCGTGTTCCGAGCCGTATCGACGATTTCCGCCACAGCCTTGTCAAGGATGCGGTAATCGTAAGCTTTGAGCTTGATGCGGATACGATCACTGCTCACTGTCGTCATTGCGTCTACTCCGTTATCTGGCAAACTTGCCCGGCATGGTCGAGGACCATACCGAACCTCCACACAGCAGCCGGCCTTTAAAGAGGCCGGTTCCAAAGCGCATGTTTTGTGAACGCTTCGGCCAACCCTGGCAAAGACCAGACGGCGAGGGGCTTGCCACGCGCCTTTCGGCGACGTGCAGACTTCAAATATGTACGCGGGAGATTGGGACGAGGAGGGAAGGCCATCCGGCGTCACTCCGACTGCTCTCCATACATCATGAAGTCAACCCATGTTCCGCCAGCCTGGCCTGTATTGGATGAACATCCAATAAGACAGGTAGTCCCGCAGGGTCACCATAGGGCTTCCGCCCTTTACAAGACCTTTACAATCGGGGCTCCGTGAGGGATTCCCGCGACTCTAACGGCTCTTGACATCCTTTCGGCAATCAGTGACGCCTGCAAATGTCAAAGTCGACCTTTCGGCCGACATAGCAGGATGGACGTGATCCATCCTTCCCTGCCGCACAGGGATGACCCACATCAAGTGGGGAAACGCATATCTATACAATGAGCGCCGGTCCGTCAAGCATTTCGCCCCTCTTTCCGTAAAATAATTTGGCCCGCCGAGCCGGGCGGCGGCCCCTCATTGCCTTTCGGAGTTTTGCAGGATAATCTACGGCGTTCCCATCCAACCCTTCAACGCGCGGCTCCCCGCACCAAGGCTTTTTCCATCATGATCGCCCTGCTGCTGACCGTCTTCCTCGTGGTCCTCATTTCCGCCACCTGTTCCATGACCGAGGCGGCGCTCTACTCCGTCCCGTGGACGTACATCGAACAACTGCGCAAAAAAGGCTCGGCCACGGGCGAGCTGCTCTACCAGCTCCGCTCGCGCATCGATCAGCCCATCGCCGCCGTGCTCACGCTCAACACCGTAGCCAACACTGCGGGGGCGGCCATCGCCGGCGCGCTGGCGGCCAACGTGCTCGGCGCGGACAACACGGCCCTCTTTGCGGCGGGCCTGACCTTCCTCATCCTCGCCTTCGGGGAAATCCTGCCCAAGACCCTCGGTGTGGCCCATGCCTGCGGCATCGCCGGGGGCATGGCCCGTCCCCTGCGGCTCATGGTGCTTATCTTCAAGCCCTTCATCTGGTTTTCCAGCATGTTGACGCGGCTTGTCGCCCCGCCTCAAAGCGGCCCCACGGCCACGGAAGACGACATCCGGGCCATCACCAGCCTCTCGCGCGAGACGGGCCGCATTCAGGCCTATGAAGAAAACGCCATCAAGAACATCCTCTCGCTCGACGTCAAGCATGTGCGCGAGATCATGACCCCGCGCATGATGGTCTTTTCCCTTCAGGAGGAGATGACGGTCCGCGAAGCCTATGACCATCCCCACATCTGGCATTACAGCCGCATCCCCCTCTACGGCGACGACAACGAGGACATCGTGGGCATCGTCCTGCGCAAGGACCTGGGCCGCTACGTCTCCAACGGCGAGACGGACAAAAAGCTCCTCGACATCATGCAGCCCGTGCACTTCGTGCTTGAAAGCCTGACGGTAGACAAGCTGCTGCTTGAATTTCTCGAATCACGCCTGCATCTTTTCGTGGTGCTGGACGAATACGGCGGGCTGGCCGGGGTCGTCTCCCTTGAAGACGTGCTCGAAGAGATGCTCGGACGCGAAATCGTGGACGAAACCGACGCCGTGGCCGATCTGCGCGAGGCCGCCCGCCAGCGCCGCAGCGACATCCAGCGGGAAGCGGACTTCTTCGGCTCCATGGACGGTGCCTCCAAGTTCGTCAAGGGCGACGCCATCATGTCCCTGGTCACCACCTTCATCAACCTGGTGGGTGGCATCATCGTGGGCTTTATCACCAAGGTGGGGGATTTTGGCACCATCCTGAGCGTCTACTCCACCGCCACCGTGGGCGACGGCCTCATGTCCCAGGTTCCGGCTCTCCTTATCTCGGTGGCCACCGGTATGATCGTCACCCGCTCCGCTTCGGAGAATAACCTCAACGAGGACGTCATCCACCAGTTTACCAGCCAGCCCATGGTGCTCATCATGGCCTCCCTGGCAATGGTCTGCCTCTGCTTTATCGGCTTCCCGATCCCCCAGGTGCTCACCATGTCCGCGATGCTTATGGCCCTGGGCGTGGTGCTGATGCGCAGCCAGCAGAAGAAGGCGGTGGCGGCGGTGGAAGGCCCCGCCATCAAGGAGGAGGTCACCAGCGAAGCGGACTTCTACAAAAACATCGACAACGTTTACAACCTCCTCAATGTCGACCAGATTTCGATGGAGTTCGGCTACAGCCGGATCCCGCTGGTCGATGAGGCGAGCGGCGGCAGCTTTGTCGACCGCGTGGTCATGTTCCGCAAACAGTTTGCCCAGGAGATGGGTATGGTCTTCCCGTCGGTCCGCCTCAAGGACAGCGGCCAGCTGAACCCCAACCAATATTCCATCAGCATCAAGGGGGAGCAGGTGGCCCAGGGGGAGGTGCTGGTGGACCATTACCTGGCCCTGGCCCCCGACCCGGACCACGACACCCTGGAGGGCATCGAGACGGTGGAGCCGGCCTTCGGCATCGCCGCCAAGTGGATCAGCGAGGACCGCCGGGTGAAGGCGGAACTG
>OFGN01000972.1_pt1 | contig 25028 bp, 19 predicted proteins | sample 1521821 | NCBI WGS metagenome assembly OFGN01 (sample SAMEA3504094, study PRJEB24116) | mouse gut metagenome | biome: mouse gut; feature: mouse-associated habitat; material: faeces | place: Denmark | collected 2011
GGGGGCGTCCGTGCAGGGGAAAGGGCTTTTTTACGACGATGAAAACGTGGGCGGCGACGCGGCGTTGTCGCTCGGCGATCCGGCGGCGCTGCTGCGGCTCGTGTTCGCGCTGGCCGGGGACGACGTGGCCCCGCGCGAAACCCTGCCGCTGAAAGAGGCGACGCTGGCCGCACATCTGGCCGGAAAGCTGGACGCGCCGGAACTGACGCTTGACGGCGTGGTTTCCGGGCTTGCGCCTGATCCCGCCCGGCCCGACGAAACCGTGGATATCCATGCCGCGTGGAAGCTGGCGGCGCAATCCCTTTTCGCGGACGCGGCTCTGACCGCGGACGGGGCTTTCCGGCTGACGGGGCCGCTTATGGACGCTTCACTTCCCCCTTCCGAGGGGGGGGCCGATACCCCGACGGCGCGCGGGGCGGACCTGTCAGCCCATGTGGAAGCCCTGCGTCAGGGCGACCGTCTGGAAGTGCGCAAGGCCGAATTGCGCTCGGAATGGCTCGCGCTGAACGCCGAGGCTTCCGTGGACGCCGCGAGCGGCGCGCTGGCCGCCGAAGCCGCCCTTGACGCGCCCTCCCTGCGGGCTCTGGCGCGTTTCCCGCTTCTCTCGGCGGCGTTGGCCGCTTCCCCCCTGCGCGACATCGCGGGGAAGGCCGAAGCCCGGGCGACCTTGCGGCGCGAGGATCGGGACGCGCCCTTTGCCGGGGCCCTGCGCCTGAACGTGGCCGACATGCGCTGGGGGATGGCGCAGCTTCAAGACACCGTGGGGCAAAAAGCCTCGCTCGGCCTTTCCTTTTCGTTGGCCCCGGCCACGGGTGCGCTGACCCTCAGCGACGTCGCGCTTGACGCCGGAAAGCTCAAGGCCACGGCTTCCGCCTCGCTGTCGCCCGAGAAGGCCGTGAAAGCCGCGCTGGACGTGGCCCTCTCCTCTCTTTCCGGCCTTGATGCGGCCCTCTCCGGTCAGGCCGCGTTGCAGGCCCGGCTTTCAGGCCCCTTGGCCTCGCCGGGCGTGGACGTGACCCTGACAAGCCCCGCGCTCGGCGTGGAAAGCGCCACCTTGGAGGGCCTGCGGGTGCACCTTTCAACGCCCTCCGTGGGGGCGCACGGCGGCGCGGGCACGCTGCGCGTCGCAGCCACCCTGCGCGACGGGAGCATCAAGACGCTGGCCTCGGGCGCGCCTTTGCGTTTCGATTCGGGATGGCGTTTTGCCGAGGGGCGGCTTCAGCTCAAGGATACGCGGCTGGACGCGCCCGGCATGGCGCTGTCCGGTTCTCTCGACGCCGCCTTTGCCGAGCGGCGGCTTGAAGGGGGCTTCCGTCTGAACATCACCGATTGGGCCGCGCTTTCCTCGCTGACGGGCGTTCCCATCAGCGGCAGCCCCGCCGCGATCAACGTGAGCCTTTCGCCGGGGACCTCGCAGGGCGTTGCGGCGGACTGGTCCTTCGCCTCGCTGAGCGTGGGCCCCCGCGTCCTTTCTTTGAACGACTTCAAGGGCAGGCTCAACGTCAGCGACGTCTTCGGCTCCCCCAACGTGCGGCTGGCCGCGTCGCTTGGCCGGGGATCGGCTTCGGACTTCTTCTGGAAAAGCGGCAAGGCCGACATTTCCGGTCCGCTCAGTGCGTTACGGGCGTCGCTGAAGCTGGAAGGCAGGACCGCCGCCGACGTGCTGGCCACACTGGATATTCCCGGCGGTACGGCGCGGGTGCAGCGCCTTGAGTTTACGGAAAGGCGCAAGCGTACGCGCGTCGGCCTTCGACTCAACCAGCCCGTGGAAATCGGCTTTGCCAAGGGGCTGGCCGTGGACGGCCTTGACCTGTCGATCCTGCCCAAAGGGTCATTGACGGCGCGGGCGCGTCTCGACGGACGGGCCCTGTCCTTGAGCGCCCAGGTGCGCGACGTGCCCATCGGCACAGCCCGATTGTTCACGGATTCGCCCGTGCCGGACGGTGTGCTCGACGCTTCCGTCGATCTGTCCGGCACCCCTGCCCGCCCGCAGGGGGCGCTTGAGGTTTCCCTGTCCGGCATCGCTTTCCCGGACAGCCAGTTTCCTCCGGCCTCGGTGCGGATCGAGGGCACGCTGCAACCTTCCTCGATCCTTGTCCTCAATGTGAAAACCGACGGTACAGACACCTCGCCCGCGACGGCCACCGTCTCCCTGCCGCTGGCCTTTTCCGCTTCCGGCGTGCCTTCGCCCGCCATGACGAAACCTCTCAGCGGCCATGTGTTCTGGGAAGGTTCCCTCGCCTCGCTGTGGCGTTTTGTGCCGCTGGCCAATTCCTCTCTTGAGGGTCAGGGGTATCTCGACGCGACGCTTTCCGGCACCTTGACCGCGCCCCGGCTGTCAGCGTCCATCCGGGTGCAGGGCGCCTCCTTTGAGGACGTGCTGGCCGGGCTGGAGCTTTCGGACATCAACGCCAGTGCTTCGCTGCAATCCGAAGGGCTTTCCCGTCTGAACCTTTCCGCCGGAGACGGGCAGGGCGGGGCGGTGAGCCTCAACGGGACCATCGGTCAGATGGCCGCCGGCTTCCCCTTGGCCGTGCACGGCTCGATCAAGGACCTTTCGCCGCTGCACCGCAATGATCTGTCCATCATCCTTTCCGGCACGGCGGACATTACCGGGCCGCTGACGTCCCCCGCCGTCCGCGCGGCGCTGACCGTGAATCAGGGGCAATACCAGATCGTGCGCTCCTTCGGCACGAGCATTCCGCTCCTGCATGTGGTCGACGCCGGGCAGGACGAGGAGACGGAGAAGGCTTCCTCCGGGGCCGGGCCGACGCTTGACGTGACGGTGGAAATCCCCAATCGTTTCTTCGTGCGCGGCAAGGGGCTGGAAAGCGAATGGAAAGGCGATCTGCACGTGCAGGGGGCGGCGTCCGATCCCGCCATCACGGGCAACATCAGCTCGATCCGGGGGCAGTTCGGCCTGCTCGGGAAGGAGTTCACCCTCAGCCGGGGCGTGGTTGAGTTCAGCGGGGCCACGCCGCCCGATCCCCTGCTCAACATCCTCGTCGCCTACAACGCCTCCAACATCACCGCCGAGGCCATCATTTCGGGGACGGCGTCCTCGCCTTCCCTCACCCTGACCAGCGAGCCGCCCTTGCCGCAGGACGAAGTGGTCGCACAGGTCCTTTTCGGGAAGAGCGCCTCCAGCCTTGGCCGTCTGGAAGCCTTGCAACTGGCTGCGGAGCTGGCGACTCTTTCCGGCTTCGGTTCGGAGGGCTTCGGCATCCTCGGCGAAGTACGCGATACGCTCGGCGTGGACGTGCTGCGTTTCGGCAGCATGGACGGGCCGCGCCGTCAGTCGCACAACAACGTGGGGCTGCTCCAGGCTCCGGGACAGGACAACGGGCCCGGCACAGGAGAAGATGCCATTCCCTCCCTTGAAGTGGGCAAGTACGTCATGGACAACGTCTATGTGGGGCTTGAGCAGGGCATGACCGGAGACGCCAGCGGCGTGCGCGTGGAAATCGAGCTTTCGCCTCGCCTCAACCTCGAAGGCGTTTCCACTCCGCAGGGTTCGGAAATCGGCTTGAACTGGAAGAAGGATTATTGAGACTGTATAGAGATGAGGGAAGGGAAACGTTTCTCGAGCAGATGAACGTTGACTTTTTACAAAAGCCAAAGGTGGCATTCTGCCCCAAAACGTCGTTTTTTGGCAGAATCCACGCCATATTGTGGCGGGCCACACCTGCGTGTGCCAGAGCCCTTTCAAAATGAAACGGCTCTGCAAGGGGAAGCCCCCCCTGCGTTTCCCTCCCCTCTCCTCAAAATGGCCGACGCAGCTCCCTTTCTCTTCAAAGGCTTTCGGCTGGTGGAGAAGGTGCGCGGCGGCAGCGCGTTTTCGCGAAAAAACAAGCGGTCACCTTTTCCGCAGCCGTCGCCCGTGCCTTGAGAGGACGGGCGGCGGTTTTACGGCCGTTCTTTTCCTCCCCAGAAGAGGCGGATGACTTCCGGCGAAGCCGGGCTTCCGAGCTTCGCCCCGACGATGAAAGCGGCGAGGGCGACGAGTGCCGTTGGGACGATGGCGTGGATGCCGCCCATCGCGGGTTTCAGAAGACTCAGGGCGAAGAAGCAGGCCACGCCCGCCGTGATGGAGGCCACCGCGCCGGAGGCGTTGGCCCCCTTCCAGTACAGGCCGAGGATGATGGGCCACAGAAAGACGGCTTCAAGGCCGCCGAAGGCGAAGAGGTTGATCCACACGAGCAGGTCCGGCGGCTCGATGGCCGCGAAGAAGACGACCAGTCCGATGCCCCCGGTGCACCAGAGGCTCAGGGAACGCAGGCGGGAGGGCGTCAGGCGGGAGGCGTCGTCCTTGAGGCGGTAATGGATGTACAGGTCCTTGATGATGGCCGCCGAAGCCAGGAGGAGCATGGAATCCACCGTGGACATGATCGCCGCGAGCGGCCCGGCGATGAAGACGCCCGCCCAGAAGGGCGAGAGCAGCTTCATGATCAGCGTGGGCATGGCGAGGTCCCCGGCGGGCAGATCGGGGATGACCGCCCGGCCGAGCGTCCCGGCCAGATGCACGCACAAAAGCAGAAAGCCGATGATCAACGTGCCCATGATCATGGCGTCGTGCATGGAGCGCGAGTCCTTGTAGCCCATGCACTTCTGCGACGTTTGCGGCAGCCCGAGGACGCCGAGCCCCACGAGCACCCAGAAGGAAAGGATCATCGGCTGCGGCACGGCGTCGCCGGGGCCGGTGGGCGTGATGAGCCCCGGATCGATGGCCTTGAGCGAGGCGACGCAGCGTTCCATGCCGCCGCCCGCGTTCACCACCGCCACGAGCACCACCACCGAGGCGAAGACCATGACCATGCCCTGTATGGCGTCCGTGAGCACCACGGCCCGGAAGCCGCCCACCGCCGTGTACAGGATGACCGTAAAGCCGAAGAGCGCCAGCCCGACGGTGTAGGGATAGCCGGTCACGGCCTGAAAAAGGCGCGCCCCGCCGATGAACTGCGCGAGCATGGCCGCCATGAAGAAGACGAGCAGGGCGACGGAACAGAGGATGACCACGGCGTCGCTGCGGTAGCGAGCGCGCAAAAAGTCGGTCAGGGTCACGGCCCGGGTTTTGCGGGCCATGATGGCGAAACGCTTGCCGAGCACGCCGAGGGTGAGGAAGGTGGTGGGCACCTGAATCATGGCCAGCAGCACCCAGCTCAGCCCGAGCTTGTAGGCCACGCCCGGGCCGCCCACAAAGCTGCTCGCGCTGGTATAGCTGGCGATGATGGACATGGCGAGCACGAAGCCGCCCATGGAACGGCTGCCGATGAAATATTCCTCGATGAAGCCGCCGGAGTCCGTGCCGCGGTGGGACTGGTTGCGGGCCCACAGCGCGGCAAGGAAGGACAAGCCCAGATAGATCGCCACCGGAACGAGCGTATTGAGCTGTTGCGTCATCAGAAGGCCTCCGGGTGGCGTTCATCGGTGATTTCCGTGCCCTCGGCGGGGTGTTCCTCCTCGTCGAGCGGAATATCCTTGAAGCAGCGCCGCACCATCACCCACAGGATGACGGACAAGAGCGGGTAGCCCGCTATGCAGCTTGTGAAGAACCACGCCGGAAGGCCGAGGATGTAGGAGTAGTCGTCGGGGTCGCCGCTGCCGAGGCCGTAGGCGCAGACGTACCACCATACGAAATAGAGTGCGTAGGCGCCGAGCGTCAGCAGGGCTTCACGGTTGGCCTGCGCGTAACGCCAATCCTGCTTGAAAGAGTTGTCCATGTCGTTTGCGGAGGGTTGAGGTGGGAAAGAGCGGGGAAAGAGGGAGCGTTTCCCGTGCCGGAAACGTCTTGTTGCCGGGCGCGCCCTGCACATGGCGGGAAAGAGCGTCACAATGCGCTCGCCCTCGCGGGCAAGCGGGCACACCCTGCACATGGCGGAAAAGGGGCGTCCGCACGGGAAAGGTCAGCCACTCGGCCTCACGGGGAGGGACCGCCCGCATGGGAAACGTGCCGCAGTGTCGGAGGCAAGGCCCGGGGCGTTTCCTTGCGCCGGACCGTCTTTAGCCGGAAAGGGCGTGAAAAGGGAAGGAGCCCGCGCGGGGCTCCCTCTACCACGAAAAGGCCGTCATTACGGTTTGATGTAGGCGAAGCCCTCGCGCTGGAGGCGCACGATTTCCACGACGCCCGCAGGCACGACTTCGGCGCAGGGCAGGAGGTCCTCTTTGGTGAGGGGAACTTTCTTCATGGCGTTGGCGCAGACGCGGAAGGAAACCCCGGCTTCGGCCAGCTTCTGGATGGTTTCGGTCTGGGCGTTGTCCTTGCTGGCGAGGAATGGAGCCGCGCCGCCGTTGGCGAGCAGGACGATGCGGCAGCTTTCGCCGGGGAGTGCCGCCAGATAGTTGTTGATGTTGCCGAGGGCCATGGCGAAGCGCGCTTCGTCGGGCAAATCCACGTGGACCAGCAGATCATAATTCATGGTTGTCTCCTTGTGGGCGGGCCGCGGCCCGGCTGGGGTTTGGTTACCTTGTCGAAGGAGTAAAGGATAATTATACCGATGGCAATACAGAATAAATAGTATCAAAGGAGCGGCTTTTTTCGCATGATGCTTTTGCGGGCCTTCGGGGTCTTTGCCCGTGGCCGCGCTGGTAAACACTCAAGGAGTTTCGCTCATGCCCGTCCTTCCCGCGCCTGATGCGCCGACGCCCTCCTCTCCGACCTTGCCCGTTCTGGCGTGGCGCGGTCTGGTCACGGGGCTGGCGGCTGGAGGCGTGGTCGGCCTGCTGCGGCTGTCCCACGATCATGTGGCGGCGCGCACGGCCTTGTGGCTGGACGGGTGGCACGTTTCGCTGTGGCTGGTCCCGTTCTGGTTCGGCGTGCTGGTCGCCCTCGCGTGGGGCCTGCGCTGGATCGTGCGCGTCGAGCCCATGATCAGCGGCTCGGGCATCCCGCAGACCGAACTTGCGCTCAAAGGACGCCTTACCTTCCGCTGGTGGCGGGTGCTGCTGGCCAAGTTTGCCGGAAGCTGGCTTGCGCTTTTCGGCGGCCTCGCGTTGGGCCGCGAGGGGCCGAGCATCCAGATGGGCGGCGCTGTGGGCGCGGGCTTCGATGCGCTGTGGCGTCCGGGCGGGGAGGAGCGCCTGCTGACCGAGAATCCCTATGTCGTGGCCGGTGCTGTGGCCGGGCTGGCAGCGGCCTTCGGCGCACCCGTGGCGGGCGTGCTTTTCGCGTTCGAGGAAATGCGCTGCCCCCGCGTCCCGTCGCTCATCGTCATCGCCTGTACTGCGGCCATCGGCGCGCACATCATGGTTTTCGGCGTCTTCGGCATGGGGCGCATCCTTCCTTTCGCCTCCTTCGTCACGCCGGCGCTGGCGGATTTCTGGATTGTGGCCGCACAGGGGCTCTTCTTCGGCGTGCTCGGGGTGATGTACAACCATACGCTCCTCTGGCTTCACGATGTCGAAGCGCGGCAGACGCTCATACGGGATCATTGGCGGGCCCTGCCGCCGCTTCTGTTCGCGGGGCTGGCCGCGCTTTTCCTGCCGCTGCTCGTGGGAGGCGGCGAGAACCTGATCATTTTTGTGGGCGAGAAGCCCGTGGCTATCGGGGCGCTGGTGCTTCTGCTTGTCCTCAAATACCTTTTTGCGCAGTACAGTACGGTCGCCGCCATACCCGGCGGCCTGCTCATGCCCATCCTCTGCCTCGGCGCGCTCTGGGGCCGCACGTGGGCCGAGCTTGGCGTGGCGGTTTTTTCTCCGGCGGGGATGCTCTCGCCGGACATCGCGCAGCCGTGGGTGCTTTTCGGCATGGTGGCCTATTTCGCGGCCACGGTGCGCGCCCCGTTGACGGGCATCGCGCTGGTGACGGAAATGTCGGGGGCCTATACCTGCCTGCCCGGGAGTCTGCGGGCGGGGTATGTGGCCGCGGCTGTGGCGAACGGCCTGCGCTGCCCTCCGATTTACGATTCCCTCAAGGCGAGGATACGGCTCTAGGCGGTTGGCGTGGGCAAGGAGCGTGAGGTGAAGCAGGCGGCTATCGCAGGGGCGGCGCGGGAAGAACGTACTGAGGTCCATCGCGTGGTGTGGAAGGGCGAGATCATTGAGTTCGTCATCCGCCGCGGATCGCCCCGCCGCAGGCGCACGGCCATCAGAGTGACCCGGGAGGGCGAGGTCCAAGTGCTTCTGCCGCCGCGCGCCGCAGGGATGCAGGCTTTCGCCGCCGTGACCTCGCGGGGAGACTGGATCGCCCGCCATCTGCGCGACGTCAAAAGCCGTCCCCCCGTGCGGCCTCCGGCCTACGCCGCCGGGGAAGAACATCTGGTATGGGGGGAATGCTACCGCCTTGAGCTTGCCCTGCCGGGCGGGGACGCGTTTTTTCCGGACGGGGAAAGGGCCGTGCTGGAGGACGATGCGGCCAAGAGGATGCTGCGCCTGCGGGTGCGCTCAGCCGATGCCGAGACGGTGCGCCGCCAGCTTTTCCTCTGGTATCGGGAAGAGATCGCACGACGCATAGCGCAGAGGATGGACGCGCTCTGTCCCTCCATCCCGTGGCTCGCGGTCCCACCGGTCTGGCGGGTACGGGTCATGCGCCGCCGCTGGGGAAGCTGTACGGGAAACGGCGTGCTGACGTTGAACACGCAGCTCGTCAAGGCCCCGCCCCGCTGCCTTGATTACGTCCTCCTGCACGAAATCGCTCATTTGCGGGAGCATAACCACAGCAAGCGCTATTACGCTGTTCTGGACCGGCTTTTGCCGGAATGGAAGGAGGTACGCCGCGAACTGGAACGCTGGGCCCCTCTCATACTGGCCTGAAGCCGCGCGTGGGGCTACGCCGTTGCAACGCCGCGTGTGCCCCGCAGGGATGAGGAGGCGGCAGGGCATCGTGCGAGGGCGTGGGGCCTCCTGAAAAGAACGATCCGGCCCGCCGGTGGAGCGGCCTGATCTTTCGCGGCCAAGGTCGCCCGGCCCGCGCGCCGGGTTTCGGCCTCACATCTGGGACAGGAGATCGGGGTGATCGCGCAGGACGCTTTCCGGCACCAGCCCATGCACGGGGACGGGAACGAAAAGCACCCGTTCCTCGACGGTGCAGGCCTTCCCTCTTTCAAAGAGCAGGGGGCCGCATTCGGGGAAGCGGCGGTTCAGCAGGGCGCGGATGGCGGGCGACGCTTCCGAGCCCTGCGTGGCCGAAACGAGGAAGCGGTAGGTGGCGAGCCATTGATCCCCCTTGCGGCGCAGGCCGGACAGACGCACCTCGTCGCAATGCACTTCGGGGAGCGTCCACGTCATGAGCAGGCGGAAGCGTTTTTCCAGCAGCGGCAGATCGGGGCGGTTATTGGCATGGATGAACAGCCCCACGCCCCCGGCCAGAAAAAAGAAGAGCGAAAGGGGAAGCAGCAGTCTCCAGCGCAGGCGCAGGCGGCTGGCGCACAGCCGCAGCCCCTCCGGGAGGGAAGGGCCGAACATGGAGGCCGTATTAAGGGCGTCGGGCGGGGGAAGGGGTTTCACGGCAAGTCCTTTGGCATGGCGAAAATGGGGGAGGCCTTTGGGAGGCGCGTCGTTTCAGGCGTTGCATACCCGAATGAAGGCCGATTGGTAAATAGAAAATTGAATATAGATTATATGTTGATTTTTGCGGTTTCTTGTGCTGTGGTACAGGCTATCCGCACGTAGTTCAGTGGGGGAATCCCTGGAAAGCGCGGGAGCGCGCGTCGCTTCGTCCCATCCATAGGAAAAGGGGCGGGGTGAAGGGGAAAACGTGCGCCCGGCGGTTGGGTCCGGGCGACTTGGGAAAGAGAGCGCCGAGGATGGAAAACCGTCCCGGGGCCTGCGTTCCAAAACGCCTCTATACCAACGATGGATGCCATAATGAAACAACAGGAACCCTTGAGTGCCGAACGCCCGGCCTCGGACGCCCTTTCTCCGGATGCGTCCGCTTCCGGGAAGCTTCGGATAACCCTCTTCATACGGGCGCTGGCCACAGCGCTCGGATTTGCTCTGTCCGCGGGATGGGACTGGCTGCCCTCCATGCATTCCCTTTGGCTGCGCGACTACACACGGATTTTAGGTCAACCCGGCTCCTCCGAGGGGCTGGAAACGTTTTCGGGGATCGTTTTTTTCAAAATCCTCATGCTGTTGCTTCTCTGTCCCCTGATCGAGCGGCTTTTTCTGGCCTTCCCGATGGAAAAGAATGCCCGGGCGTGGGAAGCCCCCGGCCATGAGGCGGCGCTCATGTCGCCCCAGACGGGGGAGCGCCTGTATATCATGTTTCCCCTGATGCTGGTGCAGGGGGCGGCCATTGCCCTGGCTGGGCTGGCGTCCCTGTTCATGCCGTCCTCCTTCCACACCCTCTATCCGTGGATACTGGGCACGACCTCGGCGCTTTTCGGGCTTGTCTGGTTTGTGCTCATCGCGCTGCTTCCCGGGGCGTGGGGCTGTCTGGCCTACGCCTTCACGCTGTGCTCAAGCGCCGTGCTGGCCCTCCTGCTTGATGAAGCGCCGGTACAGACGCTCGGACGCCTCCGCATCCTCCTGCCCATGCTGGCGGTGCCGCTGCTCTTTTTCGCCGTCCCTCCGAGGGACGACCTCCTGCGCCGGGTCAGTCGGCATCGCCGCCAGCGCCTCTTCAGCACGCGGATGCGCGGGGTTTTCCTGCGCAACCTGCTGCTGCACCGCGTGTCGCTTTTGGGCGCGCTTTCCAAGTCGGGCAACGGCCTTCTGGTGTTCTTCCTTTTTCCCGTGTTCTACGGATTGCAGCAACTGCTCGACTTCTCGTCCGGCTGCCCTCTGATCTGCATCCGGCAACTGTCCAGTCCACCCTTGCAGCAGCATGTGTTTGTGAGCCTGTCCGGGCAGGCGTCCGGAGCCTTTCTGGCGGCGGCGTTCCTCGCCTTTTTTCCCGGGCATCATTTGCTTGTGCCCATGCTCGGCCTCTCGCTCTTCGGCTGCGGCACGCTTTTGACCTCGGTCCTGCCCACGCCGCCGTTCAATTCCCTGCCTTTTTACCTCATGCATTTCGCGGCGGGCCTGTGCGCGGCGTTCGCGCTGTACATCCTGCACTGTTTTTTTGAGCGCAGCAATTTTCTTTTCCGCACGGTTTCACGGTCCCTTGTGCTGGTCACGCTGCTCGGCTCGGCGGGCAGCTATCTGCTGTGGATGGTAGCCGAAAGCATCAACAACCGTTTTCTCGGGTCCCATGCCCTGTTCATGCACCTCCTGACGCTTTTTTCCATTGCGGCCCTTTTCTGCATCTACCTTGTGCGGGAGCCGCTCATCCGGCTGCTCGATCCGAAAGCGACGGCAAGGAATGAGCGTCTGGTCTTTTTGGGCAATCTGCCGCCCGCCGATCCGCTGGAGCCGTTGACGCCCCGGGAGCGGGAAGTCGCCGAACTGGTGGGCACGGGCATGAAGAATCTGGAAATCAGCCTGCGTCTGAACATCAGCGAGACGACGCTGCGCGTTCATTTGCGACGCATCTACCGCAAGCTGGGCATCCGGGGCCGCGCCAACCTGCGGGATTTCAACTATCCCGGCTGACGGGCCCGTCCTGTCCCCGTCATTGCCGTCTCCGGCCTCCCGAGCAGCGGGGAGGCGGCTATTTCCAGACGGCCCGGCGTTCTTCGTAGATGTCCTCGAAGCGCTTGAGGCGTTTTTGCTCGTCCGGCGTGTGGGCAAGGGGCCTGGCCTGCTTGAGCCAGCTTTCCGTCTTGCGCTTGTCGTTCTGGTAGAGGGCGCTGTAGGCGAGGTGGAGGTAGGCGTCGAAAACCTGCCCGGCCTCACCGAGGGAGCGGCCATAATAGTAATGGACTTCGGAGTCTTGAGGCAGGTGGCGCAGTATCTCGCGGTAGTATTTGTGCGCGGAACGCTTGTCGCCGCTGCCGTCGAGCAGGCGGGCGTAGAAGAACTGGGCCATGATGTCGTTTGGATCGAGCGTGAGCGCGCGCAGAAGCGTCTGAGCGGCGCGGGCGTCGCCCTTGTTGTAGTAGAAACGCCCGGCTTCGCGCACGACCAGCGCGTCGTTGGGTGCGCAGGCCAGCGCCTTGGCAAAGGCGGCGTCCGCCTCCCTGATCTGGTTGCGGCGTTCCGCGAGGATGCCCTGCCCCATGAAGGCGAGGCAGTCCGGCTTCTTGCCCCCGGCGCGCTGCGCGAAAAAGCGGGCCGCGGGCTCGGGCTCGCCGTAGCGCGCCCAGATGAGCGTTTTGACGCGGTTGAAGCGGGCGTCGTCGTCCTTGCGGTTGCGCATGGCGGTGGACAGGCCCTGAATGCGGGCGTGGATTTCGTTGATGCGGCCGCCCACGTCCGGGTGGGTGGAGAGGTATTCCGGGATGTCGATGCCCGTCGCCCACTGCTTGCGCCGGATTTTCTCGAAGGCCCCTTGCAGGCCCTGCGGCCTGTAGCCCGCCGCCGTGAGGTATTGCAGCCCTATCTGATCCGCCTCGGTTTCGTCCATGCGGCTGTAGTTGAGCATGGCGGCCTGTCCCGCGGCCATGCTCCCGGCCATCATTGCGCCGGTGCCCTGCCCGCCGCCGAGCAGGGCGGCCGCGAGCGCGCCCACGATGCTCGCAGCGGTCACGGTCTGCGCCCGTTCCATGCGGCTGGCGATGTGGCGCTGCGTCACGTGGGCCAGTTCGTGGGCCAGCACGCCCGCAAGCTCGGATTCGTGCTCAAGCTGCATGATGAGCCCGGTGTGCACGAAAACGTAGCCGCCAGGGACGGCAAAGGCGTTCATGCTGTTGTGCAGCAGCACGTTGGCGGTGAAGGGGAAGGGCTGGGGCGGGAAGGTCTTGACCAGCTTGTCCACGATGGACTGGATGTATCCCTTGATTTCGGGGTCTTCCACAAGGGGTAGGCGGGAACGGACGAGAACGTCGAACTGGCGTCCGAGTTCCTTTTCGTCTTTGACGCCGAAACTGCCGAAAAGCGCGGCCCCGGCCGGAATCACGCCCTGAAAGAAGAGGGTCAGGGCGAGAGTCAGGGCCACGAGGCCGCGCCAGAGGCGGCCGGAGGTCTGTCCGGCCGCGATATGATGCTGTTTTTTCAGATAATATCCCATACAGGGCCTTCGGGTGTGTCGCGGACCTCCACCCCGAGCGCGGCCAGCTCGTCGCGGACGGCGTCGGAACGGGCGAAGTCCTTGGCGGCGCGGGCTTCCTGCCGCTCGCGGAGGAGCTCGACCACCTTGTTCATGTCGAGGCCGCGGCGCCGCGCGCGGATTTCGCGCAGCGAGGCCAGAAAGGTTTCCGGTTCCTGATTGAAGAGGCCGAGGAGCGCGTCCCAGCGCGTGGTGGCTTCGCGGAAGCGCGCGAGCAGGTCGCGGCCCCCTTCGCTGGCGCGCAGCTTCTTGTCTTCAAGCACGCGCCCGGCGATGCGGACCATGTTGAAGAGGTGGCCGAGGGCGGCGGCGGTGTTCACGTCGTCCTCAAGCGCCTCCATGAAGGCCTTGTCCTGCTCTTCGAGTTCCTGCGTCAGCTCCGCCGGAGCCGCGCCCGGCTTCCATTTTTCCCGGGCGAGGGCCTTGTCGGTTTCGCGCAGGCATTCGTAGACGCGCTTCTGGCTGCGCTCGCTCTCGTCCATGGTGTCGAGCGAGAAGTCGATGGGGCTGCGGTAGTGCTTCCCGGCGAGGAAGTAGCGCAGGGTTTCAGGCAGGTAGGTTTCCAGAATGTCGCGGATGGTCTTGAAGTTGCCGAGCGACTTGGACATCTTTTCCGAATCCACCTGCACGAAGCCGTTGTGCATCCAGATGTTGGCGAGCGGCTTGCCGAGCGCGGCCTCGGTCTGGGCGATTTCGTTCTCGTGATGGGGGAAGATGAGGTCGAGGCCGCCGCCGTGGATATCCAGCGGAAGCGGGATGTACTTTTCGCTCATGGCCGAGCATTCGATGTGCCAGCCGGGGCGTCCCCGTCCCCACGGGCTTTCCCAGTAGGGCTCACCGGGCTTGGCGCTTTTCCACAGGGCGAAGTCCAGCGGGTCTTCCTTTTCGTCGCCGGGCGTCACGCGCGCGCCGGAGCGCAGTTCGTCGGGCGTGCGGCCGGAGAGCTTGCCGTAGCCGGGGAAGGAGCGAACCCGGAAATAGACGTCGCCGGAGGGCGTGGCGTAGGCCTTGCCGTCCTCGATGAGGCGTTCGGTCAGGTTGAGCATTTCCTGAATGTGCTCGGTGGCTTTCGGCTCGATGTCCGCGCGCATGACCCCGAGGCGGTCCATGTCCTCATGGTAGGCCGCGATGTAGGTTTCCGCGATCTCCGTGCTGCTGACGCCCTCGTCGTTGGCGCGCTTGATGATCTTGTCGTCCACGTCCGTGAAGTTGCGGACGAAGGTGACTTCGTAACCCTTGTAGCGCAGGAGGCGCACCACGATGTCGAAGGCCACGGCGGAACGGGCGTGTCCGATGTGGGAGAGGGCGTAGGCCGTGATGCCGCAGGCGTAGAGGCCGACCTGCCCCTTGCGGACGGGCGTGAAGGTTTCCTTTTTCCGGGACATGGTATTGTAGAACTGCATGAGGACTCCTTTAAGGCCGGTTCGAGAGGTAAGGCCGTGCAACAGGCGCTTCCAGCCGCGTTTGGCCGCCTCCGTCACAACAGGCGGAAGGACGGGGCACGCCTTGGCCGGGAAGCGGAACAATCAGGCTTCGATCTGGTTGACGCGGCGCAGGTGGCGGCCGCCTTCAAAGTCGGTGTCGAGGAAGATGGACGCGATGTCGAGGGCGACGCCCGGCCCCGTGACGCGCTCGCCCAGACAGAGGACGTTGGCGTTGTTGTGCATACGCGTGGCCCGCGCCTGAAATTCGCAGCCGCAGAGGGCGGCCCGGATGCCGGGGATGTGGTTGGCGGTCATGCTCATGCCGATGCCGGTTCCACATATGAGGATGCCGAAGGCGGGCGGCACGTCGCCGGGCGCGGCGTCCCTGGCTTCGGCCAGCACCTGTTCGCACACCTTTTTGGCGTAGACCGGGTAGTCGCAGCTTTCCGAAGTGGCGGGGCCGAGGTCATGGACCTGATGCCCTTTCCGGGCGAGCTGTTCGACGAGCGCGGCCTTGAGCCCGAGTCCCGCATGATCGGAGCCGATATAGACGATAGCCATCGTTTCTGTCCTCGTGAGGTAAACGTTAGGGACGGGCCTTGCCGTAGCGCAGGCCTTCCGTCCTTTCATAAGCCCGTATGACGGCGAGTCAACACGCCGCGGATGATTGTCGCCGCCTCTTTTCCCCGCAGGGGGCCGTTGCTTTCCCGCAGGGAAGGCAAACGACGCCGGGCGGCTACCCGGTCCGTGGGAAGCCGGGAGCAGGAGGCGTGAGAAGGCACCTTTTTGAGGAAGCCTTCTTTTCAGGCCAGCCAGCGGAAACGTTGGCGCAGCGGCGCGAGGGTCCGGGCGCGGTGCGCGGCCCGGTCGCTTTCCAGACGCCGCAGGTCTTCCTCCAGCAGCGAAAGATCGCCGGCGGCCTGCTCGCGGCGGGGATCGGCCAGCGTAGCCATGCGCGCGACCTCGTCCTGCAGGGCGTCCCTGCGACGGCGCATCAGCGTCAGGCGGCGCTGGTAGCCGATGTCGGGCCCGAGCAGCCAGCGGCTTTCGGTCCACAGGACCCACAGGCCGAGATGCACGGTCCGCAGGATGTCCTCAACACGGTTCAAGGCGGTTGGCATATCCATCATGAGCGCCCCTGTTTGATGGGTTCCACATCCACGCCTCCCGGAAGGTCCAGCGCAAGCTGGGCGTCGCTGAAACGGCCTTCGGGTTTCTGGCGCTCCTTGACCAGCAGGATGGCGGTGTAGCCGTCCGGATGGGTCAGCCTGAATTTGTAGGGCAGCGGCGGGTTCCCGTCGTCATAGCTGATGTCCATGTCCCAGCCGCCTTCTTGCGACCAGTGCACGGGCAGGCCGTCGGGCCGCAGCTCAAGGGTGCCTCCGAGCAGGCCGCCCGTCAGCGTATAGGCGATGTCGCCGTTGGGCAGACGGCGGGGCGAGGTCCCCTCCGCCATGCCGAAAACCTCATGGAAGCGGCCGCGCATGAGCGAGGAGAAGTCGCGCAGGGCAAAGGGGACCGGCTTGCCGAAATTGAGCTGCACCCGCTGCGTGCCCGTGTGCACGAGCGCCTTGTTTTCGCGGGGCGCGTAGGCGGTGAAGCTGTCTTGCGTTTCCTGAATGCGGGCCACGAGCGCGCCCACCCCGGCCATGACGTCGAGACGGATGGGCAACGTGCCGTTGCTCCAGAGCAGGATGACCACGCGCCGGGTGTCGCCGGGCGAGCCGTAGCGCAGGCTCGCGTTCAGGCGGTAGGGATCGTGATCGGAGGCGCGCGCCGAGGCGTAGCTCTGATAGGCCCGCCATGTGGTTTCGGCGGCGTCGGGCGCGGCCTGGCGGACGAGGTCGGCGCCGCGCGGGGCGCAGGCCTGCACGGTCAGGACGAGCAGGGCGAGCAGCGCGAGGCGGAGCGGATGGAAAAATCGGGTGTTCATGGCGATTGCAGCTTCCTGCGGATGGTTTCGGGTTCCGGATGGCCGAGTTCGAGGGCCTTTTCCCAGCCCTTGCGGGCATCGTCCCTGAGCCCTTGCGCGTGGGCGATGTCGCCGTAATGGTCCCAGATGGCGGGATCGCCGCCGTCGGGGAGGCTGGTGGCCCGCAGGATGAGTTTCCACGCCTCGGCCGCGTCGCCGCGCCTGAAATAGGCCCACGCCAGCGAATCAAGGATATAGGCGTGATCCGGGGCCTGCTTCAGGGCCACGGTGAGCAGGGCAATGGCCCGGTCAAGGTCCTTCCCCTGTTCGGCAAGGGCATAGCCCACGTAGTTGAGGGCCTGATAGTCCTCGGGATTGCGGACGATGATTTCTTCCATGACCTTGAAGGCGTCCCGTTTGCGGCCCAGATAATCCAGCACGCTCCCGTAGAGATAGGCTATTTCGTCGTCGGAAGACCAGATGTGCCGGGCGGCGTCGGCGGCTTCGAGGGCATCGGCAAGGCGTTCCTGCAGGAGGTACAGGTGGACTTCCATGAGCCGGAAATCCCGGACCGTGGGAAACTGTTCCTGCCCTTCCTTGATGAGCCGCATGGCCTCTTCATAGCGCCCCTGATCGTGCAGGAGCTGAATGCGCAGGCGCAGGGCGCGGTCGTAGAAGCGGTTGCCCGAAGGCACGGCTTCCAGATAGTCGAGGGTTTCCTGCACGTCCTTGTGGGACTCGTAGGCGATGGCGGCCAGATAGAAATTGACCTCGTCCGGCGCGTTGGGATCGTTTTTGAGATCGGCCAGCAGGCTTTCGGCCTCCCGGAAGAGCCGGGCGTCCAGAAAGAGAGTGGCCGCCGTGAGCTTGTAGCCGTAGGTGGCCGGGCCCGTCCGCGCGTATTCGAGGGCCTTTTCGGGCTTGCCCGCCTGAATCTGGCCTTCGAGCATCCGTATCCAGGTTTCCTGATTGTCCGGGTCCTGCTCAATCAGGCTCGCGTAGATGTCTGCGGCTTCCTTGTACTGCTTCCCGCCTTCGAGGAGGCGGGCCAGCTCGAACCACGCATCAAGGAATTCCGGGCTTTCCTGCACGGCCAGACGAAGCTGGCGGATGGCCTTGTCCGTCTGGTTGAGCCCGACGAGCGCCTGCGCGTGGGCATAGCGCACGAAGGAGGTGCGCTGTTGCTGCGGCAAGGTGCGGAAAACCTCGTCCGCTTCTCTGAAATGGCCGGTCTTGACGTAGAGGATGCCAAGTTCCTGCTGCACCATCTGGGAGTCGGGACGCAGGCGGCGGAAATCCTGCAAGACCTTGAGGGCCTGCTCGTTGTCTCCCTGCTCCAGCCACGTTTCCGCGAGCAGGAGGTGCATCCCGAGATCGCCGGGCACGCGCTTGACGGCCTGCTCAAGGAATTTCTGGGCTTCGGCGTTCTCCCGGTTGAGCATGAGCCACGCCGCCGCGTCGATGAAGGGCTGCGGGCGGTCTTCGAGGGTAAGCAGGAGCTTCGCGGCTTCGAGCACGCCTTCGCGGTCATCGTTGCGCACGGACTGGTCAAGGAGGAGCGTGGCGTAGGTGCGCTGCGCTTCCGGGGAGAGGTTCCATTCGACGGGGGACGGCGGAGTGCTTCGGGCGCAGCCGGTGAGCATCTGTACGGCGAGGACGGCGCAGGCGGCCCCCCGCAGAAGATTGCGGATCAGCCGCCCGCCGCGCCGGGAGGCCGGTGCCGGAGGCGTCGGGACGGTGCCCGGGAGCGGGGCCGCGGGCGTGAAGAGGCGAACGCAGAAGCTCATGAATGACTCTGGGGTTGAAACGCGATAACAGGGGATAACGAATATCCTAAACGGCGGCGAACAACAACCGGAGAATGCCGTCCATCCCCGCGCCGGAGGGGAAATCCTCCAAGCTTCGTGCCCTTTTCCGGCTTTGGCCCGCGCCCCAGCGCCGGGAAGCAACGCCCCATGCCGCCGGAGGCGATGGGCCGCCGCTCTCCGTCCCCCGTATAGGGCAAAGCCCGGGGGACGAAAGGGCAGGTGCGCCTTTGCGCCGGGGAAACCTGTTCGCTGTGGCCGTCTTCCGCCCGGTCTCGAACGCGCCTCCCCCGCTGCTGGGGAAAACGGGCGTGCCCGCGCCGTGGCCCGGACGTCTTCCCCTGCTGCAAAGCGGGGAAAAGCCCCGTCCTTGTAACGCCGCCGGGCCAAGGGTGCGCCCGTCAATGGGAAATCCAGTCCTCGGAAAAGTCCTCGATGTCGTTTGAAAGGTGCGTCTTCAGCTTCTGGAGGAGGCGGGCCTCAAGCTGGCGGACCCGTTCGCGGGTGACGTTGTAACGTTCCCCGATTTCCCGCAGCGTGACCGGATCGTCGGTCAGCAGACGGTGTTCGAGGATGTACGCCTCCTTTTCGGACAGGGAGGGCAGGATGTCGCGCAATTTGTCCTGCAAAAGCTGCGCTATCTCCATGCCCGCCAGCTTTTCTTCGATGCCCGGCCCGAGCGCAGGGAGGAAGTCCATGCGCGTGGCGTTGCCGGACTCGTCGCCCACGGTGGCGTCGAGGGACATGTCCGAAGCGTCGAGGCGCTGCTGCATCTCCACGATCTGCTCTTCGCCCACGCCGAGGCGTTCGGCAAGCGTGGCCGCGTCCGGGTCAAAGCCTTCCGCGATGAGCTTCTGGCGTTCTCGGTTCAGGTTGTAGAAAAGCTTGCGCTGCGCCTGCGTCGTGCCGATCTTGACCATCCGCCAGTTGTCCATGATGAACTTGAGGATGTAGGCCCTGATCCAGAACGCCGCGTAATACGAGAACTTGATGCCCTTGTCGGGATCGAACTTGTTGACGGCCCGCATGAGCCCCACGTTGCCTTCCTGAATGAGATCAAGCACGTTCTGCATCCAGCGGCGCTGGAAATCCATCGCGATCTTGACCACGAGGCGCAGGTGCGAGGAAACCAGACGGAAGGCCGCATCGCTGTCGCCGGTTTTCTGCACGCGGCGGGCCAGCTCGAATTCCTCGTCGGGCTTGAGCATGGGGAAACGCCCCACCTCGCGCAGGTAGAGGTGGAGGGAATCCTTGCTTGAGGAAAGCGAGGGCAGGTGCGGCTGCGCGGGCACGGGCAGATCGTCGCCGAGTTCGGGCTCAATAAGCTCGGCGTCGGGATCGAGCGGCGCAACGTCGTCCTCGGGGACATCCTCCACAAGGACTTCTTCGGCCTCGTCGTCGGGGGCGACCTCCACGGTCTTCGCGGCTACGCGGGATTTGGGCTGTTTGGGGAGCACCTCCGGCTCGATGATTTCAGGTTCCACAACAACAGGTTCGGCGGCCGCATGGGGAGCGGCGGCGTCCGGGGGAGGGGAAATCGCGCTGGCGGCGTTTTTCCGCGCTGTCCGGCCGCCGTCGGCGTTTTTGGGGGGAGAAGTGCGACGGCTCATGAGGTTTGTACGTCCTTTTGCCATGCCGTGTATAAAAAACTTGTGGGCGCGTCTGGACGTTCCGACGCCGGGCAGGGCGCTTTGCGTCCGACACGCCGCATGGTGTCACGAAAAAAAATCATATCGGATGAGTCGGCATTCAGCCGCTTTCCAAGGGAATGCTATAGTTTTGGTTTGTCCTTTTCAACGATTTTCAGTAGACAGGGACCGAAGGGAAGGGACGGCGGCGGCCTTGCCGGACGCGCCGCGCCCCGCATACGGAGTCATTCAGACCTGCCGCACGAGGCAGGAACCAAGGAGAACCGCGTGGCGGATTTTCGTAGCGCACTCGCATCCGGTCGTATTCTCGTCCTCGACGGGGGCATGGGGACCATGCTTCAGGCTCGGGGGCTGCCCGCCGGGGAGCACCCGGAACAGTTCTGTCTGGACCGCCCGGACGTGCTCAGGGGCATCCATGCCGACTACCTCGCCGCCGGAGCGGACATCATCCTGACCTGCACCTTTGGCGGCTCGCGCCTGAAACTTCCCGCCGGGATCGAACCCGTCCCCTTCAACCGGGAGATGGCCCGCATCGCCCGTTCCGCCGCCGAAGCCGCGGGGCGGCCCGTTTTCGTGGCCGGTGACATGGGGCCCTGCGGCCGCTTTGTGCGGCCCCTCGGCGATCTCCACCCGCTTGAGCTTTACGAAGCTCTCCGCGAGCAGGCCCGTGGCCTCGCCGAGGGCGGGGTGGACCTCTTCCTCGTGGAAACCCAGTTCGATTTGGCAGAAGTGCGCATCGCCGTGGCCGCCATCCGCGCCGAGAGCGATTTGCCCGTCATGGTGTCCATGACCTTCGAGCAGGGCACGAGCCTGACCGGGACGACGCCGGAAATTTTCGCGGAAACCATGCAGAATCTCGGTGTGGACGCCCTCGGCCTCAATTGCGGTCTCGGGCCCGAGGAAATGGCCCCGCTCATGGAGCGTTTCCTCGCCTGTTCCTCCGTGCCCGTGCTGGCCGAGCCCAACGCGGGGCTGCCCGAACTGGTGGACGGGAAAACCGTGTTCCGCCTGCCTCCCGAGCCCTTTGCGGAAAAAACCGCCGCCTTCGTGGGCATGGGCGCACGGCTGGTGGGCGGCTGCTGCGGCACCACGCCGGATCACATCCGGGCCCTGCGCCGCGCCGTGGACGCCGTGGAGCGGCGCGCCGCCCCCTGCGTCACGCCTTCCGGCCTTGTGCTGACGACCCGCACCAGGCTGGTCAGGATCAGTCCCTCCCAGCCTTTTACCATTATCGGTGAACGGATCAACCCCACGGGCAAAAAGGATTTGCAGGCGGAATTGCAGGCCGGGGAGTACGGCCTTGCCCTGCGCTTCGCCTCGGAACAGGTGGCCCTCGGCGCGCCGATCCTTGACGTGAACGTAGGCGCGCCGATGGTTGACGAAACCCTGCTGCTGCCCGGGCTCGTGGAGCGGCTGACCGGCAAGTATGCCGAGCCCCTCTCCCTCGACTCTTCCAACGCCGAGGCCATCGCCGCCGCGCTGCCGTTCTGCCCCGGTTCGGCGCTGGTGAACTCCATCAGCGGCGAGGCCGACCGCATGGAGCGCCTCGGGCCCCTGTGCCGTCAGTGGGGCGCGCCCTTCATCCTCCTGCCTATTCAGGGCCGCAAGCTGCCCGTGAAGGCCGCCGACCGCATCGCCATCATCGAATCGTTGCTCGAAAAGGCCGACGCGCTCGGCATCCCCCGCCGCCTCGTCCTTGTGGACGTGCTGGCCCTTGCCGTGGCCTCGAAGCCGGAAGCGGCCCGCGAGGGGCTGGAAACCATCCGCTGGTGCGTGGCGCAGGGCCTGCCCGCGACCATCGGTCTGTCGAACATTTCCTTCGGCCTGCCCGCCCGCGAGCTGGTGAATACGACCTTCCTCAGTATGGCGATGGGCGCGGGGCTTTCCTGCTGCATCGCCAACCCGTCCAGCGGCCCCGACCCCCCCGAGCCGGTGGTGGTTACCGTGGGCAGCTTCCACAGCGGCGCCGCCGGGAACGTGCTGCTCGGCCATGACCGCGACGCCGCGGCCTTCGTGGACGGCTACGCCGCATGGCAGCCGGGGAGCGGAGGAGCGGCGGAGGCGGCCGCCTTTGCCCGCGCCGCCGCCACGACCGTGGAGGAGGCCGTGATCATGGGCGACCGCGAAAACGTCATCGCGCTGGTGGAAAAGGAGCTTGAAGCCGGGGCCGATCCCTTTGAGCTCGTGCGGGGCCGCCTCATCCCGGCGATCACGGAAGTGGGCAACCGCTACGAGCGCCGCGACTATTTCCTGCCGCAGCTCCTGCGTTCCGCCGAAACCATGCAGACGGCCTTCGCCCGCCTGAAACCGCTGCTTGAGCGCGAAAGCCGCAGCGAGGAGCAGCACGTCATCGTGCTCGCCACCGTGGAAGGCGACATCCACGACATCGGCAAGAACATCGTCAGCCTCATGCTCGGGAACCACGGCTTCAAGATCGTGGACCTCGGCAAGGACGTCAAGGCCGAGGCCATCGTCGCGGCGGCAGCCGAGCACAAGGCCGACCTCATCGGCCTCTCCGCGCTCATGACCACGACCATGGTCCGTATGCAGGATACCGTGGAGCTGGTGAAGGCCCGCGGGCTCGGCGTGGACGTCATGGTCGGCGGGGCCGTGGTGACGCCCGCGTTCGCGGAACGCATCGGGGCCCATTACTCTTCCGACGCCGTGGACGCCGTGCGGCTCGCCAAAAGCCTCATCGCCGCCCGCAAAAACCGCTAACGCAAAGGAACAGCCATGCGCCGTCTTTTTCTGCCTCTTCTGCTCTGCCTCCTGTTCGCCCTCCCTGCCTTCGCCGCGCAGCCGGACAAGGCGATTCCTTCCATCGCCGCGCAGCAGGTGCTCGACATTGTGAAGGAAAACAAGGGAAAACTCGTCTTCATCAACTTTTTCGCTACGTGGTGCCCGCCCTGCCGCGAGGAACTGCCGGAACTCATCGATCTGCGCAAGGACTATCCCGCCGACAAGGTGGTCATCGTCAGCGTTTCGCTTGACACGGATCGCCAGAAGCTGGAATCCTTTGTGGAAGGGATGGGGTTTACCTACCCGGTATATATGGCGGAGCCCGACGTGGGGCCGCTCTTCGGGATTTCCTCCATTCCCTTCAACCTGCTCTACGACGCGGCCGGGAAACTGGTAGCGGCGGGCCCCGGCATGATCGGCAAGGAAGACTTGGCCGAAGCCTTTGACGGGCTGCTTCAGTAGCACTTGGTCAACGTTGAAGCGTGCCGTTTCAACGTCGGCATTCGGGTGAGAAAGGCGTTTTTTGTCTGAGTGCATGCCGCTTCCCGGCGGCTGGCGCCCTTGCGTCGGCAGAGCGGTTTCACCATGAAACAGTTCCAGCTTCCGCGCTTCCGGTTCCCCGGAAGCGCGTTTTCAACCCCCATTGAGGACGGAAACATGAACCTGAACGTGCGCAAGGCCCGCATGGGCGACATCCGGGCCATTCACGGCCTTCTCATGACCAGTTCCGCGGACGGCCTCCTGCTGCCGCGTTCCCTGACGGAACTGTACGGGCACCTGCGCGATTTTTTCGTAGTGGAGCGGGACGGGCAGGTCATCGGCTGCGGGGCGCTGTCCATCATCTGGGAAAACATGGCCGAGGTGCGCTCGCTGGCCGTGGCTGCGGACGCGCGGCGGCAGGGCTGCGGGCGGCTCATTGTGGAAGCCTGCATCGCCGAGGCCCGCGAGCTTGACATCCACCGCCTTTTCGCCCTGACCTATCAGTTGCCCTTTTTCCATGCGCTGAGGTTCGTGGAGGTGGAAAAGGACGTCCTGCCCCAGAAGGTCTGGGTGGACTGCGTGCATTGCCCCAAATTCCCCGACTGCGACGAAACGGCCATGCTGCTGGAAATCGAAACGGAGTAGTTGCCATGACGATCAAAAACCTTGTCCCCCTGATCGACGAAGAGGCCATTCAACGGCGCATTCTGGAAATGGCGGAGGAAATCAACGCCGTGTACAAGGATGAGCCCCTCGTGGTGGTCTGCGTGCTCAAGGGGGCGTTCATGTTTTTTTCCGATCTCGTGCGGCATCTGACCTGCAGGCCGGAGATCGATTTCGTGCGGCTGGCCAGCTACGGCTCGGGTTCCGAGGGCGGGCAGACCATTTCCTTCACCAAGGATGTGGAGATTCCCCTCAAGGACAAGCACGTGCTCATCGTCGAGGACATCGTGGACACCGGGCACACGATGGATTTCTTGATGCGCCAGTTCCGGGCGCGGGGAGCGCGCAGTTTGCGTCTCGCCGTTCTCATCGACAAGAACGAAAGGCGGGAGGTTGCCGTTACTTCTCACTTCGTGGGGTTTGCCTTGCCGGGTGGTTTCATCGTAGGTTATGGACTTGATTACGCCGAGACCTGCCGGGAACTTCCGGCGCTTTACGAGGCCGAACTTGAAGCGTAACGCCATGCGGAGTCTTTTATGATAGTAACATGTCCTAATTGCAGCACTAAATTTAATCTGCCCGAAGCGCAGGCCAAACCCGGGGCCAAACTGCGCTGTTCCGTGTGCAAGCATGTCTTCCACCTGCCGGAGGAGGCTCCCACGGAAATCCGGCTGGAGCCCGACCTGAGCCTCGCTTCCGCCGCACCCGCCCACCGGAAAAAAGGCGGCGGCTGGGGCTGGCTTCTCACGTTCCTCCTCTTGTGCGCCGTCGCGGGCGGTACATGGTGGGCGTGGACCTACACGCCGCTTTTCGACACCGTGAAGGAAATGATCGCCCCGCCCAAGAAGCAGGACCCCGTCGATCTCGTGAAGAACATCGCCCTGCGGGGCGTGCGCCAGTACAACATCAGCAACGAGAAGCTGGGCAACATTTCCGTGGTCGAGGGGAAGGTGGTCAACGGCTTCGACCAGCCGCGCCAGCTCATCCGCATCGAGGCGGCGCTCTATGATGCGGCGGGTAACGCGCTCGTTTCCAAGCAGCAGCTCGCCGGGACTTCGCTCTCGCTTTTCCAGTTGCAGGTGCTCGGGGAACAGGAGCTTGAGCAGGCCCTCGCCAACAAGATCGACATCATGGCGAACAACACCAATGTCCTCCCCGGTTCCGAGGTGCGCTTCATGGTGGTCTTCTACGGTCCCCCGGACAACGCCGCCGAGTATGGCGTGAAGATCATCGACGCCCAGATTCCCCCCGTGGGGAAAGACGAGGCCAAGTAGCCGGTTGGGAAACGTTTGAGATTGGGGAGGGGGAGGAGGGCCTTTCTGAAGAAAGGCC
>OFGN01000973.1_pt1 | contig 25017 bp, 33 predicted proteins | sample 1521821 | NCBI WGS metagenome assembly OFGN01 (sample SAMEA3504094, study PRJEB24116) | mouse gut metagenome | biome: mouse gut; feature: mouse-associated habitat; material: faeces | place: Denmark | collected 2011
CAGACGGTACGGATGCCGGGGTTCTGCTCCAGCATCCAGAGCATGGCGTGTTCTGCGGTTCCGCAGAGCGCCACGTAGCTGTGCCGCTGCCAGTCTTTCCGGTATAGCGTGATGAACGACAGCAGATCAATGGGAGCTTCAAAAACGTAGAGCCGTTCGCTGGAACCGGTGTGATGGAAGCTGCATCGGGGATCGCTGCCCTCCACATTGATGCGGAAGGTTTTGCCGATGCTGTTGATGCTGCGTTTGTGAGCATGACGGGCAGCACCGGCGGTATCTTCTCCGACAAAAACAACATTATGATATTCACTGGTTCCACCTTTGAATTTTTCGCAGCTCTCATATAGCACCCCTGCTCGGACAAAAGCGCTGATTACATCCCGGTCCAGAAAACGGTTCTTGAGTAAGTAGGCGTACATCCGGCGCATATCCCGATTGGCAGGCGGCAGAGTGAACGCTTTCTTTTCCTTCATCTCCTGCTTGGAAGCAGGGACATAAACAACTCCTTGTTCCCCGCCCAGCAGACAGGTGACGGCCTCCGGGTAGGAAAGATTGTAGAACTGCTGGAGAAAAGAGATTGGCCCGCCGCCCTGTTCTGCGGCGTGATCATACCAGCGGTTTCTGCGTATGGTGATGCTGTTGTCGCTGGCAAGCCGTTTTTCAAAACCGGAGGCCAGCAGCTTCTCTCCCCGCCGGAGCAGGAATTGTTCCAGATCAACTTCGCCGGCGCGGCGTTTTTGATCGTCTGTAAAATGAATGTACGGAATATGTCTCACCCCTTTCTTGATTTTCCTGCCTTCATCTGCTATACTGGTTTCCTGGAGGGGGATTGAGATGCAAGTTGTTGTTTTGAACGGGACACTGACCGAGGCCGAGCAGGATTCTTATATCCGCCAGGCCACAGCAGTGCATCCTGTAAATATCATTGAGAAGCTGTTCCTGGATGTCCAAGGTGATCGTGTAGTGGTCAGCTATGATCTTCACCGATTCCGCAACATGCGGAAGATGGGCGGTTACTGTATCGGAGAACCAGCGGGTTGGAACGCCGCCAAGCAAGCGGAACTGCGGGATACAGTTCCGAACTCAATTGACGGATTGGTTTGATATGAACAATCAGGAATTAGCCGCCAAAGTGAATTCCTCCATGTACCGCCAGTGCAGAAGCCGAGGCTATGCAACAGTGGTAGATGTATTGATGGATATCGGCGTACTGCAAAAGGATAAATATGAAGACTGGCGGTTTGGCCGGATTCCCTACCTGGAGCGCGTCTGCATGATCAACCTGGGGAAGCTCTCCACCGTCAGGCATCAGATGCGTGTCTATGCACAGAAGGCCGGGTTGAAGCCATCCTTTTGCTGTTACAAACAGTGGGGCGTAAAAAAGAAGGGCGGGCAAGGCCGCAAGCCGGTGATCCATCTGCGCTTCAGCAAGAGCGGCAATCCGGAGGTTGAACGGTGGTATGCGACACATTTTGTTGATACTAAACGGGTTGCAGAAATCAAAGCAGAGAAGCAAACCGAACCGCCTGCAGAGGAATAATGGCGGTATTACCCGTGCAAACTGCATGTCTTCTTTGGCATCATGCTGCGATAATATCGTCTGGCTCTGGCCCGCTGGTTGAGGCGTTTGTCCCGCTCAACGATCTCACATCTGGTGCAGCGGAAGCCGTCTCCGTTGAAGATTTTTCCGCAGCAGATACACACATGACGGGGGACGGTTTCCTCCCGTTCGCACTCGCAGAGTGCGGCAATTTCTTTCCAGGGAACGTCCCACCACTGAGCAGCCTCTATGGTCGCCTGCTCCCAGTTGGGTGCGTTGACGATAGCCAGCCCGCACTCCGGATGGCGTACCCACCAGAGGTGCATCGGCGGCGCTTTCTTTGCTGTTGGCATCGTATCCTCCTTATCATGACAGTCTCGGCGCATGGTCATCCGGTTTATGTCCATGCGCGATTTTTTTCTCCCTGAGTTTTCGCAGTAGCTTCCGGTCGGTGTGATATACCGGACTGGCTGGAGGCTGCTGCTCCTGGAAAACGCGGCTCATGTGGTGCAGGAGACGGGTCACAGAATGGAACAGCAGGGCAGAAGAATGTTCGTCATTCCTCTGTCCTGCTGATGTATTCACAGATACCGGAGCGGTATGGCTTTGCTCCAACTGTGTACCAAGCCGCACCGCCTCCTGGATCACAATATTCTTGATCCGCTTGAACTCTTTCTGCCGCGAGAGCGGAATGCGCTCCGGCAGATCGTCTTTGTATGTCCGCAAAACCTCCTCCCGCATCTCATACCAGAGATTGTAAGCGGCGGCAACTCGTTCATCCCGTTCCAGCTCATCCACGATCCCATCCACCAAAGATTTTACGGATGGTTTGAGATAGCCATACTGCTTTTTACCGGAAGTGTTTTTGAGCTGCTTCACCAGCTCCATCATCAACCGCTCGATACGCTCATTAGACAACGAACCATCCTGCATCTGCTGGATGAGCTGCCGTAAGACTTTCTGCGTATCCTGATTCAAAGAATCCCGCCGCTGGGTCTGTCTGGCGTAGATTTCAGTCAGATCATTCCGGAAAATTTCTTTTGCCAACCCGGATTTGATCTGCTCGATCCCATGTTCTGTCAGGTAACCAGATTTGCCGTCTGCGCTGTAGCAAACCATGTGGACATGCGGATGATGCGACTGGTCGTGGAACGCAGCGTACCATCGGAATTGGTCCAGCGGGATCTTCATTGCCTTCGCCATCTCCACCGAGTAAGAGGAGAGAAAGCTTTTCCACTGCTCCGCATTATCGAATCCCAACCGCGCGGCATCCTCCCGGCGAAGGGAGATTACCGGCAGCCAGATCGTGCCGGAATGGTGTGCAACTTCATTCTGTATTTTGGACAGTGCCAGCGGCTCATTGCTGCCATTGAACAGCCCATGAGCCCCAAACCGTTGAGCGCGAGGGCGCTTGGCGATGTAGTCCACATAGTTCTCCATCTTGGCGATCTGGTCGAGATTGTCCTCTATGGCCCGCGTGATAAACTCAGATGCATTGCCGCGTGTGGGAGATTCGTGGTAGTCAGCATACTCCTCCAATCCCTTGCTCAAAGGGAATTCCCGGACCAATTTCTCCACCATGTTGACCTGATTTTCTGTGGCAGGCAGATTCATTTTGCCGGGATCAATGCGCTGGACACCCTTGCGGGTAGCGATATAGCCAACCGCATTTCCCAGGTGAGCAGCGGCTTTCGCCGTGCCGCCCTTGATGTGCGGACACTTGAAAATGACGCGTGGCATGGAGCATTACTCGCCTTTCTGATACTTCATCGCATCCGCGAAAGTGACCGCGCCGCCAGTTTTCTTGACCTCCTGGATGCACCGCCCGCGCAGACGCTCCAGCGCCTCCGCACTGACGTCCACCTCTGAGGCCAGCACGTTCATCATCATATTCATCTCTACGGCCAGCTTGAACAGCAGCCGACAGATACGGTTTTCGCTGTCATGCACGGTGCCGCGCACCGCTGTTGCTAAAGACGGCGGCAGGAAATGCAGGCAGTCCTCTGCGGAGAGATAGCCAACATAGAATTCCACCGCTCTCTCCACAAATTCGTTTGAGGTAGTGCAGTTGTCTTTCTTGGAATACTCCCCGATGAGTTGGTAAGTCTCCGGCGTGAGCCGCAGATGCAAGCGCACCTTATCAGACATTGCTTCGATCATCTCCTCTGCATTAATAATTCTGGAGGCGCTCCCCAGGCGCCGGTGAATCTCCCTGACGGCGGGCGTTTCACGAAAACAGGCGCCACCAGTGGCGCCGGGGCCTGAAATTGGCTCCGGGTGTGAAACCCCGCAACCCCTTGTCCCGACCCGCGTTGCGGGACGGTGTGGCCTGCGGTGGTGCCGAAAAGGCGCCACCGCTTTATCCCGCACCTTTTTCGTCCCCCGTAACCCCTGCGTCCCAACGGCCCCGGCGCTTTCCAGCTCCTCGCCGCAAACCCGGCTCACAGGCCGCGACAGGGCCGTTTTGGGGGGTGGGTGGGGCAGGGATGCCACCCAGACGGGAAAAGCCGCACAAACGGCCTCACAGGGCCAAACAGCGGGGAAACGAGCCGGGAGGCGCTCTCGCACCTCCCGCCGCCTTGTCACATTGCCATTTCCGGTCCATGTTCCTCCTCCATATTCTGTTCTGGCTCCCAGATGCTTTGCAGGACACAGCCGAGCCTTTCGCTGAGTTCCGCATTCTCTTTGCGTATCCATTGCTCCCGCGCAGTTTCCAGCGGACTGTCAAGCGACAACAGCCGTTCCAGCAGATTCGCCGGGTAGTCCCCAGCATTGTAGACCAGTTCCTCATAGCAGGTGCGGGTGGCGTGGATCTCATGAGCCATAGCGTACACACTGCTGCTGGGGAGCTGCAGCACCTTCTGGTGATATGCCGTCCATGCCGCCTCTACCTTTTGGGCGAGGCACGCATGTATTTCTGGACGGGTCACAGGCTCACCTCCATTGCGGCGGACTGGCTTTGCCGCTGCTCCAGCGCTGTGCTGACCTCCGCCAGCTCAGACCGCAGGTCACCGGCAGTCAGACGCTGTCCGTCCGGCAGAGATGCCCCCAGCAGGATATCCGACAGTCCGCCCACGTCAGCGAGGATGACGGCCAGCTCCCGCAGAGCGTTCCGCTCCTGTTGATCCGGCAGGCGGACAGCCGCACGGAAGAATTCCCAGACCGCCTCCATCTGCACTGCGGCATCCGGTACGGCGTTCAGCCGGTCCGGGTCCAGCAGATGGACGGTGTCCTGACCTGTGCGCTCAAACTCCCGTGCGCTTTCCAGCTCGCTGTCGATCCACGCCAGATGGATGCTGATGTCCACAGCCCCTGCGGCGGCAGCGAACGTCTCCAGGCCGGCGCGCATTGTCTCTGCGGACGGGATGCTGTCCGCTCCCACGCCATAGAGCATTGATGCTGTCTCATGGGCGATCAGGCCGCACAGGTCAACAGGGGTAAATGGTGTTCGTTCCTTTGATCTCATTTTGATTTCCTCCCGATTTTGCAGTATGCATTGCCTCCGCCAACACAATGGCACAGTTTTCGTTGGGAAGCTATTGAGCAACACCAACGAAATTTCAGCCGCCGCCCTGAGCGGCAGCAACAACTCACATCACCGGTCCGGCAGGCGGAGCCATATCCTCCGCCATGCACTGGGCGCTATATTCCTTCAGCGACTGCCCGGTCTGCTGCTGGCAGTAAGCATCCATCTTTTGCAGAAGGGCGGATTTCTCTACGGCATTGAGGCGGTGTTCCAGGGATTCCTCCCGACCGTCCGCCTGGTGCAGGTCGACCTCCAGCATATCGCAGACCTGTCCGGCGGCCATGTCGTAGCTGGCATAGATATTCAGCCAGTCATCCCCCTTCGCAGTGTGCGTACCGAATACCCTGTCCATATCAAAGCTGTTTTCCAGATAGAAGTTCAGCCGTCCGTCATCCGCCGTGATCTCATCCGCGAAAGAAAAATTCTTTGCGGAGAGATGGCCTGCCGAGGTGGTCTCCTTGCCTGCCAGCTTCTCCGTGAACCGAGCGTTCCGCACGTTCCAGCTATAACTGCCGCAGCGATCCGCATGCCAGACTGCTGTGGACACATCCTTCAGCCTGTAGGACACCCAGCCAATGCCGGGGCGGACAGCGGAGAGTTCCAGCCTGTCGAGATCCACATCGTATGCATCTGTGACCTTGCCGCCCTCCTCCATACAGGAGGACAACATCCATTCAAATTCCTCCGCAGAGATTTCTTCCCGGCCACGGAGGCTCTCTGCAAGGGAGCGCGGTTCACCCTGCTGCCTCAAACGGAGCCGGATATATCCGGCAATCTCCAGCATCCAAACAGAGCGGTCCATCTGGAAGTATTGTGTGACGCCGTTCTCCATTATACGGAAGGCGGAATAGCGTCTGCTTGCCCGGATCTCCTGCTCCCGCTGCTGATCTTCCTCCCAGATCTCTCTGCTGATCTTTTCCCGCGTATGATCGGGGAGCTGGCTGATCAACTCGTCCAGATAGTTGTTCAGCTTGTCCTCCACCGTCTCATCCTTCAGTTGCCGGGACAGGGCCTGATACCACCGTTCATCTACCCAGAGAGCGATTTCTCTACTGCTCATGCTGCGCCTCCGCCGGCCTGGGTACGGGCCGTCCGGATCTGGGAGGCCGCGCCGGCGCGGCAATGCTCTCGATGTACTCCCGCGTCGGTCCGGGGACGTATTTCTCGTAGAGCTTTTCAACGCAGCCCTCCAGCTCCGATTCCACCGTGGAGTCCTTCCTCCCGGCGTAAAACTGGATGGCCCGCAGCTTCTCAGCGTCCACCTGGACGCTGACGGTTACCTTTCGCATAATTTCCTCCTTTAGAACACGTGAAATTCCCAGGTTGTGGGGCCTTCCTGGACAGGCATAGGTTCCGCAAACCGGCCTGCGTAGTGCGCTGCGGCCCCATCGGAAAGGGAGCAGAAGTCCCCATCCTCCGCACCCACGATGAGGAACGTCCCGGCAATGGTGTCGCCGCCCACCTGACGGTTGGCAGGCAGGCCGCTCAGTTTTCCCTCCTCATTGCAAACGAGAACTGCATTGGCGTCCAGCCCCACGGTTTCGATATATCCGCCCACCGCCTCCTGAAACGCTTCCAGCGTGTTGGGCATGGTAATTCGCTCCGGCGCCTGACCGGGAGCAACTTTCAAAACCTTAATGTTCACTTTTGGGGTCCCCCTCTACATTACCGGTCCCATGGACTGCTCCGCTTTCACGAAGTTGTCATAGGCTTCGTTGAACCGCACCAGTTCCTCCGGCTCCACACCGGTGAGCAAGACTTCCACGCCGTCCGAAGATGGACATATCTCCGATATGCGGGCGTTGAGCAGAGTCTCATGATCCTGTTGGCCGGCCTCGGTCAGCAGCCGCAGATTTTCCGCCAGCACAGAGCATTCAGCCGTCTCATGGCACAGGAAAGCTGCACCACCGCCTTTCAGAAGGGGGAGAATGTCCTTGAGCCGTATGTCCTGTACTGCCCCGGAATGGGCTTGGAACCGCCTGCAAAATTCAGGGCGATATTCCATTGTGATGCCGCCGTCGCTCATATCCACCGACGCAGTTTCAGGCCGGCGCTCCAACGCGGCCTGGAGCATGTTGTCCAGGCCGCTGTCCTCCTGGATTGTCAGCCCCAGATGTTCCTCCAGTTCCTCGAAGCAGACACACCGGCTTCCGGCGCCGCTTTTCTCGATCCCCTGCCGGATGATGTAGTCCGCTGCCCGGTCCATTGCTGCATTGACGATGTCCCGGATGCCCGGTACAAAGGCCGCATAGCGCGGGAAGTCGTATCCCTCCGATTCTATGAGCAGACCATCGCTGCCACCCCGTTCCATCGCCAGCAGACAGTGCATCACACCGCTTTCGCTATACATATAGTCTTTGTTGGCTGCAACAGCGGGATGATCCCGTAAGGGGCTGGTCATCAGAGCGGCGAACTCCTTGGCGGACAAATCGATAACCTTCTCGATCTGGCAGTCATCCATCTGAAAATTGTTCGGTTTGTACTGAAAATTTGCTTTGAATTTCATTGTGTTTTCCTCCTGCACTTATGGCAGATAACTTCTTGGGTTCGTCCGCTCCCCGTTGACGCGCACCTCGAAGTGCAGGTGCGGTCCGGTAGACCGCCCGGTGGAGCCGGACAGGGAGACAATGTCTCCGGCGCTCACAGTCTGGTCCACCTTCACCAGCAGTTTGGAGTTGTGGGCATATAGCGTGGACAGCCCGCCGCCGTGGTCGATCATCACGTAGTAGCCGTAGCTGGAGCTGTACTGGGAGACTGTCACCGTTCCCGGCAGAGCGGCGCGGATGGAGGTCCCGGTGGGTACGCCCAGGTCGATGCCGCCATGGCCCTTGCCCTTTCCGGTGAAGGGATCTTTCCGGTAGCCAAACTCCGAGGTCACGATGTTTCTCCAGTTGGAGCCCACCGGGGAACAGAAGCCGTCCGCGCCGATGAACGGCGCATCCGTACTGCCGAGCCCCGCGCCGGTGGAAGCGCCGTAACGGACCAGATTGTAGACGCTGTCCGCGTTGGCCTTCTGCTCATCTGAGATCGTGACAGCCATTGCGGAGCTGATATTTTGGTAGATTGTGTTCAGATCGGTGATGGGAACGGCCACAGTGTACGGTTCCTCTTTTTCCGCCTCCGCACCGGCCTCGTCCTTCACCTTGACGGTGTGCGTCCGTTCCTCGTAGGTGACGAAGCAGTCCGTGAAAGTCTGGTGATCCTTTGGTGCAGAGCTGTCCGCGCCGAAGTACAGAGCGAAAAAAACAGCCTTGACCCGGATGCCGTCAAGACTGTTTCCTTCTTCTGTCATTTCATTGATATCCTCTATGAACCCGTCCAGCAGGGCGAAGCTGGCCTGCATATCCTTGATGCAGGCGGCATACTCCGCCGGCATATTTGACGGCGGTACACCGCCATTGAAGCACAGCTCCACCACTGCGGCATTGTGACCGGACGAGCCGGAGGCCAGGGAGCAGAGGAGCGCCAGCAACACAATCACCGGGGAAAGGATGGCGACGATAATCCAGCCGATGCCTTTTCGGGTCCGCTCGTCTGCGAGCAGCGCTGCCGCCGCCTTGATGACCGCAGGGTTAGGCAAGGCCCTGACCTCCCATCATCTGAGGACCGGCCTGATCCATACCTGCTTTCATCTCCGACCAGTAGTCTGCCAGAGCCTGGACGGTTTCCTCATGTCCACCGCACTGGCAGTTCTTTGCCCACTGCTGATAGGCATCGAAGTCCATGCCGTGGTCCAGCAGCAGCTTGCACACCTCCACAGCATTGTTTTTGACGCAGGCGTGAAATGCGTTGTAGTCGTCGAGATCGACCCACATCCGCTTTTCCAGCAGACTTTCCGCCATCCAGCTGTCGCGTCCTTCATAGGTCAGCATATGCAGCGTCCTCATCGAGCTGGAGCCTCCGGATATACCCTTCTCCACCAGCTGTGACATGGTGCGGAAATCATGATCTCCGGCGAACTGCTCCAGCAGCCGGGACGGTGCGGCGGCGATCCGCTCGCTGCTGCACTGGTGGATAATCTGCGTGGCGATGAAACGGTGGTCCAGATAGGCATAGCTGGCCATTTCGCCGTAGAAGGACGGTTCCACCTCCGGTACGCAGTGCTCCGCCCAGTGCAGCAGGAACAGCGCCTTCTCCGGGTCGTTGATGTCGATGGCTTTTTTACAGGCATCGCAGTAGCTGGAGTAGTCCACATCCGTTCTGCCGTTCAGCAGCATGGCGGTCATATTCCTGCCCACGAGGCCGGGCCGGCCAGCCGCCTCCACCAGCAGGGCGTCCGCCTGGTCAGGGACCTTGGCGAAGTACTCCGAGAACGCCGCCATCTCGCCGTCCCGGATCGCCAGCACAGCTTTGTCATAGTCGCTCATATGCAGGGGCCGCATCCCCACTTCGTTGATGTAGGCGGTGATACTGCCGGTCATACGCCGGAGGAGTTGCTCCGTCTGCGTCAGGGTGTTCTCCTGCCGCTCCCGCTGCTCCACCAGGGCGTTGATGATGGTGCGCTGCTCCTGCTGGCTCAGATGAACGATAGAACCGCCGGTGTCATCCTCCGCGCCGCCAATCTTCATGTACCGGGCATGAGTGGCATGGTCACCATGAAAGGCTTTGGTAATGGCGGAGGAGATCAGGAACATCCGGTCCAGATAGTTCCCGTTCTCACCCAAGGTCTTGCCAGTGAAAAATTTTCTGGTAATAAGCTGGTTGTATTCGGGCCACCGGATGTATGCGTCCAGATACACGCCCTCGCTGCCGCCGTAGTCGGCAGTGCAGAAGACATTCGCATCTTTCGGGATCTCCCGTCCATCCTCCCAGAGGGAGTCCAAGAGGAAATATTCGTCCGGGAGGTAACCCTGAATCTCCAGCCGGTGCTTCAGCTCCTCGAATACCTCCTGGGCTGTCCGCTGACCGGCGTACTCCCGCTTGCGGGAGTCGTCTGCGGAGGGTGTCCATTTTTCTAACTCAATTATTTTCATTTTGCTCTCCTTTTTCAACAATCTGTTCCATCACCGGCCTCCCGCCGTACCGAACAGCGCCTTCTTATATTCCGGCGCAATGACCTGCAGCAGATACCGCTCATTGCCGCATTTGTAGACGCAGACGCCCTGCTGTGGAAAGCGGATCAGCTCGTACTCCGACTCCTCCAGCTGCAAATTGTCCATAAAAAAGCGCCGGTCAATAGAACCGGCGTTGAACAGAAATTGATGGGTGGGGATGGAAAACAGGGGCTTTGTCATCTCGGCTATACCGGGCAGAGCGAAGTCCTCGATGTTCTGGCTTGCCAGCAGCACGGCGGACTCCTTCTTCCGCACCCGCTTCATGAAGTTACGGATGTACTCGATGGTGGTGGGATTGGAGAGGAACAGGTACAACTCGTCTATCGAGGCCACCGTGTTGCCCTCGGTCAGCAGCTTGTCGCTGAGGTAGGAGAGGACATTGAACAGCATGGCGTTCTTCACGCTGCCGCTGGCCTGAAGGAGTCCCTTCACGCCGAACACCAGAAAGCGGCTGGATGTGATGTTGGTGGGGCCGTTGAAGAATTTACTTTCCGCCCCCTTGCACATGGAGTGGAGTCCCAGCAATACTTCCTGAACCAGTTCTCTGGGATACAGAGGATTCTTCTCTGCATCGTAATTCTCGTAGGTTTCCTCTATTATCTTGTAGAGGTCGGAGAGGATGGGATAGTCCACGGGGCGCAGCCGGGAGAAATCTGTGCGGTTGTTGATGCCGAATTTCTCATACATCTTCTCCAGCATCAGCTCAATGGTGTCGATGTGGCGGTCCGTGAAATCCTTATAAGCGCGGAAAAAGTCCTTCAGGAAGGAGATGTGCTGGCTCAGCCGGGAGTGCTCCCGGAAGGCGGCGGGAGCTTCCGGATCGTCCTCTCCATCCACGTCCCACACCTTGGGTTCCAAGGGGTTGATACGGTACTGGCCTGTCATGAGGTCAACAAAGCAGCCGCCCAGATTGGCGCACAGGTCCCCCATCTCATGCTCCGGGTCCAAGCAGATCACCGCTTTACCGGCCTCCAGCATATTGCAGACCAGCAGCTTCAGCAGGAAGCTCTTGCCCTGGCCGGAGTTGCCAAGGATGAGCATACTGGCGTTGGTCTTGTCCTCCGCACGGCGGTCCAGGTCTACGATGATATTGCTGCCGTACTTGTCCTTGCCGATGTAAAAGCCCTGCGGGTCCGTCTTTCCGGAGTAGTTGTTGGGATAGAGATTCGCCACGGAGGACGCGGGCAGCACCCGCTCGAACTGCGTTCCGAGGACATTGCGCCCTGCCGGATTGGCGCAGAGAAACCCCTCTCTCTGTTTGAGCAGGAGCCGGTCTACGGCAATCTTGGCGCGCACCAGTTCGCTGGTCACCTCGTCCCGCAGGGCGCGGAGGCTCTCCAGATCCTTTGCCGCCAGATCCAGATACACCGCGCTGTGATCCAGCGGTTCCCGGTTGCGGTGCATGGCGGTCACCAGCGCGGCCACGTCCTGGAGGTTGGCCTCCGCTGTGACGCTCTGCTTCATGTCGTTGGTGTTGCTGCGCTCGAAACGGCTGCGGTTGCTGGCGTTCTGGATGATCTTCTGCTCCTCCGTACCGGTGACGCGCCGGGTATAAATGGTGATATTTACGTTGCTGCGCTCTCCCAGATGGCTCAGGAGCGCCAGTTCCTCGGTAATGGTGGAGTAGCCCCGCACTGCCATGACGCAGTGGTACGCATTGCCCAGGATGAAGTGGTCCGTGTTGAATTTCACCGCAGCCGGGGCGATCATGTCCAGGAAGTCCTTGGGCAGAGGCTCCGGCATCGATTTCCCCTTTTTCTTCTGCGATTTCTTAGGCATCTGCATCCGCCCACCTTTCTCCGTCAAAATTGTCAAAGACATCCGTGGTCACATCCTGCTGGTAGTAGACGGCCAGCAGCCGCATGAGGTCCTGCCGGTTTGCCTGCCGCACCCGGAACCCCTGATCCCGGATGCTCCTCTCCAGCCGCGCAATCTGGCTGCGGGAGGGCTCCTCCTTCTGACGGTCCAGCTCGAAGACCAGCGCAAATTCCCGCGCGGAGGCGTTGGAGGCCTGGATCTTGTCCAGGTGTGCGGCATCCTGCCGCAGCAGCTCCCGCAAGGCGGGCAGCTGTTCCTGCTCCATCCGCTGGCGGTACCAGTCCTTGTTGCTCTGGAAGGACTCGCGGGAGTCCAGCGCCAACAGCCGCACGGACTCCGTTCCCCGCAGGAAGTTGGTCAGGGCCATGACCTTGCCCCGGATGCCCTCTGCTGAAAGCACCGAGAGATTATCCGGCTGGATCAAAAAATAGACCAGTTCACTGCGACCAACCTTCAGGCCGTTCTCTGTGAACTGGTCTATTCCCATGAGCTGCCGTGTGGACAGCAGCCGCTTTTGTTCTTTCTTCTGTTTTCTATTCAAATCGTTCTCTCCATTCGTAGTACTGTTGATGCAGGAAAAGGAAACAGACCGCGTTGCGCAGGAAGTCCAGAATACTGGCATCCTCCATACGGATGCTGAGGAACGCATAAAGCACAGTCAGCACCAGCGGCAGCAGGAACCCCAGGGCGGCCAGCGCCAGGACAGAGAGAAGAAGTCCCACGCCTACCACCGCCAGGTCTTTCAGCTCCCACAGCCATAATGTTGGTTTTGCGGTCAGATTGTCGGGATAGATAAATATGAAAAACACCCCCAGTTATTTATTGAGTAAATGAATTTCTACAGGAATATTTCGTTTCTTGCAGTTGTCGATCACATATTTTGTCCCGCGTGACAGTCCATCCCAGAAAGCCAGAACAAGGTCCGCGTTTTCGGTGATAGTGATGTTTTGCTTCAGCGGACAAAAATAGAAAAGGAAGGGGTGGTGGAAGTAGCTGGAAACGACAGGAAGATGATGCTGCATTCCCTCCAGCTGTCGTTTTAGAGATGAAGCAACCCGCGATGCAATCATTTTCTGGCTGCATCACGGGTTTTGACATTTCAGTTTTCCGGCAGCGCTGCCTTCTTATGCCGTTTCCTTTACTTTGCTATAGGAGAAAACGGCGGACTTCCCATAGTGATGGTTCGTGACCACTATGTAATCCGGCTCACAGTCGTGAATACCGCTGTTAAAGGTGATCTCGACTTCATCGCCGGTGTGGAGTACCTTCATTTCATCGTCCCCAGATTCCGGCGGCAAGCACCAGAATCCCGCAATCCCGTCATAACTGTGATGGTGGATCTCGATTTCTCCCGACTTTACATAAAACCGGTAGGCCGTCTTTCCAGGGCCCTGAGAAAAATCGACCGCATAGCCATGCAGTGCCAAAACAGGGCGCAGGGTAACCGTTTTTTCTTCTTCCATATACGACATCTTCTTCCTATAGAATGTGCTAATTGTTGGAACGGATCAATGATTTTTCAATTTCATCCTTCGTTTGCAGCAGGATGTTATAAAACTTTTCCCCATATCCCGTAAAAGGATGATCTTCATGATATATAAGGACATCATTATATCGATGACGGTTGTCCGGGCAAGGAATCTGCACCAGCTCATGCTGTTTCAGCACCGTCTCCGGCAGAGGCGAAACCCACATATACGTTGTTGGTACATTGCTGAGGAAATCAAATTGACTTCCCCGTTCATACAAGTAGATCCGCTTTCCTTGTTGTTCCCCGTCGGAAGTTTCTGCGTGCTCCGGTAAATATGCGTCGCTGACATCGCCATGCAGCAACTCCGTATATCCCTTCAGGTCGCTGGGATGGATTTCGGGCCAGGAGGCCAGCGCTGACTTTTGGGAAACGAGAAGCATATAATTAAACGTCCAGATCTGCCGAAAAAGGAGCTTCTTCTGCTGGAGCATTTGAATCGTGTTCTTCTCCAAAATATCGGGATAGCGGATAATCCCAAAATGAAAGCCATGGTAGAGTATATTTTCCACCGCCTCCTTAGAATTGGTTTCGGAGAAGTTGATTTGAATTTCATCCATGTTCTGGATTTGCTGAAAAAACTTCGTAAATGAGTATGTGATATAGGTGGCCCGCGGGATCGAAACTTTTATGGACGCCCGCTGCTCTTTCCTCAGACAGGTCTGACGCTCGAGGAGTTCCAGCTGATACACAATTTTTTCCGCCGTCTGCAGGAACTCACGACCTTCCTCCGTCACCGTCGTTCCGGCAGGCCCCCGCTGAAATACAGCATAACCCAGCACATTCTCCAATTCTTTCATAGCCTTGCTGAGGCTGGACTGCGTGACATAGAGATTCTGCGCCGCTTGGTTGATAGATCCGCAGTGTGCAATCTCAACTGCGTATTTCATTTGTTTTACAGAAATATCCAGCATTTTCGCCCTCGTATTCTTGTCTGTAACGCTCTTTTTACTTTCCTAATTATAGCGTTGATATGCCGGTTTGGGTAGTCTCAGTTTTTCATATTGTTATGAATAAATTTCATAGCGCAAATCCATATGGCAGCAAGATGATAAGAACCCCGCAATGCGCAGCGGGAGCAGGTAAAACATGCCGTTGCCAAGCGTGTCCCACAAAATGATTACAAGATGATACCCCGGCAGGCTGTCCTGCTCAAATAGTATTTGGATGGGACGGAAGCCTGCAAAATCTGTGACAGCGAAGATTCTACGCCGCCTTTGGGGCACGCCGAAGTATTCAGCCGCCCACTCCGTCCAAGCCACGCAGGATCGTACTCCCAGTACGGCCCCAATATATTCCCAGACCAGCAGCTTCAGCAGGAAGCTCTTGCCCTGGCCTGAGTTGCCAAAGATGAGCATACTGGCGTTGGTCTTGTCCTCCGCACGGCGGTCCAGGTCTACGATGATATTGCTGCCGTACTTGTCCTTGCCGATGTAAAAGCCCTGCGGGTCCGTCTTTCCGGAGTAGTTGTTGGGATAGAGATTCGCCACGGAGGACGCGGGCAGCACCCGCTCGAACTGCGTTCCGAGGACATTGCGCCCTGCCGGATTGGCGCAGAGAAACCCCTCTCTCTGTTTGAGCAGGAGCCGGTCTACGGCAATCTTGGCGCGCACCAGTTCGCTGGTCACCTCGTCCCGCAGGGCGCGGAGGCTCTCCAGATCCTTTGCCGCCAGATCCAGATACACCGCGCTGTGATCCAGCGGTTCCCGGTTGCGGTGCATGGCGGTCACCAGCGCGGCCACGTCCTGGAGGTTGGCCTCCGCTGTGACGCTCTGCTTCATGTCGTTGGTGTTGCTGCGCTCGAAACGGCTGCGGTTGCTGGCGTTCTGGATGATCTTCTGCTCCTCCGTACCGGTGACGCGCCGGGTATAAATGGTGATATTTACGTTGCTGCGCTCTCCCAGATGGCTCAGGAGCGCCAGTTCCTCGGTAATGGTGGAGTAGCCCCGCACTGCCATGACGCAGTGGTACGCATTGCCCAGGATGAAGTGGTCCGTGTTGAATTTCACCGCAGCCGGGGCGATCATGTCCAGGAAGTCCTTGGGCAGAGGCTCCGGCATCGATTTCCCCTTTTTCTTCTGCGATTTCTTAGGCATCTGCATCCGCCCACCTTTCTCCGTCAAAATTGTCAAAGACATCCGTGGTCACATCCTGCTGGTAGTAGACGGCCAGCAGCCGCATGAGGTCCTGCCGGTTTGCCTGCCGCACCCGGAACCCCTGATCCCGGATGCTCCTCTCCAGCCGCGCAATCTGGCTGCGGGAGGGCTCCTCCTTCTGACGGTCCAGCTCGAAGACCAGCGCAAATTCCCGCGCGGAGGCGTTGGAGGCCTGGATCTTGTCCAGGTGTGCGGCATCCTGCCGCAGCAGCTCCCGCAAGGCGGGCAGCTGTTCCTGCTCCATCCGCTGGCGGTACCAGTCCTTGTTGCTCTGGAAGGACTCGCGGGAGTCCAGCGCCAACAGCCGCACGGACTCCGTTCCCCGCAGGAAGTTGGTCAGGGCCATGACCTTGCCCCGGATGCCCTCTGCTGAAAGCACCGAGAGATTATCCGGCTGGATCAAAAAATAGACCAGTTCACTGCGACCAACCTTCAGGCCGTTCTCTGTGAACTGGTCTATTCCCATGAGCTGCCGTGTGGACAGCAGCCGCTTTTGTTCTTTCTTCTGTTTTCTATTCAAATCGTTCTCTCCATTCGTAGTACTGTTGATGCAGGAAAAGGAAACAGACCGCGTTGCGCAGGAAGTCCAGAATACTGGCATCCTCCATACGGATGCTGAGGAACGCATAAAGCACAGTCAGCACCAGCGGCAGCAGGAACCCCAGGGCGGCCAGCGCCAGGACAGAGAGAAGAAGTCCCACGCCTACCACCGCCAGGTCTTTCAGCTCCCACAGCCATAATGTTGGTTTTGCGGTCAGATTGTCGGGATAGATAAATATGAAAAACACCCCCAGTTATTTATTGAGTAAATGAATTTCTACAGGAATATTTCGTTTCTTGCAGTTGTCGATCACATATTTTGTCCCGCGTGACAGTCCATCCCAGAAAGCCAGAACAAGGTCCGCGTTTTCTATGATTGTGAGATTGCGCTTCAGCGGAGCGGACCGTCCGTATTTACTGTACTCCGGCAAGTATTCCGTCAGTTTCAGTCCATGCCGCTGGGCATATTCCCGCGCAGAGGCATCCACACCCCGCGCGCCTCCGGATATGATCTCGGTTGTATCATCGGGAAGGTATTTTTCCAGGTTATCCACTGTCAGCCCTCTTGAACCAATTACAGCAACTCGCATGCCCATTCTCCTCAAGTCTTTCAGATATACCATATAGCTACCCGCGCATTATATCACATCCCGGATATAAAATAAACATATAATATATCTAAAATGGGGTGATGGTATGGCCGTCAAAAGCGTTTCCATTCGCATGGAAGAGGAAATGCTGGAGAAACTTGGTTATGTTGCGGAGTATGAGGGACGTTCTGTAAACAGCCATGTGCTGGTTTTGATCAGACAGAGTATTAAAATGTTCGAGGCAGAGCATGGAGTCATTGAGGGAGCGATTCCTCCGTATGACAACGTAAAACCACCGCGAAAAGGCTGAACGGGGAAGGGGACGGCGGCGCCGTCCCCTTTGTGCCGCTATTCCGGCAGGCCGATAGCGGCTAAAGCCTCCAGACACCAGATTCCGCGCTGTTCCAGCGTTTTCATCAGCACCCTCTCCGCCGGAGTGATCGCATCCTCTGCGAAGACCTGCCCCAAGGGATGCGCTTTGATACCCAGCCCCGGACAGTCCAGGAGCATCTCACCGGGATGGTGGATATGCGGGTGTATGCTGGCTTCACCCCAGTGGGGAATGCCGGCCTTATAACTCACACTGAGGACTTTCCCCGCCTGATCCTTCTGGGGCGTATCATTCCATGTCAGCATGATCGCCAGCCTCCTTTTCTTCCTCTGCCTCCCGCCGCTCAGCTTCCTCCAGCTCCCGCTCGATGAGGCCGATGACGAAGTCCTTCTGGCTGAGCTTCCTGCCGGTGCGCTGCTTCTCCCGCTCCAGATGGTCCTTGATCCGGTTAAAAAGGTCTTCCGAAATTTGAATGGCTAAAGTTTTGGTGAATTGCATTGATTTTTCTCCTTTACTGTAGTAGTCTGTGAGTAATTGTGTGATGTACGTGCTCAGGGGCTGCCCGGCCTTCTCCTGCTCCTCCCGCACCCTGGAGTGGAGGGAGAGAGGGATCTGAGCACAGAGGTTCTTTTGGGGTTCCATATAGCTCCGCTCCTTTCCTGATTTGCAAGGCCAAGTATACCGGCAACCGCGCTGCAAAGCTATTACCAAACCCAACGAAGATCTGTTGGAAAACGAAGCAGAATCAACAAATCCCATGCCGGATGAAAGGCGGTCATAACCGTGCTGCTCAACAGTTTTCTCCTGTCCTTAAACGCGATCATCTCTATCTTTGCCGTGATGGCGGTGGGCTACGGAGCCAAGCGTCTGCTTCATTTGGAAAAAGAGTACGTTGGACGCTTTAACTCCCTGGTATTCTATACCCTCCTGCCATTGATGCTGTTTTACAACATATACCGCTCCAACATCCGGGGTGGCGTCAGTTTCCACAGTCTGGGGCTGGCTCTGTCGGTGTTGCTGGTACTGTTCCTGCTCACCTGGGTCTTCATCAAGCGGGTGGAGCCCATGAACAGCCGGCGGGGCGTGATGATCCAGGCGTCCTTCCGCAGCAATTTTCTGCTTCTGGGGATACCGCTGCTCCAGGAGTTGTGTCCCGGAGCGGATCTGGCCACCGCATCCATCATGCTGGCTATTGTCGTACCATGCTTCAACGCCCTTGCCGTGATCACGCTGGAGACCTTCAGCCGGAAACAGATCGACGTCCGCCAGATCCTGCTGGGCATTGCGAAAAATCCGCTGATTATCGCCTCGGTAATTGGCTTGCTGGCAAACTTTTCCGGCCTGCGGCTGCCGGACTGCCTGGAAAACCCCATCTCGCAGCTGGGCGCGTCCGCCTCCCCTGTAGCCCTGCTCCTGCTGGGGGCGCAGTTTGAGTTCCGGGATGTACGGCTCCACAGGCGCAACCTCGCCATCTGTACCGTACTCCGGCTGCTGGTTTATCCGGGTACAGCCCTGTCTCTGGCGGCTCTGACCGGCTTAAAGGGGCCGGAATTTGCGGTGCTGATCTCTGTGTTTGCCACCCCCACCGCCGTATCCTCCTTCAGCATGGCGGCGCAGATGGGCGGCGATCCGGATCTTGCCGCCAGCGCGGTGACGGTGACTACAATGCTGTCCGCCGCAACCATGTTTTTCTGGATCTTCCTGTTCAAGTCCCTGGGGATGTTTTGATCCGGTATTCAGCCCGCAGCACCAGCGCGATTCCCTGCATGAGATATTCCACACAGGGGATCGGGACCGAGTTTCCCAAAGCCATATATCTGGCGGAGTCGGATGCGCCGGGAAGGTTCGTCCAATCGGGAGGGTAGCCCTGGAGCAGCTCGCATTCCAGCGGGACCAGCCTGCGAATGAGCTGAATGGCAGGGGAATCGTCATCCGGCTGGAGGACGAGGTCCGTGGCGTCCTTGTGCTGGCGGGCGCTCTCGGTGGAGACGATATCACGCTTCTGGAAAACGTCCACCCGCTGCCGCGCAAAGACGGCCGGCTTCTGCAGCACCAGGCTGGCATTGTTGCCCCCGGTGCCCATACGGGCGGACAGGGTAGGCGCAACGGGCAGAGGCCCTTTGTAGCGGGCGTCTACCCCATGGTTTTCATACAATGTCATTGGCTGACGTTCCTGTTCGTTCAAGCAGACCAGAGGGGGATGCCCGGACTGGGCGCGCAGGGTTGCCGTATAATTTTCCGTACAGTCCATTCTCTGTCCGCCCTGGTCGTTCAGGCACAGAACAGAGGGCATCATGCCGCCGCTCTGGCCGCCCTTCAGCGTGGGAGCGAGTTCCTCCTGATAGCCGGTGCTTCCGGCATTGCTCCCCGCATTGGCGGAGAATCCGGCGGCATAGACCAGACCGCCCGGATTTCTGCCGCCTCCGCCATCCGAACCGGCCAGTGTGGGTGCTGTTCCCTCCGGCATGAATACGCGGGTCCTCTGCGTGTCCCAGGGATTCAGGCATGCGGCGACAAACGTCTGCTGCTTCATCCCCGGCTGCGCGCCCAGCGCACAGGCAAGATCGTGCAGGTCGCGCACTTCATCCCGCTGGTTGGCTGCAAAAGCGATCAACAGCGCGGCGGCTCCCTGCTCATTCATTGCCGTCTGCATCAGTTCCGAAATGGACACCCCAGGGGGAGGCCGGATGATCCCGGCCTGCAGCTTCAGCGCCAATTCCAGTTGGGGCGGCAGAGGCTTGCCCCGCTCCTTCGCCCTGCGCAGGATACCCCGGCAGGCAGTCCTGCTCAAATAGTATTTGGATGGGACTGAAGCCTGCAAAATCTGTGACAGCGAAGACTCTGTGGCGCCTTTGGGGCACGCCGAAGTATTCAGCCGCCCACTCTGTCCAAGCCACGCAGGATCGTACTCCCAGTACGGCCCCAGCATATTCCCAGCGCCCGGACGCAGGTCTAATAACATCAAGGGCCGGTTCTTCAATCCGGATGAACGATTCGATGACCTCCCGGAAATCCGAGCCGGGGACGCCGTCCGATGTACTGCTCCTGCTCCCCGGCACATTTTCCCACACGGCAAACCGGGGCCGAACATCGACACCTGTTCGTCCAAGTTTTTTGTCTGCATCCCGCATCTCCTTTATGATCCGGATCTGGTGTCTGAAAAGGCCGGAACGCGCTGCGCCCAAACCGCCGCGCGCGCCGGCAATACTGAGTCCTGGCACGGCGAGCCTCCGCAGATAATATCCACAGGCGGCAGCAGGCTCCCGTCCAGCTTCGTGATGTCCCCGACATGCGCCATGTTGGGGAAGTGATGTTTTGTTACCCGGATGGGAAACGGCTCGATCTCGCTGGCCCACACCGGCGTGATGCCGTTGCGGACCGCAGCCAGGGGAAAGCCGCCAATGCCATCGAAGAGAGACGCCATTGTCAGAGCGTTTCCATATTCCATTGTGATGCCCCCTCTTTCTCCAGCGGCTGGACTGTGTTGTCATAGTTGGGTTCAAACGTACACCGCTGTCCATTGAATGCTGTGGCCGCCTCCCTGGCTTCCGCTTCGGAATCGAAGGCCAGAGGGCGGCCATACCTGTCGCACCGCCACCGGACTGTCCGGCCCCATGGGGAGTCCGGGCGGGTGGCTGCTGTGACGCCATATTTCATTGTCTGTCCTCCTGTTGCACCGTATTAACAATTGCGCGGCAAACAACCTCGTGTAAGCGTGGAGCGTTTCAGCCGCATAGCGCCACATCGAGGGTCCGCTCCGGCGCAAGCTCCTCCGACACATCCATTCTTCGGACCGGAATCCGGAGCCGCTCGGCCTCGGCGATCTCCTCCTGCATCCCGCTGCTGACACAGGAGCCAAACGCCCACAGCTCGTCACAGCGATGCAGGAGGGTCAGACCCATCTCCATCCCAGCCTGCCGTTCTTCCGGAACAGCATCATTTAAAACAGTTGGGTACATCAAGTGGGGCGCAAGGAAGGCATGGCCGCTCTCCATGACGGTGCGGCACGCCTGCTTCGCGTATTCCACGTTTCGCTCCACGTCCCCGGCATAGGGGGACGCCACATAGATCAGTTTCATTTTGACTCCCTTCTCTATTTAATTGCCGCCGCCACGGCTTTGGTGGTGTTCACCGCCGTCTGGGCGGTGTAGACGGCGGACATGATATTGGCTCTGGTGGTGGTATCCAGTCCGAAGGTCCCCGCGATCCGGGGGACCTCTCCGGCTGAGAGCATGAGGCCCAGCCCCAGCAGCAGGTGTTCCCGGAAGGCCATCAGCCCCGCCGTCAGGATGGTGGCCTGGAGAAATGCCGTCAGGCACAGACCAATGACCTGCTTCATCCATTGGAGGAAGCCATCCGTGTATCCGCGCGGAACGCTGAACATATAGAGTGAGCCTACCGCGATCTGGATAAGCAGGATGCCGCCGCGTTTCAGATTAGAGAAAAACACTTTTATCACCGCGTAACCCATGGCAATCACACAGAAGATCAGCATGATCGGGCTGGTCAGCATGGACGTCATGAAGTCCGGCGCGCCGGTCATATCGCTCAGGCTGGTCACGGCGGCGAAGTCGGCTATGATGTTCTTCCCGACTTCCGCGATGCTGGTCCCCAGCCCGGTGATCTCCGCGGTAAATTGTCCCTGCAAATCCACCGACAGCTCGTAAAGCCGCACGGGAACGGTGGAGAACAGGCTGACCGCCAGAAAGCCTTTCAGAATGTTCAGGGCGGTCTGCTGGATGTTTCCCCGTCCGGTGGAATACTCCAGACCAAACTCGAAGCAGCATACCACCACGCTGACCCCGAACAGCGCCCAGCCCAGCTGGCTGAAAAACATCACCATGGACTGCACCCAGGTCAGCTCGAACAGCTCCACCCCCATACCGCCCATAATGGCGAAAAAGTTGCCAAGAAATCCCACGATCTGACCGTAGAACCAGTCCATGAGATTTCCCATGATCGTATCCGCTACAAAATCCCAGATAAAGATTGACCATCACCTCCGATTTCGTTCTCTGCGTTGACACGCAGGCTCAGATTGGTTAGAATGATTGCGATAAAATGCGCAGGAGCCGCCCATGACCTACGAAGAATTCAAAAGCCAATATCCCGTCCGGCTGAACCGGCAGCAGGAGGAGGCAGTCCGTCAGACGGACGGCCCCGTCCTGCTGCTGGCTGTGCCGGGGAGCGGCAAGACCACCGTGTTGGTCACCCGGCTGGGGTACATGCTCCACTGTAAAGGCATCCCCCCGGAGCGTATCCTCACCGTGACCTACACCGTGGCAGCTACCAGGGATATGAAAGCCCGGTTCATCTGTCTGCTTCATAGTGATTCCTCCAAAAAACAGATCAGAAGCAGAACCACCGGTTCTGCTTCTGATAATAATAGAACAATATTCAGCAAAAAAATTGGACATCTTCCACGCAAAAATGCTCCTGCCATTTCCTACAAATCAGGAAAAATTGCGCTGAGATAACATCCAGGAGTTCGTTCAGATCACTTTGCGGGATTCGGCTGTCATTATTTGCAACGATGCATTGCCCCGAACGGGTCAGCCAGATTTTTGTTGTGTTAGGTCCCGGCTTTCCTCGCGCAATGTGAACGTGGATCGGTTCTCCATTTTCATTTGACCAGAAGAACACCAAGTATCCTCCGATCCGGAACAAGCTAGGCACAATGGATCCCTCCCTGCGCCGCATAACGGTAGAGCAAATGGGCGTTGTGATGCAAAAATTCGTTGAAGAAGTCAATTTCCTGCACAGAAAAGCCATCATTAAACTTCCATTGATAAGAGGGCAGCACACATCTGGCGGAGTCAAATCCTCGTTCTTCTGACGGTCGTTCAAAATGAACCTCTACCGTCTGGACGCCATCCACATTCATCACATGGGAATGTACGATCTCTGTTTCGTCTGCCAGAGTAAGATACGGATACATCATATCTCCTGACCGCCTTTCCTGAGAATATAGCTCTTTATTTATTTTACCAAGTATTGAACCAAATATCAACCCGGCAACAGGTTTTTTGTGATGCGAAGGAGAGATTAATCCTCTCCCGCAATCGCTCCATCAGAACGGTAGCTCTCCGTTGTCCCCGCCTCCGGCAAACGGATCAAATCCATTCGGCAGATCTCCGCCGGGGAAGCCGTCGGAAGCGCCGTGGATTGCCTCCGGAGGCTCCTGCTCCTTCTTGGAATCGCCAAAATAGACGTTATCCGTCACGATCTCCGCGCTGCGGCGTTTATTGCCGTCACGGTCTTTCCAATCCCGCAGCTGGAGCCGTCCGGAGGCCACCGCCATACGGCCTATCCCGTACATCGCTCATGGCAGCCAGCCCCTCCTCGGAGAAAGAACCCTCAATGAGCCCTGCCACTGCCAGCTTGGACGCCATCAGCTTCATGGCCTTGGCCTGCATGGTGTCAGCATAGTAGAGCATGTAGACCTCCACCCGTGGCGCGGTCTGGTTGATGCGCCAGGAGCGACGGGATGCCTGCCGCAGTGTGAACAGGTTGTAGCCCATGCTGTAGAAGATCAAGGTGGTAAAAGCATTGAGGTCCAAGCCGGTTTCCACACATTTCGGATTTGTAATGAGTACCTGCAGCCCGGAATTGACCCGCTGCTCCACCCATGCTTCCCGTTTCTCCGGAGAGATGGCGGGAGCCAGAATGTCCGTGTGGATGCCCTCCTGGCTCAAAAGGCCCTGGAGCTTCCTCTGTGAATCCGTCCGCGTCCAGCTGGTGTAGATGAGTACGCGCTCCCCGGCGGCGATTTTCGTCCGGACGATCTCCAGCGTCTTTTTCTCCTTGGGGAGGATGCTGCTGAAATCGCCGATGCTCTTTGGCATCACAACCATAGACCCGTCTATAGGATGGACGATCTCCGGCTGGCCGTAGGGCTGATCCGGGTAGGCTGTCAGAAGGTTCATGTAGGCCGACAGCAGCTTCCGCGCCGCCTTCCGGTCATTCTTCATAAACCGGCGTAGCGTGTCCTCGGCATGTTTATACCCGGCGTAGACCTCCTCCGGCATCTCCAATGGAACGGGGATCTCCTCGTAGTCTGGGAGATCCTTGCCCATATCCGCTAGAGTGAGGAAAGCGGTGTACTCCAGCAGGAACCGGGAAAATACCAGCGGCGATACGCCGGGCAGCTGCCTGCTCTGTGTTTTCCTCCGGCTTACCCGGCGGTTGGAGTTGTACTCTGCGTCTATAGTTTCATAGGTTTCCTCGACCACGCCGTACTCTGCGTCAAAGTCGCCGGGCCTGCGATAGCTTTTGCCATCCTTGTTCATCAGGCCAGGAACCACACGGTAGAGCAGATGGAAGATACCAGAGCTGTAGCCGTTGATGAGCGTGGCGGTCATGCCGATAAACTGCTTTGAGACGCCGAACAGCTCCGCCATAGCATCGCCTTGGCCGCTCTTGTTGTTGTACTCGTGGAGTTCATCACACAGGAAACCATCGATCCGGCCCCGGTACTTTTTCTTGATGTAAGTACTCAGCGGGAACCGGCGGATGGCTCCCGCAACCGGGAACATGCCCTGCGGATCGTCGGCGACCTGCCGCAGCTTGTTTTGTACTGCGGTGTTTTTGGTTCGGGTCAGATACACGGATGCCCACTCTTTGCAGATCCATCCGAAATCGGTGATCTTTGTCCAGGGGATATTCCTGCCCGGAACCATAGGAGCCCATAACATGCTTCCGCATTCCCGGCAGACACGGTTTTGTCTGTGTTCCCGCTGAAAAAAGAACGGGTCCGCGTGTTCAAAATATCTACAACAGCGAGGACAAACAGGCAATCTTTGAGAACCACCACGAACAGATAATCGACAGGGACACATGGGAACGGGTGCAGGAGCTACGCAAGCAGCGCAAACGCCCTAACCGCTATGATGAAGTGGGCTTGTTCTCCGGCATACTCTTTTGTGCCGACTGCG
>OFGN01000975.1_pt1 | contig 24881 bp, 27 predicted proteins | sample 1521821 | NCBI WGS metagenome assembly OFGN01 (sample SAMEA3504094, study PRJEB24116) | mouse gut metagenome | biome: mouse gut; feature: mouse-associated habitat; material: faeces | place: Denmark | collected 2011
AAAAGAAGCCTATGGCAAGCTCACTGGAGGAGGCGTTGGGGATGCTTTGGGGGTGAATCTGCTGACCCTTCCGGAGCGCACGCCCGAGGGCAGAATCCTTGTGTGGGAGGAATACGGGGACATACCGGACTGCAGCCTTGCCATCTGCAGTTTCCGGCCACAGGACTTGTCAAAAAGACAGATCCTGCCATCCTGATAGATGATTAAAGGAGCACTGTATCATGAAACGGTTGATGAAATATCTGAAGGATTATAAAAAAGAATCCATTCTGGCGCCGCTTTTTAAACTCCTGGAGGCATTTTTTGAATTGTTTGTGCCGCTGGTGATAACAAGCATTATTGACAAGGGGATTGTCATGGGGCAGACGGATCCGTCCTCCGGCCAGAGTTACATTCTCAAGATGGGGTTCTGCCTGCTTACCCTGGCGGTGGTGGGGCTTGCCTCCTCTATCACAGCGCAGTTTTTTGCGGCCAAAGCGGCTGTGGGCTTCTCGGCCAAGCTGCGCCAGGCGCTGTTTGATCATATCCAGGGCCTGGACTTTACCAATATTGACAGGGCGGGCACCTCCACCCTGATTACCCGCATCACCAGTGATATCAATCAGGTGCAGTCAGGAGTGAACCTGGTGCTGCGCCTGTTTCTTCGTTCTCCCATCATTGTCTTCGGCGCCATGATCATGGCCTTTACCATTGATGTAAAAAGCGCTTTGGTTTTTGTGGTGGCCATACCGCTGCTGGCGGCGGTGGTGTTTGGGATCATGGTGTGGACCATGCCCCTGTACAAAAAAGTTCAGGCCAATCTGGACAGGGTTCTGGGGATCACCCGGGAGAACCTGACAGGTGTCCGGGTGATCCGGGCCTTCCACCAGGAGGAGCAGGAGGAGGCAAGGTTCAGGGAAGGCACCGGCGCTCTGGCGGCAAGCCAGATTTTTGTGGGGAAGATCAGCGCGGTTATGAACCCGGTGACTTATGTGGTGGTAAACGGCGCCATTGTGGTGCTGATCTATATCGGCGCCATCCAGGTGAATGTGGGAAATCTCACCCAGGGCCAGGTGGTGGCCATTATCAATTATATGTCCCAGATTCTTGTGGAGCTGGTAAAACTTGCCAACCTGATTATCACCGTCACCAAATCCCTGGCCTGCGCCGACCGGGTGGCAGGTGTGTTTGAGATCCAGAACGGCCAGTGGGAGAAAGCGTCTCCTGCAGCTTCCGTCCAGAAAGACCAGCCCCATCCCTTCCTGCAGTTTGACCATGTGTCCTTCTCCTACGCGGGGGCGGGAGCCGAGGCCCTTCATGACATTCACTTTCAGGTGGAAGAGGGGGAGACCGTGGGAATTATCGGAGGAACCGGTTCCGGGAAATCCACTTTCACAAACCGGTTGAAAAAGCTTTTTGGCGATCATGTGACGGTACTATATTATGATAATTATTACCGTGCCCACGATGACATTCCGTTTGAGGAGCGCAAAAAGATCAATTATGACCATCCGGAAGCTTTTGAGACGGAACTTCTCCTTCAGCATCTTGCAATGCTGAAAGAAGGGAAATCCATACAATGTCCGGTTTATGATTATACGCGGCATAACCGTTCCGGAGAGGTGGTGGAAGTCATGCCAAGCAATATTATTCTGTTAGAAGGCATTCTGGTACTTGCCGATGAAAAGCTTAGAAATATGACGGATATTAAAATTTTTGTGGATGCTGATGCGGATGAGCGTATTTTGCGAAGAGTGCTCAGGGATGTAAAAGAGCGTGGCAGGGATATCGAGAATATCATCGAACAGTATCTTACCACGGTGAAGCCGATGCACTATTTGTATGTGGAGCCGACCAAAATGTATGCCGATATGGTGATCAACAGCGGGATGAATGATGTGGCGCTGGATTTGGTAGCACATAAAATATCTTCTCTGTTAGGATAGAGTTAAATAAAAAATTTCACGATCCTGATTGGAGTGTCCGCGTATGCAGGCGAAGGGGAGTTGGTGTAATATTTAATTTTTCCTGTGAAATGATATGGCGAAAGGAATAAAGTATGTCAGAGCAAAATAAAGAACCGGTACTTCATAACGAGGTGCTGGAGGCGGCAATGAAAACATTTAAAGCGGATCAGACCAATGAAAATCTGGTGAAGATCATGACACATCTGGAAAAGGCTACGGTGATGCAGCCGGCGATGATTCCGGGAGGCGCGGATCAGAAGGAAATGCAGAAATTGCTTGAAAAGGGCAAAGGAGGTGCGGCGTCCGTAAAACTGACGGGAAAAATGCAGCCGCGCCCGATCATTCTGAAAAATGATAAGGGTGAGCAGTTTTTTGCTGTCTTTACCGGTCAGCCGCAGATACCAGGAAATCAAAAGTACCCGGCTATGTTATTTCTTCCCTTTAAAGAGTGTTCTAAAATGGCGGTTCGGGAGGAACTGAAGCTTACCGGTGTTGTGCTGAATCCTTTTACGGATAATCTGGTGATCCATAAGGTAGCGTTGGAAATGATGAACCGGAAGGATGTGCAGATATCTTCGGAGGATAAGATTGCCAGAGATGTTCTGTCAAAACGGTTTTATGAGGACAGGCAGGGCTTTATGGACAGGATCGGCAGCGAAAAGGAAGCATTTGCTTTTGCATGTTACAGAGAGGCATGGCTGAAAGAGCGGGGGGATGGAACAGCATTTCCCTACCGGCAGGAGGACTTTGGCGTGATCGCGCTGAATATCAGTGATACACTGCATATGGCACGGATCGGGCTGGCCGAGGGCGGTGCGGTAAAGGGCCTGTGCCTCAGCGTATTTTGCTGTTATAATCCCCGGAGCGGAGAGGGGATTTATTACCTGATCATTAAGGGGGCACCGAAACAGAAAAATAAGCTGCTTACGGTAGATGAGCAGGGAGTATGCGCAGAGATTGGCGAGGCGCCGGATGAGGGAAGCGAACTGTACGATCTGATGGGGCGGGTTCCCTGGGCGGAAGCGGAAGGCTAAGTATAAGGCATTTATAATTGAGGGTGAGCAGAGCGGTTATTTTTTAGTTTCCTTTAAGTGCTCTAATTCCAGACGAAGCTTATTATTTTCGTCCTGTAATTCTGCAAGCTGCGCCTGCCAACGCTTCATCTGGAATTCGTATTCGTCAAGCTGTTTCTGCCGACGCTTCATCTGGAATTCATATTCTTCACGCGCCTGGCAGGCATACCGGATCTGTTCGTCGGTATTGGACTTATACAGTTCCTGTGCAACTTTAGTGAAAATAGGTTTTTCGTGAGCAAGCATTTTGATTTCCTCCCATGTGGCAGCTTTGAAAAGTGATGCCCAGTGTGCAATACCGGAATTTTTTTCTGTTTCTGTTGCCAGATGTATATGGTTTAATTGTAACACACGAAGTTCAAATTTGTCATTATATATCTGATTATTTTTTACATTCATAAGTTTATAGGAAGAATAAAATTCCGGGTGTTCAGGGAAGATAGTAAAATCAAGGATACCTATGTGCAGTACGGATTTTGCGGAACTGTAATATTACGATCCATATTTGAGAAAGAAGTAAAAAAATAAAAAGGAAGGCAGCAGTTTTACAATGAAAAGACAAAACGTTACACTGACAGGAAAAACAATTCTCATAACAGGGGCAGCAGGATTTATCGGTTCCAATCTGGTGATGGAACTGCTTCGGAGAGCAGCGCCTGTGCATATCATAGGCATGGACAACATGAACGACTATTATGATGTGGCAATCAAGGAGTATCGGCTTGAGCAGATACAAAAGCTTGTCAGGGATATTCCCGGTTCGGAGTGGACATTTTTCAGGGAGTCCATCGCGGACAGGGCGGTGGTGGATGCTGTTTTTAAGCAGTATAAGCCGACAGTCGTCGTAAATCTGGCAGCACAGGCGGGGGTGCGTTATTCCATAACAAATCCGGATGCCTATATAGAATCCAATCTGATCGGATTTTACAATATTCTGGAAGCCTGCCGCCATTTTGGTGATGAAGGAGGGGGTGGGGTGGAGCATCTGGTGTATGCCTCTTCCTCTTCAGTATATGGGACAAATAAAAAGATTCCCTATTCCACGCAGGATCGGGTGGACAATCCGGTGTCTTTGTATGCGGCAACGAAGAAGAGCAATGAACTGATGGCACACGCGTATGCAAAGCTGTATAATATTCCGTGTACGGGGCTGCGGTTTTTTACGGTCTACGGACCGGCGGGAAGGCCGGATATGGCATATTTTGGCTTTACGGACAAGCTTCGCAGGGGAGAGACGATCAGAATCTTCAATTATGGGAACTGCAGACGGGACTTTACCTATATCGATGATATTGTGGAAGGCGTGATGCGGGTGATGCAGGCGGCGCCTGAGAAGGAAAAGGGAGAAGATAATCTGCCGATTCCGCCCTACGCGGTCTATAATATAGGCAATAATCAGCCGGAGAATCTGCTTGATTTTGTGGATATCCTGCAGCAGGAACTGGTTCGGGCGAAGGTGCTTCCCGAAGAGTATGATTTTGAAGCTCATAAGGAACTGGTTGCGATGCAGCCCGGAGATGTGCCGGTCACATATGCGGATGTTTCGGAACTTGAGAGGGATTTCGGATTTAAACCGTCCACCGGTTTAAGGGACGGGCTTAGGAAATTTGCGGAGTGGTACAGGGAGTTTTATAAGTAGGAGAGGACGCTGTGGTGTGGCTGAGCGGCGCGGAATTTTGCATTTTGTTGCAAATTTCATAAAAATTTGCAGAATTAACCAATTTATTTGCTATAATTTCCCAAATCACTTGCATTCGACGGAATAAAAACTTATAATAGGGGTAACCGGAGATGAGCCGGATAATATGTACATGGTTGGAGGTAGAGGTATGAAAACTGTAAAAGTACAGTTGGACAGCATTGACAAAATTAAGATATTCAACAGGACAGTTTGCAAATTTGACTGCGATTTTGATTTAGAGCAGGGCAGATATTATATTGATGCGAAATCCATGCTGGGTATTATGAGTCTTGATCTGAGTTCTCCGCTGGAACTTCATTTTTCCAGTTCGGAGGAGGAAGAGACTGCGATTTTGGAAGCTATCAAAGACTTCCTGGTATAGACAGCAGCCGTTTTTCGGGAAACGGGACAGGGTAGAATAAAATGAGCGTGTACATGTATTGCCGGCAGATATCCTGCCGGCAATATTGAAGTGTATAAATTTTTGGCGAAAGAGGCGGGGGTTGATATGACACAGGGGACAAGCTGTGATACCTGCAGCAACTATATTTATGATGAGGATTATGATTGTTATGAGTGCGATGTCAGCATGGATGAGGATGAGATGGCAAGGTTCTTATCTCAGACAAGGTTGGAGTGCCCTTATTACAGATCGGATAACGAGTATGAAGTGGTGAGGCATCAGATGTAAAAGCAGATGCAAAGAGGAAACGGATCAGCGGCAGATATACATCAGAAGAGGAAAAACGTATGCTTTTACGGAAAAAAATTACGGAGAATAAAACGGATATCGGCACCATGTTTTCAAGGCAGCAGCTTCGCAGGCTTATCTTTCCCCTGATCGTGGAACAGATTCTGGCGATCACGGTGGGTATGGTGGATACGATGATGATCTCTTATGCCGGGGAAGCCGCCATATCGGGCGTCTCTTTAGTGGATATGATCAATGTGCTGCTGATCAATATTTTTGCGGCGGTGGCGACGGGCGGCGCGGTGGTGGTATCCCAGTACCTGGGGCATGGCAACCGGAAGGAGGCGTGCCATGCGGCGGAGCAGCTGATCACCGTGTCGGTGGTGATCTCCACGGCGTTGACGCTGATCAGTCTGCTGTTTCGGGCGCAGATCCTTACGCTTTTGTTTGGAACGGTGGAAGCGGATGTGATGGAAAATGCCATGGTCTATTTCCTGATCTCAGCGTTTTCTTTTCCTTTTCTGGCGGTATTTAACGCCTGCGCCGCCACATACCGTTCCATGGGAAATTCTAAAATATCCATGCAGGTATCGGCGGGCATGAATGTTTTTAATGCCATCGGAAACGCGATATTAATTTTCGGTTTTCAGATGGGAACGGCGGGCGCCGCGCTCTCCACACTGGCGGCGCGTATGCTGGGGGCGCTGGTGATGATTGTGCTGATCAGAAAACAAAAAAATGACGTATATGTCATATATCGAAATCTGATCGCCTGGGAGAGAGGCATGGTGCACAGAATCTTACATATTGCGGTGCCAAACGGTGTGGAAAACGGCCTGTTTCAACTCGGGAGGGTGCTTGTCGTCAGTATCATCTCCCGGTTTGGAACGGCGCAGATCGCGGCAAATGCGGTGGCAAACAATCTGGATTCCATGGGATGCATTGCGGGACAGGCGATGAATCTTGCGATGATCACGGTAGTGGGACAGTGTATGGGCGCCGGAGAGAAGGATCAGGCGGTTTGGTACACGAAAAAATTATGGAAGTTTACCTATCAGATCACGGCGGCGGCTAACAGCGTTATCCTGCTGGCGCTGCCTCTGATCCTGAATATCTACAGCTTATCGCCGGAGGCGTGGCGCTTTGCGTTTATCCTGGTATGCATCCATGACGGCTGTGCGATCGTGCTCTGGCCCACTTCCTTTACACTGCCAAACGCGCTGCGAGCCTCGGGCGATGTGAAGTTTACGATGGTGATATCGGTGGCATCCATGTTTATATTCCGCATCGGTTTCAGCGTGGTGCTGGGCATCTATTTCGGGCTGGGTGCGATCGGAGTATGGATTGCCATGGTTCTGGACTGGATCTGCCGCGTATCGTTCTACAGTTTCAGGTTCAGGAGCAGGAAGTGGCTGGATTTCAAAGTGATTTAGGCAGAGAGAAAGGCGCGCAAAACAGGTGGTACGGGATATGGAAAAAAGAGAACACAGGGAGCTTGCCGGGCGGATCACGGAAGGAGTTATCTGGAAACAGATATTGCTTTTTTTCTTTCCGATCCTTTTAGGTTCCATGTTTCAGCAATTATATAATACGGCGGATGCGATTATTGTGGGCAGATGTGCAGGAAAAGAGGCGCTCTCCGCGGTGGGCGGTTCCACGTCGTCCATCATCAATATTTTTGTCGGCTTTTTTACGGGGATTGCTTCCGGCGCTACGGTGGTGGTAGCCCATTTTTACGGCGGAAAACAGGAAAAGGAAGTATCGAAGACCGTGCATACCTCGCTGCTGCTTTCCCTCTGCGCGGGGGTTTTATTCGGCGTGGCAGGCATCGTTACGGCGCCCGTACTGCTGAAACTTCTGCGGACGCCGGAAAATATTTTCGGGCAGTCTCTGGGGTATATGCGGATTTATCTTGCGGCTACGCCGGCCAATCTGTTCTATATTATGGGAGCGGGGATTCTGCGGGCCGTGGGGGATTCGAGACGCCCGCTCTATTTTCTGATCGTGAGCTGTATTGCCAATATTCCGCTGGATTTTCTGTTTGTGGCAGGCTTTCAGATGGGAGCGGAAGGGGCGGCGATAGCTACCGTGCTGTCCCAGATTTTAAGCGCCGCCATGGTATTTGTGGTGCTCAGCAGGGAGAAGGGCTGTTATGGGCTGATAGTGAAAGACCTGTTTCATTCGTCGGGAAAGATTCTGAAAAGGGTTTTGTGGATCGGAATCCCGGCGGGACTGCAGTCGGTGACTTACGGCTTTTCCAACAGTGTAATTCAGGCGAAGGTCAACAGTTTCGGGACGGATAATATTGCGGCCTGGTCCGCCTACACGAAGCTGGACGGGCTTTACTGGATGACCGTGTCGGCGATGGGAATTGCGGTGACGACTTTTGTCGGACAGAATTTTGGTGCGGGGAAAATGGAGCGGGTAAAAAAGTCCATGTGGGAATGCATGGGGATGAGTATGGCAATGGCAGGGGTGATCAGCATATTTTTCTATGCTTTTGCAGAGTTTTTCTTCGGTATTTTCGTGGAGGATGCGGGCGTGATCTCGCTGGGCGTATCCCAGCTTCATTTTCTGACGCGCTTTTATCTGATCTATGTGATCGTGGAGATTCTTTCGGGGACGCTGCGGGGTATGGAATGTGTGGTGGTGCCGACAATCATCAGCATTTTGCTGGTGTGTGTGCTGCGTGTGGCGTGGATTGCGATGGCTCTGCCCATCCGAAACACCATGGAGACCGTGATGATGAGTTATCCGATCACCTGGGCTGCGGCGGCAGCAGCATTTATTATATACTATATTTATTTTATGAAACACGGTATGAGAAGCGCAAAGTGAAGGCAGGATATTTTGCGGTGGTTCATGATACTAATGCCATATTTATCCAGCCGAGAGGATCATCATTGCTCAAGAAGCCCGTTAAAAGGCGTCGGAGCATTTTATGCCCCTCTCGGCGTCCGGCAATGGTCAGATATCCAGAATCAGCCCCACCGGGCAGTGATCTGAGCCGAAAATATCTTTGTAGATCAGGGCATCCTTTATGGCATCTTGCAGCGCTTCGGAGACTAAAAAGTAGTCGATACGCCAGCCGGCGTTTTTCTCCCGGGCGCGGAAGCGGTAAGACCACCAGGAGTATGCACCTTCCAGATCGGGATAGAGATAGCGGAAGGTATCGATAAAACCGGCTTTTATAAGAGCGGTGAACTTTGCCCTTTCTTCCTCCGTAAAACCGGCGTTCTTGCGGTTGGTTTTCGGATTTTTCAGATCGATCTCCTGATGTGCCACATTTAAGTCGCCGCAGAAGATGACGGGTTTTGCCTTTTCCAGCTTTTTCAGATAAGCGAGAAAAGCATCTTCCCATTCCATGCGGTAGGAGAGACGTTTTAATTCTTCCTGGGAGTTGGGGGTATAAACAGTCACCAGATAACAGGCCTCAAATTCCAGGGTGATGACTCTGCCTTCGTGGTCATGTTCCGGGATTCCCATGCCGCGGGAGACCGAAATCGGTTTTTCCTTTGTAAAAACAGCGGTGCCGGAGTAGCCTTTTTTCTCCGCATAGTTCCAGTATTGATGATAGCCGGGGAGGTCGAGTGTGATCTGTCCTTCCTGGAGTTTGGATTCCTGAATGCAGAAAATATCGGCATCTTCTTTTTGCAGAAAATCGGTAAATCCTTTGCCGATACAGGCGCGTATGCCGTTTACATTCCAGGATATCAGTTTTTTTATCATGATAAGCCTTCCTTTCTTTCCCTTTTGACAAGGATATCTTACCACAGGCGGGCGGAAAATGCGAGATGATTTCCTGCCGAAGCAGGGGGAAAAACAATCACGAAGCGGCACAATGCAAAAAAGAATCAAACAAAAAAAGGATTTTGACGGAATACTTAAAAATCCATGAAGAAAGAAAAGAGGGATAAAAATGGAGAAAAAGCAGGAAAAAGCTTATGCATGGGCGGAGGCACTCTGTCGGTATGCGGGGGCGGATGAAGCGTTTTTTCAGGATTTCTGGAGAAGGCTGAATGCGGATGAAGAGATTTACGAAGAGTTTGTCTATTATCTGGAGCATCAGGATTTTCTCTGCCGGGTAAAGATCGAAGGGTATGGGCTGGTGGATCTGATGATATTCCAGATCGACCACTTTCGGGCAGTTATGGATCAGGATGTGGCAGATATGCGGCTGAACAAGGACAAGATGCTTCTGATGGCATTTAACAGTCTTTTGCAGATGCGGAAAGATCCGGAGCCCTTTGTGAGGGCGATGCAGGGACAGACCGGGACCGACAGGCAATAACGGCGCCGGTTCCGGTCTGCCTTTGTCTGATCAGATATCCGCGTCCCTGTAACAAACGGCCAGTTTGATCAGCAGTTCCGTCACTTTCTCCATGGACCGGACACAGGCGTATTCAAAGCGGCTGTGGTAGGCTGCGCCGCCGGTGCAGAGATTCGGACAGGGCAGCCCCATATAGGAGAGCCGGGAGCCGTCGGTGCCGCCTCTGACAGGAGTGATCTTTGGTTCTACGCCCAGTTCCCGTAATGCCCTGCAGGCATTTTCCATCAGATGAGCATGGGGCGTAAGGACTTCTTTCATATTGTAGTAAGAATCTGCCATCTCCACGGTCACGGTGCCCTCCCCGTATTTCCGGTTCAGAAAATCCGCGCATGCGCGAAACAGTTCTTTTTTCTGCTCAAAGAGTGTCTTGTCATGATCCCTGATAATATATTCGGCCGTTGTCTCCTCCACGTTCCCGCTGATGCCGTCGAGATGGAAAAAGCCTTCCCGGCCTTCCGTGTACATGGGATTCGGGAAAACGGGCAGAAGGGTTTGAAATTCCTGGGCGATCAGGATGGAGTTCACCATTTTTCCCTTGGCGCTGCCGGGGTGTACGTTGCGCCCGTGGACGATCAGTTTTGCGCCTGCCGCGTTAAAGGTTTCGTCCTCCAGTTCTCCCAGCTCCCCGCCGTCTACGGTATAGGCAAAGTCCGCGCCGAAAAGAGCCACATCAAAGTGGTCCGCTCCTTCTCCGATCTCTTCATCGGGTGTAAAGCCGATCCGGATCTTTCCGTGGAGAATTTCGGGATGGGTGAGGAGGTGTTCCGCCATAGCCATGATCTCGGCAATACCTGCCTTATCGTCGGCGCCGAGCAGTGTGGTTCCGTCCGTGACGATCAGATCCTGTCCCCGGAGCGCTTCCAGTTCCGGGAAATCGGAGGGGGAGAGGAAAACCTGTTCGGTTTCGTTTAACAGGATATCGCCGCCGTCATAGTTTTCCACGATACGGGGTTTCACGTCCGTTCCGGTGACGGCAGGAGAGGTATCCATATGGGCGATAAAGCCGAGGACCGGGCTTTTTTCACAGCCGGGAGAGGCGGGAATGGTGGCGTATATATAGCAGTGTTCCTGATCGTAGGTGATCTCCGCCGCGTTTAATGTTTCGAGCTGCCTGACGAGAAGCTTTGCCAGGTCATGCTGTTTTGCGGTGCTCGGCGTGGTTTTTGTATTCTCACAGGACTGGGTATCTATTTTGACATACTGTAAAAAGTTTTCAATTGTTCTGGTCATGATATCTCCTTGCATTACTGAATTTACTTGTTTGATGGGCTGCGGTATGGTGCAGGGGCGCGGATTTAGCGTCTCTCTTCTCCACGCAACAGCCCGCCGTAAAGTTACAGCGGGCTGAAAATTTTTTGTTTTGTGAGCGGATTAAATAAAGGGGCATCGTGCATTATGGCAAGGATGCCGTCCGCTTTACAAAAGTCCGCTTCGGACTAAGGAATCATGCTGAGCGCGGCTTCATCCGCCACAACATAAACGTTTTTGTGATACTGCAGGATAGAAGCGGGAACGGAGGGAGTTACCGGTCCGTAGAAGGAGTCGTAGATTGCCTTCGCCTTGTCCTCGCCGCTTGCTACAAGCAGAACTTTCTTTGCCTGCATAATGGTCTTGATGCCCATTGTATAAGCCTGGCGCGGCACATCCTCTTCTTTCTCAAAGAAGCGCTTGTTGGCGTTGATGGTGCTGGGCGTCAGATCCACACAGTGGGTTTCCAGTGAAAAATGATCATCGGGCTCATTGAAGCCGATATGCCCGTTTCTGCCGATTCCAAGGAGCTGTAAGTCGATACCGCCCACCTGGCGGATGATGGCATTGTAATTGCTGCATGCCTTTTCGCTGTCAGGCTCCGTGCCGTCGGGCAGGAAAGAGCGCCCCTTTTGCAGGTTGATATGGTTGAAAAGGTTTTCGTGCATAAAGTAGTAGTAGCTCTGGTCGTTTTCTCTGGGTAATCCTCTGTATTCATCGAGATTGACCGTTGTTACCTCGGAAAAGTCCAGATCGCCTTTGTTGTACCATTCGATCAGCTGTTTGTAGGTGCCGATCGGGGTGGAACCTGTGGCAAGTCCCAGCACACAGTCAGGCTTCATGATTACCTGGGCGGAAATAATGTTTGCCGCCTTGCGGCTCATGTCTTCATAGTTTTTTGCTTTGTAGAGTCTCATCTCAAAACCTCCGTTTATTTTTGGCGTTCACTGCTCTTATTTAAAAGTACCAAATTTCAGAAAGAAAAGCAAGTTAATGGTGGTAATATTTACAGGTTTAGGTTATACTTAAAAAAGCAGATGGCTTTTAAATGATATTGTGGCAGGAGGGGTATTATGTTATTCAGAGGCGGCAGGGTATTTACAGGAGAGAGATTTGAAAAGACCGATGTAAGAACGGAAGACGGAAAAATTACGGATATTGGCGCAGGGCTTGCGGAAAAAGCGGGAGAAGAAGTGGTGGAGCTGGGGGAAGATCTTCTGGTTCCGGGATTTATTGATCTGCACACTCACGGCTGTATCGGCTATGACTTTTCTACGGCGACAAAAGAAGAAATCGATAAAATGTGTGTCTTCTATTTCAGCAAAGGTATCACTTCCGTAGCCGGAACCACTATGACCATGGGATATGAGGATTATAAAAAGGCTGCGGCAACCATCGGGGAATATATGGAAGGCACGGAGGATCATAATCTGATCGGGATCAATATGGAGGGACCGTTCCTCTCCGTGGAGAAAAAAGGCGCCCATGATCCCCAGTATATCATAGATACGTCCCAGGAAAAGATGGACGAGCTGAATGATCTGGCAAAGGGGCATTTCCTGATCGTGGATGTGGCGCCGGAGCGTCCGGGAGCGATGGAGTTTATACGGAAAAACAGCAAGGATTATGTGATCTCCGTAGCTCATACGGCGGCGGATTATGAGAAGGCTATGGAGGCTTTTGAGGCAGGGGCGACGGAAGTGACGCACCTGTTCAACGCGATGAACGGATTAGGGCACAGAGATCCGGGCGTGCCAGGGGCGGCTTTTGCGGCGGGAGCAAATGTGGAGATGATCTGTGACGGTATCCACATCCATCCGACCGTGATGAGGATGGTTTATAAAATGATGGGAGAACATCTGATGGTCATTTCGGATTCCATGAGCGCCGCGGGGCTTCAGGATGGCGAGTATGTGCTGGGCGGGCTGCCGGTCTTTGTAAGAGAAGGCAAGGCAACCTTACGGGACGGTACGATAGCAGGCTCTACGACGGATATGCTCAAAGAACTGGGTGTCTGGATGGAGAAGTGCGGCCTGAGCATGGAGGAGATCCTGCCCTGTATGACGATCCATCAGGCAAAGGCTGTCCGTATGGAGGATAAGATCGGCAGTATCGAGACAGGGAAGGCGGCTGATCTGGTGGTGATCAGCCCGGACAGGGAGATTAGAGCCGTCTATAAAAACGGCAGGCGTAAGGTATGAGAAGATGAAAAATATTGTCTTTGATATAGGAAGTGTCCTGATCGGCTACAGATGGAAGGAAATGTGTCTGGATGCCGGCTGGGAGGAGGAAAAGGCGGAGAAGATAGGCAGGGGATTTTTTTCAAGTCCCCTGTGGCCTGATTTTGACGCGGGGCTTATCACAACGGATGAGATGATAGCGAGCGTTGTAAAACAGTATCCGGATCTTGCGGAGGATGCACGCTGGTTTATCAGAAGCGGGAAAGTGATGACGGTGGAGAGGCCGAAAATCTGGGAGCTGATCAGAAAGCTGAAAGGAACAGGGTACGGCATCTATGTGCTGTCCAATTATTCGGAGGAGCTGTTTACATTACATACAAAGGACCTGCCTTTCTGGGAACTGGTGGACGGCGGCGTGATTTCCTATGAGATCCGCCAGATCAAGCCGAATCCGCCTATTTATCGGCATCTGTTTGAGAAATATCAGCTGAAAGCCCAGGATTGTCTGTTTTTTGATGACAGACCGGAAAATACGGAGGGCGCCCGGAAGCTGGGGATGCAGGCGGTAACGGTGGTTGGCGGTTCGGAGGAATTTTTGGAGAAAGAACTGGAGAAGCTGCTGGCAGGTGTGAGGGATAACTGCCTGGCAGGGAAGCGTGATGTGAAAGAAAGTCCGGACAGAGAGGGGACAGGGATATGATAGAGGTATCGGAACTCCGGCTGGATATCCATACCCATACGATTGCAAGCGGCCATGCCTACGGTACCATCCGTGAGATGGCGCAGGGAGCGGCGGAAAGAGGACTGGAACTTCTGGGGATCAGCGAACATGCGCCGGGGATTCCGGGTACCTGCGAGCCGGTCTATTTTTCTAACCTGCGGGTTGCGCCGAGAGAGCTTTACGGCGTTGAGATACTTTACGGATGTGAGATTAATGTGCTGAATGACGGAACGCTGTCGCTGGATAAGTATATCGAAAAGCTGGACTATGCGATTGTGGGGATTCACGGTTTGTGCTATCAGGATGCGGGGATGGAGAAAAATACGGACAATGTGGTCTCCTGCATGAGACATCCGAAGGTCTTTTTTGTGTCTCATCCGGACGATGACCATACGCCTCTTGACTATGAGCAGCTGGTGATTGGGGCGAAGGAGAATCATGTGGCGCTGGAAGTGAATAACAGTTCGCTTTTAAAACAGGAGAAGCGTCTGAACTGTGTGGAAAATTACGGGAAGATGCTCAGGCTGTGCATGGAATATTCCGTACCGGTTATCGTAAGTTCGGATGCCCATGATCCGTTTTATGTGGGGCGCTTTGCGGAGAGCTGTGATTTGCTGAATCGGGCGGGTTTTGATCAGGAGCTGATCGTCAATACGTCTGTGGAGAAGTTTAAAAGATTTATTGGATTGTGACGGATAAGCAGAAAATGGTGAGAAGAAAATAAACCTCTCCCGGCGTCCGGCAATGCTGAACGAAATGACATTGCGGATGATGGGAGTGGATATAATAAAGAAAGGCGGAAAATCATGGAAAAGAAGTACAATATTGGTACACAGGAAAACAGAGATTTCCTGCAGGGGATCAGGGACGGGCTGCTTGCATTCGGGCATCGGTTTCCTTCTCCCGGGGGGAGCGCCTACTATCTTGGGGACGACGGAACGCCCTGGATAGAGAAAAGCAGGGAGGCCTATGTGACCTGCCGTATGGCGCATGTTTACAGCATCGGTTCGTTTCTTGGACATGAAGGAAGCGGGGAACTGGTGGATGCCGCGCTCAGAGGACTGAGGGGAGAGTTGAGAGATAAGGCAAACGGCGGATGGTACGAGGGACTTAAGGCGGACGGGAGTATCCTGCCCGGCAAGCAGTGCTATGCCCATGCTTTTGTGATTCTGGCGGCGACTTCCGCATATCTGGCGGGAAGGGAAGGTGCGGGGGAACTTTTAGAGGAGGCGCTTAAGGCTTACGATACATATTATTGGAATGAGGAAGAGGGGCTTTCTTCCGATAACTGGAATACGGAATTCACGGTGATGGATGATTACCGCGGATTAAACGCCAATATGCATTCGGTGGAGGCTTTTCTGGCGGTGGCGGATATCGCCGGAAAGGAAGAATACAGAAAGCGCGCAGGACGCATTATTGACCATGTAATCGGCTGGGCAAAGGAGAACAACTGGAGGATTCCGGAGCACTATACGAAGGACTGGGAGCCGGATCTTGAGAAAAACAAAGAAAAGGCGGACGATCCGTTCAAACCCTACGGCGCTACGCCGGGGCACGGTCTGGAGTGGGGACGGCTGATCACTCAGTGGGCACTGTCCACATATCAGGAGGATAAGGAGGGGATGCGTCCTTATATAGAGGCGGCGGAGGAACTGTTTCATCGTGCGATAGCGGATGCCTGGAATGCGGACGGAGCGCCGGGGATCTGCTATACGACGGGCTGGGACGGGGTTCCTATTGTGCATGAGAGGATGCACTGGACGCTGGCGGAGGCGATCAATACCGCAGCCGTGCTTTACCGGGTGACAGGGAAGGAAGAGTATGCAAAAGCCTACGCGGAGTTTATGCGGTATCTGGATGAGAAGGTGCTGGATCATGTGAACGGTTCCTGGTTCCATCAGCTTGATCGTGACAATCAGGTATCGGGGACGGTATGGCCCGGAAAATGTGATATCTACCATGCGCTGCAGGCGGTGATGATCCCGTACTGTGCGCCGGAGGTTTCCATCGCGCTGGCGGTGAAGAAAGGGATGTAGAAAGCAAAATAACAAAGCAGGAGCTGCCATGGCAAAAGCCTTAAGGCAGCTCCTGTTTTGTTATGTATGCAGGTATGATTACATATCTGATATATTTGTAATGGTATTGTGATCTTACAGGGGATTTTGTCGTTTGCTATTTTTTGACAAATTCCGTTGTCACCAGTTCTTCATAGGGGAGTGGGGTATCCAGTTCCCCGGCATCCATCAAAATATTCTGCAGCAGGTCAAATGCCTCTTTCTCAAAGGAGGGATCTGTTTTCCATGTGTCCTGCGCCGCATAACGCTCAACGATGATCTCCAGTGTTTCCGCGTCGGTCTCCGAGAACTGGGGGCTGATCGCTTTGGCAATTTCCCTGGAACTGTGGCTTGCGCAGTAGTCCATGCCCTTTTGCAGGGCGTTCGTGAACGCCTGAATAACTTCGGGGTTTTTCTCGATATAGCTCTTCTTTGCGGCGAAGGAGGTGTAGGGAACATAGCCGGAGGCTTCGCCGAGAGAGGCTACCACATAGCCGTCGCCTTTTAACTCGAGGGAGGTGGCGTGGGGTTCAAATTCAACGGTAAATTCCCCCTGCCCGCCCGAAAACGCTGCGGCGGTAGAACCGAAATCGATGGACTGATCGATGTTCACCTCGGATTTATCGATATTGTTTTTGGAGAGGATGTATTCAAAGACCATCTCCGGCATACCGCCGGCTCTGCCGCCGAGCACGTCTTTCCCCTTCAGCATTTCCCAGGAAAAATCGTCAATGGGTTCTCTTGCCACAAGAAAGTTGCCGGCGCGCTGGGTGAGCTGGGCGAAGTTCATGGCGGAATCTTCCACTCCTTCGGCATAGCTGTAGATCGTAGCTTCCGCTCCCATAAAACCGATATCGGCTTCGCCGGAGAGCAGGGCGGTCATGGTCTTGTCGGCGCCGTAGCCTGTGACCAGTTCCAAATCCAGTCCTTCTTCCTCAAAATAGCCTTCCTCGATAGCCACATACATGGGCGCATAAAAGATGGAGTGTGCCACTTCGTTGAGTACCACATGGGTTTTATCTCCGGTAACTGCCGTTTCTTTAGAACCGCATCCTGTCAGCATTGCCATGGTGCCAAAAAGCATTGCGGTGCAGAGCAGCAGTGCAATTAATTTTTTCTCCTTTTTCATAGATTCTCCCGTATTTGGTTTTATACATTATATGCGAAAAAGAAAAAAAGTGATAAAAAGTATTGATTTTGCACATAAAAAGTGATACTATTACACATAGTATTAAAAACTAGATTATAAAGAATAAAAAACAAGAAAAAGCGGTGTTGACTGACACAAACTCGTAAGCTATATTACGGCTAAGCCAAAATGTGGCTAAGCCAAAATATGGCTTTGTGCAGGAAAGCAACGCGGAAATGGGGGTAAAAATGAACGAAAACATAGGGATGCGGAACAGTACATTCGGAAATTTGCTGGCAAAGGGAATCAGGGTAGTGACAGTGCCGCCGCTTCTGATCACCGGTATGCTTGTTATATTGACGGTATCACTGGATAATTTTTGCAGCAGTATGGCGCAGATGACGCTGGCGGTGATACTGCTCGGACTTGTGCCGATCCTGGCATATCCGATTCAGAAGCTCCTGCCCAGAGGAGGGGAAGTGCGGGAAGAGCAGCGCAATATGGCGTTTATACTGACCTTTGCGGGCTATCTGACCGCTCTGGCCTGCTCTGTGGTCGGAAACTGCGGCAGGGAGTTACAATATATTATTGTTTCTTATTTTATCTCCATGTCGCTGCTGGTATTTTTTAACAAGGTGCTGCATGTGCGCGCCAGCGGCCACGCCTGCAGCGTGACGGGAACGCTTTATTTTCTCTCGTTCTTTTTAGGGACGCCAGCGGTACTTCCCTGTATCCTGATTGCGATAGCGGTGGTGTGGTCTTCCCTGCGCCTTAGGCGGCATACGATACAGGAGATATTCTGGGGCTCAGCGGTGTGCCTGCCGTGCATACTGGCATCGGTGTTTATTCTGTAACAGATAAACGGGAACCTTCGCTTATCTGAAAGTTCCCTGAGAAAATCCGGGGATAAATACCCGGTCAGTCTCTTGTATTCACATAATTTTTCACGGCTTCAAAGCTTTCTTTGCTGATCACATGCTCGATCCGGCAGGCGTCCTCTGCGGCAATTTCCGCGGGGACGCCCAGTTTTTCCAGCCAGGCGGAGATCAGAAGATGCCGTTCATAGATCATTTCAGCAATCTCTTTTCCGCTTTCCGTCAGGTAAATAAATCCCTGTTCGGAGACGGTGATCTGATTTTTTTCTCTTAAATTTTTCATGGCGATGCTGACGCTGGGTTTTTTGAAATCCAGTTCGTTAGCGATATCCACGGCGCGGACCACCGGCAGTTTTTTACTTAATAAAAGGATGGTCTCAAGATAGTTTTCAGAAGATTCATTGATAAAAGTTTTCATATTGTTTTCCTGCTTTTGGCGTATTCCGCAAGCGGCGGACCGGATAAAGATGTTCAAAATATCCCGGATGCTGCGGCGTTTTGACTCCCGCAAAGGACAGGCCTGGCGATATGTGCTGCAAATGGGCGGCTTTGCGGGAAGTAATGGTCTGCTAAGTATAACACAGATTTTTGTATGTGACAAATAAAACGGAAGCCCCCATTTTTTATGGAAAAATTTAGCCATGTGGTATTGACAACTCATTGAAGTTAGAATATACTAACTCAAGTAAGCGTGTGTGAATTACAGGTAGAAAGAAAAAACTTAAAGGGCATGGAATGACATGCCGGAAAGGAGACCATGATGCCGTTGACAATGGCAAAACCGAAGGAAACACAGATTATCAGAAAGATCGGTGGCAGAGAGGAAACCAGAAAATTTCTGGAGGGCATGGGATTTATAACAGGCGGGGAGATCACTGTTGTTTCCCAGGCGGCAGGAAATGTGATCGTTTCCGTAAAAGGATCCCGGATCGCGATCGGGAAAGAGATGGCAGATAAAATACTGGTTTAAAAAGTATCAGCGGAATTGGAAAGCGGCAGAGGTTTAACGGAGTCTGCGGAATCGGAGGAGAAAGGGTATGAAAACATTAAAGGAGACAGCCTGCGGCAGGAACGTAAAGGTGGTAAAGCTGCATGGAGCGGGCGCGGTCAAAAGAAGGATCATGGATATGGGCATTACAAAAGGAACTGACATTTATGTCAGAAAGGTGGCGCCTCTGGGAGATCCCATGGAAGTGACGGTGAGAGGGTATGAGCTTTCGCTTCGCAGGGCGGATGCGGAAATGATTGAAGTGGAGTAGAAGTGGAAATGGCAGTGGATATAGAACCGGATATAGAAGTGAGAAGACGGCGGAGTAAAGAAAGAAGCGGAGAAAAGAAGGAGAGAGTGAGCGAAATGGCAATAAAGATTGCACTGGCAGGAAATCCGAACTGCGGGAAAACAACATTATTTAATGCGTTGACGGGAGGAAACCAGTATGTGGGAAACTGGCCCGGTGTTACGGTAGAGAAAAAAGAGGGGAGACTGAGGGGAAATAAAGAGGTGACGATGATCGATCTGCCCGGAATTTATTCTCTTTCCCCCTATACGCTGGAAGAAGTGGTGGCAAGAAACTATCTGATCAGTGAAAAACCTGATGCTATCATTAATATTATTGACGGAACCAATATAGAACGAAACCTGTATCTGAGCACCCAGATTCTGGAACTTGGCATTCCGGTGGTGATAGCGGTCAATATGATGGATATCGTTGAGAGAAACGGTGACCGGATCAATACGGGTAAACTGGCAGAGGCACTCGGATGCGGTGTTGTGGAAATTTCCGCTCTGAAAGGAAGAGGCATTGATAAAGCGGTGAAAAAAGCAGTGGAACTGGCAGAGGAGAAAAAAGTTCCGAAGCGGACATGCAGATTTACACCGGAGGTGGAAGATGTCATAGAATCTGTAAAGAATCGTCTTGAGGGCAGGGTTCCGGCAGGTCAGGAGAGATTTTTTGCCGTGAAACTGCTGGAAGGTGATTATAAGATCGGAGAACTTGCCGGAAACGCGCCGGATGTTTCAGAGGAAGCAGGACGGCTGGAAAAAGCCATGGATGACGATGTGGAGAGTATTATTGCCAATGAACGTTATACATATATCTCTTCTGTTGTCAGAGAGTGTGTCGTGAAAAAAAGAACGGGTGGGTTGACCATGTCTGACAAAATTGATAAGATCGTTACCAACAGGATACTGGCGCTGCCGATCTTTGCAGTGGTGATGTTTGGCGTTTACTATATTGCCATGGTGGGGGTTGGCGCGGCATGTACGGACTGGGTGAATGATGCACTGTTTGGTGAGATTCTGCCGCCTGCCCTGGAGAGGGCGCTTGCTGCCATCGGCTGTGCGGACTGGTTGTCGGGGCTGATCCTTGACGGGATCGTGGCGGGCGTCGGCGCCGTGCTGGGATTTGTTCCCCAGATGCTGGTGCTGTTTATTCTGTTGGCGGTTTTGGAAGGCTGCGGCTATATGGCAAGGATTGCCTTTATTATGGATCGTATCTTCCGCAGATTCGGGCTGTCCGGCAAGTCCTTTATTCCAATGCTGGTGGGGGTTGGCTGCGGTGTGCCGGGCATAATGGCTTCCCGTACGATCGAGAGCGACAGAGATCGCAAAATGACGATTATGACGACCACGTTTATTCCCTGCGGCGCTAAAATGCCCATCGTAGGGCTGATTGCAGGAGCGCTCTTTGGGGGCGCGGCATGGGTGGCTACCAGCGCATACTTTGTGGGGGTTGCGGCGATCATAATATCGGGTGTTATTTTAAAAAAGACAAGAATGTTTGCAGGGGATGCGGCGCCTTTTGTCATGGAACTTCCCGCCTATCATCTGCCCACGGTTTCTTTCGTATTTCACAGTATGTGGGAGAGAGGCTGGTCTTTTATCAAAAAAGCGGGTACGATCATCCTGTTATCCACGATAGTATTATGGTTTTTCATGCGCTTTGGCTGGACGGAGAACGGTTTTGGCATGTTGGAGGCTGAGCAGCTCGATAACAGCATATTGGCAGGCATCGGCAATATGATAGCCTGGATATTCATACCTCTCGGTTTCGGGGACTGGAGGATGGCGGTTGCCACAGTAACAGGGCTGATTGCAAAAGAGAATGTGGTGATGACATTTGGACAGTTGTTTTTGCATCTTTCGGAAGTCAGTGAGGAGGGAGAGGAAGTATGGGGGGCCCTGTCAGCGGCTCTGACACCTGTCGCCGGATATGCTTTTCTTGTATTCAATCTTCTCTGTGCTCCCTGTTTTGCGGCAATGGGCGCTATCAGAAGAGAAATGAACAATGGAAAGTGGTTCTGGTTTGCGGTTGGCTATCAATGTCTGTTCGCCTATGTGATGGCGTTGATTGTTTATCGGATCGGCGGGCTGTTTTTCGGTGTTCCTTTCGGGATCTGGACGGCGGCTGCGTTTGTACTGCTTGCGGGGCTTTTGTATCTGCTCTTTAAGCCTTATCAGGAGGGGAAGAGGATAAAGGCGGATCTGCGGGAGGCTGTCGCAGGGAATTGATAAGATGACAGGTTTCGAGTGACCGTAATGGAAGGTTGAACTAAGGTAAGATAGGTTTAAGTGAGTCAGATTTGCCGGAAAGGATGTGAAAAAATGGGTACAATAATAATAGGACTGCTTCTGGCAGGCGCGGCAGCGCTGGCAATCAGGAGCATGGTCCGTGACAGGAAAGCGGGTAAATCCCTGCAGTGCGGCGGCGATTGTTCACGCTGCGGCGGGCACTGCCATTAGATATTATTTATATAGCTATTCTCTTTATGTATAAACCACATGGGAAAACAGGCGGCTTTGGAACGCCTGTTTTCCCATGTGGTTTTATAGTATCATCAGTTCTCTTTTCCGATACGTTTCTGTAGTTTCTCCCATGCCCTTCTTTTGTCTTCTTTTGTGATTATAAATTCCGGCGTATTAATTTTCATTTCATGTTCAATCTTTGCTACATATTTATCATATAGTTCCGGAAAATCCTCGCAAAGTTTCATAAAAAGTTCCCATACTTCCACCATGTCTTTTTTCATATTTATGCATATCCCCTTTCACTTGTGAGGTGTTGGTAAACCGGCTCCTTAAGCCGGTGCTTTTGCCTCATATATTCACTATACACAATGCGTTCATTTTGCACAATATGTTCATTTTCAGGTGATGCGGAGATAATGAAGGAAAGGGAAAGCAATGATCAGCAAAGGCATCGGAACAACCGCCGCAGTATGGTTTGTATGGAGATTACGGCAGATTCTTTTTTGTATGGAACATATCAATATTATTTGTTCAAATGTCAGAAAATGAACGGAATAAATAATTAAACAAATGCAAAGAAAGAGGGGGGATACTATGTATAATTATGATTCACTTTGGCGTACTATGAAAGAGCGCGGTATTACAACTTACAGTCTGATAAATCATTATAATATCAGCAGCCACACAATGAGCAATATCAGGCATAATGAAAATATAACAATGGAAACATTGCATAAATTGTGTCAGATATTGCACTGCCAGCCAAATGATGTGGTAGAGATTACATTCACCGAAGAGGAGAAGAATCTTTATAGGGATATCAGGAGAAAAACAGGAAAGATGAATGATTTTCCAAATACAGGGGACAGCTGAAAAGAAGTACGGAGGAGCTTTCACGGGATCAAACCCGTTTAACCGAAAGCTGAGAATGGAAATCCGTCAATACAATACTGCCTGAATGTAAGGAAGGATAAGGGACTCCCGAGAGTCCCTTGTTATCATGGTCTGTTTTTCCCTGCCCTGTTATTTTCCCTGAGTAGAAAGGCTATTGTTATTTTATTTGTACCCATGATCTTTGTGCAATTATACAGGTGGGGATAATTACTTTTTTACATACAAGCACGCTGTTATGAAGTGATGATACCTTCACTAGTCCAACGGCAATATATCCATCTGGCACAGTGTATCTGATATTTGCTTTAGTGGTAGCGTTAGAGGCAACCGTATACACAAACGGAGCATCAACTATTAATTTGAACCGTTTTGTATCATTAATCTCACTATATAACCCGGAATTTGGTGTCGAAAAAGATATTGTGTGCAATGTAATGGATATGCTATAATCCCGGTATGGGAAAACCAGAGAGCCAAGGCGGCTTACCCTCCGGACGAAAGAGAGGAGGGCGATGCCAATGTATGTTACATATCCGGATCTGATCCAGTTTTGTACCTTCATGGTAGCCCTTGTAAGTCTGATCTATCAGATTTTCAGGGGAAAATAGCCGCCAACTACTGCAATAGCTGACGGCTGGTGCTGAAAAGCATTATACGTTGATTGTTGAGGGTAGGCCGCTTCTCTGGCGTTCCCTTTTTATAGTTCAAATATAGCATATGGAGGAATAAGATTCAAGATTTTTCTGCAATGCATGATGACTTTGCCTTAAAATGTAGGGAGGGAGGAATCATCATGCTGGAAAAAGTATTAGAAAACAGCAGGACTGAGTGGGAATGCTGCAAAACTGGATCTTTTCATCAAAAGTAAGCTGGCAGTGAATAGACAGGGCGGTCAAGGTGGAAAAGGTGATCAGGAAGCCGTTTTCGGTCGGCGATATGGAGGAGATGAGGAGTCAGTGCAAGAGGATAAGAGATCGGGCGCTGATAGAATTTTTGTATTCCACAGGTGTTCGGATATCTGAAGCAGTAGCGCTTAATATTGGTGATATCGACATGGAGAGATTGGAACTGATTGTATTTGGAAAGGGAAGCAAAGAGAGAAAGACCTATCTTACAGAGGGGGCTAAGTTTCATCTCAGTAGATATTTCAGGGAGAGATGCTTAAGAGAACAGATCACATATGAAGAACTGAAAGACAGACCGTTATTTGTCAGTTCGGACAAAAATCACCGAAGGATGACGTACAACAAAGTACAGGATATGCTCCGAACACTGGGCAGAAGAGCCGGTGTAGAAATGGTGCATCCACACCGGTTCCGCCGAACAATTGCAACAGATTTGTTGAACCGGGGAATGCCTATAGAACAGGTAAGGGATTTTTTAGGATACGAAAAACTTGATACAACATTGATTTATTGTGCAGTCAGGGAAGAAGAAACAAACGATTTAATCAGTAAAGCTTTATAAAAAGCACTATCTAAACTTTTTAGTAGACCTTAAAATGAAAAAAGCCGCAAAAATCAAGGAGGAAACGTATACTGTCCACCGTTGCGTTCAACTTGCTTTCACAACTTATATCTCAATTCAATTTCGGTATCCGATAATTCATGTTAAACATTATTTTAAATACTTTTTTTATTAACAAGGTTTAGAAAGTATCGCTTGTCTCCCTGACTTATCTCCTTGTTTAATATCCGCTTAGCGTCTAAGCTGTAACCAAGCACTTAGTGAGGTATTTCACGAACTTAGTGCGACTGACTGATACGGTATGACACGATATACAGGCATTCCCAAAATTTCAAAAGAAATATGAATGCTTACTAAACTGAAAAATGTTAGAATAAAAGAAAAATATTTTACTCATATAGGAGTATTAAATCTTGTTATCTTCATGCAAACCTTCAAGGTTTACATAAGTAGTATTAGTTTTTTTATTGCGCGTATATGCGTATATAAGCATTTAAAATCAGATATTGGAAAACCATTCATTTTGTAGTAAATTAGTAGTTGTAAATTTTACTTATTTGTAAGAAGGGATAGAAAAATGAAAAGATTCTTTATATTATTTATGGTAGTGATCCTGTCAGCATTTGTACTGAGCGGGTGTGGCTCTGATCAGGATGCGGGGACAATAGCAGAGTTACAGGCTACGATATCCGATCTGCAAAATCAGGTTGGAGAATACTCTGCCCTGAAAACAGAACTGGATTCTGCGAATAATTCCATAGCAGAATTGCAGTCTCAAATGGATGTACTGACAGCAGAGAAAAATGAGATGTCAGCTAAGTTGGAGATGCTCTATAAAATA
>OFGN01000976.1_pt1 | contig 24874 bp, 26 predicted proteins | sample 1521821 | NCBI WGS metagenome assembly OFGN01 (sample SAMEA3504094, study PRJEB24116) | mouse gut metagenome | biome: mouse gut; feature: mouse-associated habitat; material: faeces | place: Denmark | collected 2011
CTCCCTGCCGCTGCCGTTCCTGCCGGTTTGCCTGTCGAGGTGGTGGTGGTGCTTGTGGTTGTCTTACCGCCTTCCGTCGTCGACGTTGTTGTCGTCGTCTTGCCTCCCGTCGATGTTGACCATGTGACGGTCGTCTTTTCCGGCGTGCTGTCCGTCTTAGACGACGGCGGTATGATCACCGCCTCCTCCTTTTTCGGAGCGGCAGCCGCCGGAATTTTACCGATCAGGCTCCCGAGCGCCGCACCGCCCAAAATGCTCCCCGATGTCATAAAGATATCGCTGACATCCTTACGCTGCGTCAGCCACAGCGAAGAAAAATAGTTTTTTATGCTCCGCGCAATATTGTCCACGGTAACGAGCATTTTGCCGATAATACTCTGCGTGTTTTTACTCATCTGCCCGTCGGCATTCGCAAATTCTTCTCCCGACACTGCCGTCAGATTTGACATGGCTGTCACCTTTTCATTCTGATTCCTCATGCTTTTTCTCGCTTTGGAGAGACCGCTGTCAATACCGGATTTCGCCGCCACCTGAAAGTCCAGTCCGCTCTGCACGCCTGCTGCCACTTTTTCCGCATCCGCTATCGCGGAAGATATCTTTTTTAAACTTGCGGACAGGGAAGCCATATCGTTTGTACGAATATCTATTTTTGCCATTCCGTTCTCCTTCCTATCCTTACCCCTGCTGATCCATCACAAGGATGCTACCGTCCCAGATCTGATAATCGGCAAGCGTCGCTTCCTCGTGCAGGATTCTGTTTTCATGCCAAAAGCGTAGCTTATGCAGCGCTTCAAATCTGTCCGCATCCAAAGCCTTTACCGTATCGAGCACCTTTATGGCAACGTTCTTTAATTTCATTTTCGCCGGAAGTTCCATATCCGCCTCCCACGCGCCGTCCTTCGTCCTGACGGTTACGATTGCATATTCCATTTGTTTCTCCTCTTATTTCTTCGTCCATGTGATAACGTTTTTAATAACACTCTCATAACCTTTTTTGTCAGCGGCAGCCTGCCCGTATCCTGTTGAATTTACCTTCAGCGTAGTCCTTTCATTGTTGGCAGGATCGATAATAATATAATTTCCGTTGCTGTCTTTTCCCTCCACCAGCACATAGTGATTGGCATCCTTATTGTTCTTGTTGTATATGGACACCATCGGGGGCGAATGATGCGCAGGATCATTCTGATAATCCGCCAGACATGCATCCAACGCACTCAGTTTCGCCTCCGGAGAGTCACTCTTTCTGGCAACCGTGCCTGGTGTAATACCGTATTTTGCCATCTCCTTTGTCACACCCGATCCATTCCAGCTCGCATTGCCCCCGTTTGCTTCCAACAGCCGCCCCGGCGTCATATCCACACCGAAATGTGTGGCAACCATCGCATCGCAGCAGATTCCGCAGGACAGCGAAGCCTTGTAAGAATAATCCTTATTATCCGCTCCTTTCCACACATTACCGTCCCAATATTTATTGTATCCCTTTCCCTGGGTAAAATATTTCATGCCGGCACTCTCGGCATTTTTCTTAGAACTGTGTGTATTTGCCGCAACGGCAGGTTTTGTCACCACCGTATCTTTATTCCCGGCAGGTTTCGAAGCTGCTGTGCCGATCCCGGCAGGAGCATCGGTATTTCCCAAAGTTCCGGTGCCGACCGATCCCAACACTGCGCCCAATCCAGCCCCCGCCGCCACTCCGGCAGCCCCTGAAAATCCTGCCCCCGCAGCGCCCGGGGCTGACGATCCGCTCCCGGAGTGATGCCCGAACAGATTCCGTATAATCCCCGTCAGCGGCACCGCAGCCGCAGCACCCAGAATACTTCCTCCCGCCAGAAAAAGATTGCCTGTCATCCCATAATGGGAAATCAATCCTCCTGCAAATATCCCCTGTATCGTATGTGCGAGATTGATCAGCGGCATTACAATTTTCCCGACAATATTCCGTGCTTTCCTGTCCATCTGCCCATCTGCATTCATAAACTCCTCATTTGACACTTCCGTCAGTTTTGACAGCGTCGTCACCTTTGAGCTCTGTCTTTTCAGGCTGCTCCTTGCTTTGGTAATGCCTCTGTCAATGCCGGATTTCGCCGCCACCTGAAAATCCAGATTTCTCTGTACGCTTCCCGCCATCGATTCCGCATCGGCTATGGTGGCGGATATCTTTTTCAGCCTCGATGAAAGAGATACCAATTCGGCTGTGTAAATATCAATTTTTGCCATACCGGTTTTCTCCCTTCTCCTTCTTCCGCACCTTCAGCCAGATAAGCAGCATGATAATCCACAGCGGCAGCGTGATTAACAGCAAAACCGCCAGGCCCACAATGATCTCATACACATTGAGAATCCCCAGCCCGATCAGGATTCCTCCCAGAATACTCTCCGCCCTCCCACTTTCCTTCACCGCTGAAGTATTCCGCTGCTTTGGCTTTTCTTTTGGTCTTTCCTCCTGTCCCCTGTCCGGTTTTTCTTCCCGCTTTTCTTCCTCCCGGGAAAGTTTCGGTGCTTCCATGGTTCCTTTCTTTTTATCGTGCAGGATTTCTTCCAGCGCTTCCCGCATCTGCACAGGACTCCCATAACGCCCGGAAGGATGATACGCACAGGCTTTTAACACAACTTCTTTCAATTCCTTACCGCCGCATGCCGGCGGCGCTATCGCCTCCCCGCTGATCCTCCTTGTCAGGGATGCCTCCCTGTCGGAGAACGTGATGGGTTTCGGATAGGCCGGCAGAAAAGGCGCCCTGTTATAATTCAGAAACCGATACATCACAATACCGAGTGAATAAATGTCCACCGCCGCATTATATGCCTCCCCCTTGTAAACCTCCGGCGCCATGTAGGTATAGGTTCCTTTTCGCGACAGATTGCTCATGGTCTTTTCGGCGGTTCTGGCAATACCGAAATCGCCCAGCTTAAAATCACCCAGAGAGGAAATAAAAATATTTCCCGGTTTGATATCCCTGTGGATGATCCCCAATTTCCCGCAGACTTCCAGCGCATTACACATATCGATGCCGAGTTTTATCACTTCCTCCTCCGTCAGATCCTGAAGAGATTCAAGAAGTTCCATGCGTATCAGAATATCCCAACCGATCCCGTCCGCATGGGGCATCGCCAGATGATCCTCATAGCTGACAATATTCGTATGCCCCTTCATCCGTGCCATCAGCCTGAACTCATTGACTATTTCCTCCACAAAACTCCGGAAATAACCGGTCACGCTCTGCATATCCATCCCTTCCCCAAGCGCCTCCTGTATTTCCTTCTCCGACTGTGGAATCACTATCTTCTTCATCGCCGCCTGATAGAGCGTTCCGAAATCTTCCCGCTCAATACGGTACACTTTCCCGAATGCCCCCTCCCCGAGAAGTTCCTTTACCGTCCAGTTGCCAAATACCTTTTCTCCTGCTGACTTTGCCATCACTTTTCCCGCCTTTACTGTTCTTCAAATTCCCATTCCGGAATGGAAAATTCATCAAATCTTCCTTCCGCCTCTTCCATTCTCCTTCCGTCCCCGTCATTGTAAATATCATAAATTTGAAAGGCACGATTGCTCTGATCTATCACATAGGCATCCCTCTCACTCGTCATTGTCGCCCCGTCCGATACGATTTCGTCATAGATATGGGCAAATGTTCCCACATCGCCCACTCCTTCCTCATACAGTAAGCCATCGTATACCCAATAATCTATCAGGCCGGTAAACTCATCCGCCTTCACATCGTAATATATCGTCCCTTCCGTATCTTTCCTGACACAATAAATACTGTCTTTCGTATTGATATAAAACAGCGTTCCTTTTCCGCTCTCTGTCTCTTCTACTAAATAAGTCTCTTCTATCGGCGCTCCGTCCTGCAGCTTTACAATATAACTGATCACGTCATATTCGTCTTTTAACGCAACTCCCTTTATGTCTTCCCCGCTGTTATGACACCTGAACAGCTTATATATATTCTCTATCGGTCCTCCCGAAAAACCTTCCTCCTCGCCAAAATCACACAGCAGGCCGTAAAGTTCTCTCGCCTTCCTTACATCTCCCTCATACTTCTGTTCTTCCGCCGGTTTTGCCCCTTCTCCTTCAGCCGTTTCCGATAAGGCTTCTGATGCCGCTTCCGGTTTTTCATCCTCCTCCGATATTTCCGCTTCCTCACTCTCCCTGGCTACTTTTTCTTCTTCCGCTCTTTTCTTCTCAGCCTCTTCCGCTTCCAATCTCTGTGCCTCTGCCGTCTGCGCCGCCTCTGTCGCCGCTTTCTCCTTTCCCTGCCACAAAGTTATCGCCGCGATTCCCACTATCGCCACTGCCGCCCCGACAATAGCTGTCAGGCCTTTTCCGCCTGATTTTCCATTCGCCGCTTTCGCTGTCTCTTTCGCTTCTTCCCGAACAGGCGGCGTTTGCCCTGCAACTGTTTTTTCCTCCGCCTCCCCAAAAATGCTGACCGTTTTATCCTCCTGATAATCGTCTTCCCTGTCTCCGATATTTCCCATCCTGATATTTTCCCCTCCTGCATTTCATCATGTTTGTCCCTATGGGGCGGGCGAACACGCTTTACATTATTCTGCCCGCCCTGCTCGCACAGTTTTTGCCTAAGACGCGCTCAGCCGAAATTGTTCATGGTATTTTTCAGGGACTGATCTGTTGACTCGAGCTCATTTGCCGCCGTATCCATCAGTTTTGCGTAGCCTTCGAGCAGCTCCGAAAAATTGGTGAATGTGGACTGCATACTCTCGTATTTGGAGATAAATGCGTTCTGCGCATCGCCCTTCCAGATCTCGTTCAGCCCGTAAATGAGATTTTTCAGTTTTGCCATCGTCTCGTCATGCTGGGTTCTGTAACTCCTCACGCTGCCCGCCTTACTCCTCAATGTCTCCGGTGTTACCTGAATTACTGCCATTTCTTTGTCCTCCTTGATGATTTTATTTTCACAGCAAACGCTGTAAAATACTTTAGTAATCTATTCTTACAATTTACTGATTCTTGCCGCCATATCCCTGTCCACATTTTCCATCCTGTCGGCATGCTGTTCCAGCAACGCCGCAAACTCTTCGATCGCCTGCTGGAAACTGTTATAGGTGGGCTGCATGCCCATATATTTCTGCACGAAAGCCGTCTGTGCAGGCCCCTTCCATACCGCCGACAAAGTCTGCACCAGATTGGTGATTCTGTTCATCACGCTTTTCTGATTCTCCTTGTAAGCCCTGATCTGTCTCGCCTGCGCCCGCAGTTCATCCGGAGTCAGCATAATCTCATTTGCCATAACAAACACTCTCCTTTCCCAGCTCATCCGAAACTGTTTATCTTACGCCGCATTTCCTCGTCCTTCTTTTTCAGTTCTTCCGCCACGCGCCTGATACTTGCGGCGATCGCCGTAAGCTGACTCCTGGTGGAATCCAGTTCTTTCACCGCCGCCTGCATCTGCATACGCATGGCGTCGCCGGATTCTCCCACCCAGACCGCTTCCGAAGCATTCCGGTCTCTGTTTAGATCATTCAGCGCCTTCCTGCACATATCCGCCGCCGCATCCAGCTTCTTTGCCTGTGCGATGGCCCTGTCGTAATCCACTCTTAAAAAACTCATATTTCACCTCATTCCCGCGCTGCTTTTTGCGCCTTATTTTCACGCCTTCCCATGCCGCTTTATGCGCCCTGCTCCACACTTTCCGGTGCCGTTTTATACGTCCCGCTCCCACGCTTTCCCCATCCGGCGCCGTTCAGCAAAACGCCTCCTCCTGCGTGCAGTCTATCATCTCAAATCCGATCTCCACTTTTTTCAGCAGATCCTCCCTGTCCACGATCGAAAACTGCACATAGCCCTCGTCGTCTTTTATCTCATAATCCACGGCGATCAGCATATCTCCCTGCAGGCACTGTATGCTGCAGCCCGGATCCTCTTCTCTTCTTAAATCCATAAACAACAGGGAATAGAAATCAGCTTTACTCAAAATGCCGCCCGAGACGACCTGTGACATATATGCCGGCGCTCCCTCTTCCTCCATCAAATCTTCGCCTTTCCTCACGGAGCCCCGCTTTATCAGCGTACTTACCTTTTCCAGCATTTCATACGGGAGCGTAAAGGCTCCCTCCTTCTTTTTTTCCGTCTCCCGCAGGGGCATCTCCTGCTTTATCTCTTTTCTGATACCCGGAAAATCCGTCTCCGAAAAAACATATCTTCCTCCTTGATATTCCATCTTATAGGCATTGTTTTCCTTCAGAAAATAGATGCGGGAGTGCTGCGGCTCCCCGATCCGTTCCCTCTCAAAACAGAGGAACCTCTCACATTTTCCACAAAGATCAATGATTCCGATCAGTTCCGGCGTGATGCTCTTATTGCCGTCGAAATCCTCCTCCAGATAGCCCCTTTCGTTCAGTCCGCTTTCAATTTCCACTACTTTCAGCTTCAGCTCCTGATCCGAAAGTCCCGAGAGCATATCCGGTACGCCATAAAATGTATCCGCTCCTGTCACGGCGGCGAGATATAATACCTCCTCCGGTGTTAAACCATACTCTGCCATTTTTTTCTCCTCTCCTGCCTGTTTATATATCCGATGCTTTCATTGCCTTAAAACGTGTCGCCTTCCCTTTTGTCAGCAGATAGCCCTCATACTCCGATACCGCCTGCGTTTTTTCCGATATACCCAGGTCCCCGCTGAATACGGAGTAGGACTGAAAGCTTCCACCCAGCAGTATCCCGCTGTTTTCCCTCGCCATCAGCATACATACCGTCTCTCCCTGCTCGCTGAGCCGGCAGAAAGTATCCACCTCTTCCGCAATATACAGATTGACGTTCAGCCCCGCGCCGAGCCGTATGATTGCGCCAAGTCTGTCCGCCGTCTTTTCCGCCATTTCCTCATAAGCCTTCTTATAGTCATCTATGAAAATATAAACCGGTGTAAAGACAGTATCCTCCTGCGCATCGTGCAGATTTTTACGCTCCTGCAGAAGCGGTACGATCTTCGCCATATAGTCGTCCAATGCTTCCGCTTCGGCAAGAATCCCGCATCGTTCGTCCTTTGCCCACGCATCCTGATATGTTCTGCGGGAGAATATCACAACCTCCGCCGCCCCGTCCGAAAGCGCCTCCCTCGCAAGCAGCGCGATCATATTGCTCTTTCCGCCGCCCCCGGTTCCCACGATCGGCATATAGTGTTTTCTCTCATCCGGCAGGAAGAGCGGTTCCACAAACTGGCGGGAAAGTCCCAGTACCATACCGCTTCCGTGGACGTCGCCGAAAAGGATCTTCTCCGGCATGATCGGAATGGGCGCTGCTTCCGCTCCCTTCCAGATGCTTCTCATCTCCTTCGCATGTTGTCTGATACGGGCTACCCGGTCGCTCTCCTTCTTTCCCGATGCGGGCAGCGCCGCCTGAAATTCCAGGGGCGGCGTGCCCTTGATCAGTCCCCGCCCCTCCATGTCTTCCGGTTCCAGTCCCTCCGTCCTGCCGACAATCCCCTGATAGTCCGATTTATCCGTCATCTGCAGGGCTGCCGCCATCTTGATATTCTGGTTGATCTTAAAACCGAGCGCCATCGGGGAGTTCGCCGTCACAAGCAGATAGATGCCATAGCTGCCGCCCTCTCTTGTCAGTTGGATAAAGAAAGACTCAAAATCCGGATATAACTGCAGTACCGGGGCAAAGTTATCCAGTGCCAGCACAATATAGGGCAGTTTTTCTCCGGTCGCCTGCATATAAGCCTGCAGGGAACCGACGCCGATATCCGAGAATTTCATCTTCCGCTCCAGCAACTTTCTCTCCAGCATCTGCACCAGCTTTTCCAGACGCACCTCGTCGTTGTCGTTCGCCGTCCCGCCGACATGCGGGAAATCCCTGAAAATCCCCAGGCTCCACCCGCCGAAATCCATCAGGTAGATATTGACTTCCTCCGGCGTATAGTGCAGGATCAGGGACATGATCATCGTCTGCAGCATCGTGGTCTTCCCGGTTCCCGGCGCGCCGAAAATACTGATATGTCCGTCCCCCGTGAGGTCGAAAGCCAGCGGATACTGTCGCTGCGAGGCAGGTTCATCCACCATACCCGCAACGAACTTTAACGCCTCCGGCCTCTCTTCCCCCCATGCGCCGTCTATAAATCCGAAATCCTGCACCACCTCTTCCAGATAAATTTCCCCTGGCAGTTTGGGCATCCATATCTTATCCGCCTCCTGATACCCGTTGTTTTTCACAAAATCGGCAAGGTAATCCACCACTTTGGATATTTCCGTATCCCCGCTGCCCATCACCCGGTCCATCTCTTCATTTTCGTAGCAGATGCGCCGCCCCTGCCGGTTCACCACGGACACCTTCCGGGACTGCGCCTGCTTATCCTGCACTTCCGGGCTGTATCTTGCGCCGCTGTAGAAGGACTGTATCAGCTCATACACTTCGTCCTCACCCACCTGCACATAGGCGCGCCCCGGCACCGTAATCTTCGCGGCGTCCGCATGGTGCAGCATCTCCTTGCTGTCCGCGGAATTTGCGACTCTCAGGCACCAGCGGAAATTGATATTGCCGCTCATCTGATCGCTCACCACACCCGCCGGTTTCTGCGTCATCAGAATCGCAAACACGCCCAGCGACCTCCCGATCCGGAGAATCTTTTCCACCACCGCGGTGAAATCCGGAAACTGCATTCTGAATTCCGCAAATTCGTCGATGACGATGAAGAGAAAAGGAAACGGTTCCTTCGCCTTTCCCTCCTGGTGCCACGCCAGATACTGTAGAATACTGTTTGCGCCGTATTGATCCAGAAGCGCTTTCCTTCTCGCAAGCTCATTCTCCAGCGCAATCAGGTTACGCCCGATCTTGTTGTCCAGATCGGAGATCGTACCCGCCAGATGGGGCAGGTGCCAGAAAGGCAGAAGCAGTCCCGTCCCTTTAAAATCAATCAGCACAAACGCCGCTTCCGCGGGCGAAAACTTCAGCGCCATAGACAATATCCAGGACTGCACCATCTCCGACTTTCCGGAACCCGTCATGCCTGCCACGACGCCATGGGGGCCGTATTTCTTCTCATGAATATCAAAGATAAACTGTTCACCGTTTGCCTTCACGCCAATCGGCACCGCCAGAGAGACGTCCGTGCGCCCCTTCCCCCATCGTTTCCCCACATCCAGTTCATTTGGCGTCCGTACGCCATAGCCTTCCAGAAACGTGATGCTGGCGGGAAGTTCGCCCTCGGACTGTCCGCCCTTTTGGCGGATCGGCGCCATACTCCGGGCAAACTCTTCGTAAGCCGCAGGATCTATGCTGTCCGGTTTCACTTTCGCTTTGTCGGATATATTTTCTTTCGCGTAATACTTTCCGTTCTTTCCTGCCACTTCTATGATAGTGCCGCACTCCTTCGGCAAAAGTTCTATTTTGTCGTAGGCAAATATCACAGAGAAACCCAGCTTCTTTTCGCCGCTCAAAAGATATTTGAGCACCGCCTGATGTTCCATGTATTCATATTCTGTCAGCACAAACAGATACAGCGGCAAAAATGTCCCGTTCTCATTCTCCTTTGTCTCCATGCTGCGCTGTTTCAACAGTTCCTCAAAAGAACGCATCAGCGCATCCGTGCTCTGCGGAGAATCCGCTATGTATCTCGCCTTTCTTCCCTCGTCAAAACTGTGGGGCAGCCATCTGATCCAGTCAAATTCCTGCGCCTCCTGTTTTGCATAGACCGACACGATCCTGACATCCTCATAAGAGTGGTGCAGCGCCGCCTCCATCACCAGATTTTTGATCAGCCTTACCGCACTCTTCCTCTCCCCCACGATACCGACCAGATTACCGTTTCCGAAATCACAGGTGATCGGGACATTCTGCACCGTCTGTCCCTCCGCCACGATTCTTTCCGCCCGCGTCAGCAGGGAATCTTCCTCGATTGTAAATCCGTTTTTCTGCCCGCTTACCTCAAAGCTCGTCGGACTCTCCCCGATACCGATCCGAAGCCGCATAAAATCTTCGTCCGTATCCCGGCGGCTCCATAGCCTGATATCCCTCGCCTTCACGATGGAAAGGCACTCTTCCAGAGAAGGATTTGCCCCCTGCATGGCAATGATCTGCTGCCGTTTCATGAACTGTATTTTCTTTTCCGCCTCATCCAGATAGGCTCCGTATTTCGTCAGGCGCGCCTGCTCTTTTTCCCTGTATTTCTTCTTTTGCTTTTTATGGCTTCTCACCGACAGTACGATCTGCGCAACCGCCATCGGCCCCGTAAAGATCAGCAATGTTCCCATGGACGCCGCCGTCACAACAGCCATCAGTCCCAACGAGATCAGCATCACAAGGGGGGACGTCAGAATACTGATCCAGTCTGATTCCGGTTTTGTGGATTCCGCGGGCGGATTCTGAATCTCTATCTTCTCCGTGGGCAGTCCCCTTGAGAGCCTCGGCGCCCTGCCGAACCAGTGGGGATAGGCGTCCTCCTTCTCCTCAAATAACCCGTCGTCTTCCTGAACGCCGATCATCAGAAAGCCGTCTTTATACAGGATATTGTAATCCCCTATGGATATCACATCGCCGTTTTGCAGCATTGTCTCTTCGGTCAGCCTTTCCTGATTGAGAAAAGTTCCGTTTCTGCTGCCGTTGTCGGATATCTGCCAGCCGTCGTCCCTCCCGACTATCACGGCATGCTGCCTTGAGACATTGCTGCCCGGCAGCACCATATCGCATCCCCTGCCGCGCCCTAAAACCACCTGACTGTTTCCTGTCATTTTAAATTTCTGTGTCACTTCGGCATGATATTCCAGAACACAGGCCGCAATATGCGCCGATCTGTCCAGGATAAATACCTCGCCCTCCTGCAGCTTTCGCTCTCCATCCGCCAGCGTTTCGTCCCTGCCGCTGACAAACCATGAGCCGTTCCTTTTGTGAAAAAATAAATGTCTCTCCCCGATATGTCCGGATACGACACGGCAGTCATCCTTTTCCCCCGTGCCGACAGAGAGCTGTTCCCTCCCGTTCAGCGGGAAATCATATATATTTTCCCCCGCATATACCCTGATCCGATATTCCATTCTCTCATCCGCCTCCCCCATAAATTTTTAAAATTAAGTCCCCGCGCGCCCCGCATGCTGCATCAGCAGCAATCTTCCATATGCGGGTTTGCGCATACAAAAAAGCGTACCATAAGTAAAATGATACGCTCCCAAAACAACAGGTATATATTTTTAACTGCACACGAAAACAGACGCACATCCGCCAACGCACGGATACCGATTAACCTTTCATTACCCCCCCGATATGTTTATCCTGTGCTGCGCCCGCACATCTTTCGTCTCTCATGTCTGTTCCCCGCCTCACGATGTAATACGGACATTTTAACACAGTTTAAACAATTATGCAAATTTGCCATTTATATCCACCGGGACCGGCCGTATTCCATGATTCATTTCTTCCCGAAACAGCCCTGCCAATCTCATAAGCCATGTCAGCCCAAAAGCCGGCTCCTGTACTCCCGCGGGCTCATCCCCGCGTTTTTCCGAAACACTCTGCTGAAATATGTATAATCATCATACCCCACCATAAAAGCAACCTCGGTCAGGTTCTTCTTCCCCTCCTGAATATACTGCTTCGCCTTCTCCATCCTCTTGTTTGTGATATACAAAACCGGACTCTCCCCTGTCTCCTGCCTGAACACTCTCGAAAAATAGGAATGCTCCACATGGAACTGTTCCGCCAGCATGGTCAATGTCAGTTCCTCATAAAAATGCTGATCGATCCATGCGGCCGCCTCCCGCACGATTGCTTTCATGGAATCCGTAGCCGCCTCCCTCTTTTCCGGCACCAGCATACTGACCACTTCCCGGATCATATCGCATACATTCCGGATATCAAGGCTCTCCACCATCTTATCCAAAGATTCCGTCATATTTTCTATATCAATCGCTTTTTCCGTACTGCATTCCCGCACCGCATAATCCTGCAGTACATTCATGATCTGCCGCACTGTCTGTCGAACCTCCAGATAACTCCAGCCCTTCCTCTCACAATCCGCAATCCCGGTCTCCTTCAGTATCACCCGGCAAACGCCCTCGCCGTCACTGACAGCCAGATGAAAGCGCACCTGTTTCTCCTTTTCTTCCTGAAAATGGAGTGCCATCTTATCCGACCGCTTTCCCCCCCGCCCCACAGAACAGTATTTCATCCTTCTGGCAGAAATTCCGTTCCATCAAAAGCCCTATTGTCTCCATATAGGCCGTATGAATGCTTTCCATGGAATAAGAATGCCCGCTGATGCAAAGCGTCAGTTCCGTCCGTAAAAATTCCGACATGCCTGTCATTAATTTCTCCGCCGCTCTCTCCAGTTCCTTTCCGCTCATTTCCGTGATGATCAGAAATTCATTGGAGTGATAGATATAATTAAATACAATCGCCTTTTCATTACAAAGAAACCCCCGTATTTTCTCTTTCATCTGAAACGAAAATCCATTCCTGCTCTGCCTGCTTTTTCTGACAATCTCCTGCAGATTATGTACCTTAAGCAGCATCATACTGATCCCTGCCAGGTCCATCCCCGCATTGACCGACACGCTCGAAGCCAGAGGAAACTGCCTGTGAGCGATCATCTCACTGAATTCCGTATCCTGTATCAGTGAAGCCGCCTCCTGCATCCGTCTCTGCTCGTGCTCCCTCTCCCCGATCAGCTCAAGCGCTCTGACCAGTGCATTCACCAGATCCATCTTTGTCACCGGCTTCATCAGATAGTTGATGGAACCGGCAAGAAAAGAATCTTTCACATAGGCAAAATCATTATAACCGCTGACCACAAAGGAGATCACCTTCGGATATTTTTCCTGCACAACCGCCAGAAGTTCCGTTCCCGACAAAAAAGGCATATCAATATCCGTGATCAGTATATCCGGTACTTCCTCCTCCATTTTCCGCAGTACATCCTCCCCGTCCACGGCCGACTCCAGCAGTTCCAGAGAATACTTCTCCCAAGGGATCATACGCTTTAATTTCTCCCTTGTCCAGTATTCATCGTCCGCGATCAGCACTTTATATCTTCTCTCGTCCATTCTTCTTCTCCCCTGTCATCCGTTTCCGGCATTTACATTACCGCGGTGTTCTCCTTCTCCCCCTCTATCTTCGGTATCACCATCCGCACCTTCGTTCCTTCCCCAATCGCGCTCTCAATATGCAATCCGTACTCCTCTCCATATAAAATCTTCAGCCTTGCATTAATATTATGGATACCGATGGAATTTCCCTGTTCCGCATAATCCAGATTACTGTGCCGAAGGCTTCCGTTCATTTTCTCCGCGTCCATTCCCACCCCGTTGTCCGCCACACAGATCTCCAGCAATTCCTCCCGCACCTTTGCCTCGATCCTGACCTGCTTTTCTCCCCTCTTATTGCGCAGGCCGTGATTCAGCGCATTTTCCACCAGCGGCTGAATGGATATCCTGGGCACCCGCGCCTTAAGGGAATTCGGATCGATGTCATAATAATACCGCACATGGTCCTGCATACGGACATCCATAACATAACAGTAGTTTTTTAAATGCACAATTTCCTTTGCCACGGTGGAAAAAGGATCTTTCATATTTAAACTGTAGCAGAAAATATTGGACAGAGACTGACTCAGCATCCCCACCTCCGGGCAGTCCCTCACCTCCGCAATACTGCTCATCGTATCTAACGTATTATAGAGAAAATGTGGATTAATCTGCGCCTGCAGCGCCTTATACTGTGCCTGTACCAACTGGAGACTCGCCTGATTCTCCTTCTCTTTTAATTCTTCCACCTGGTCCAGCATCACATTGAAGTTTCTTCCCAGCTCTCCGATCTCATCCGACTTTGTCACATTCGCCCGCAGCTCCATCTCTCCGGCGGCAATCCTCTTGATTGTCTGCATCAGCATATCAAGAGGCTTTGTAATCGTACTGGACACGATAAAGATCAGCACCACCGACACGATCACCATCACCACCGCTATCGTCACAAGGTTCACGGTCAGCGCCCGCTGGTTCTGCTGTAGGATGCTCTCCGGCATCAGCGAATACGCCGTCAGATTGTACTTCCTCTGTTCCGCCTGAAACAGTTCCTGCGTGGATCTGCTCTCAATGGATGCCTGATTGCCTGCTTTTATCTGCTCTGAGATCACCTGATAAATACCGTCGTCTACCTCGGACAGGCTTCCCCTTGATACAATGGGACGGTCCGAATCCGACTGCAGCCAGATATACATCGTATTTTCCGTACAGTATTTCTCTAAAATAGAAGTAAACACCTTGCTGTCCACATCGCACACCACATAGCCGATCTTCCGCTCCCGGTTGCTGTTATTATAAAGTTTTAACACAAAACGGATGATATCTTTCTCCCGATATGTATTGTAATATCCCGAGATCAGCAATGCCGTCTCATCCGATTCCACATATTCCCGCACCTTTCCCGCATTGTATGTTTCCATATTCTCATAGATATCCACCGGATAATTATGTTTCGGCGTTGTCGCCTTCCGATAAGTGCTGATGATCTCATGATCCATCGTATATAAATAAAGTGCCATCACCTTATCGCTTGTCTCAAAATTTCCTGCCCCGACTTCATAGGCTCTGCGGTAAAAATCTTCCCGGAGTCTCTCTATCCCGTAACCGTCATCTTTCAACGCACTGATAAAGTCCTGCTCACTATAGATCTTTATCATCTTTTTTTCCATGTTGCCCGTAAAATGGTAAATTTCCTCCTGCATATTTTTCAGGGAATTCTCACTCTCTTCCCTGGAAAGATGATAAATCATCTCAGAAGAAGTCTCTTTAAACAAAAAAGTCTGTATCAAAAGCGCCAGAAGCACACAGACAATACAGCTGAGCAATATGCGGAAGCGCAGTTTCATATGAATCCTCCCTCTGCCACGGAATTATATTTATTAATATCATACCATAAAATCCCTGCTTTCCCATTGGATTATTTTGAAATATCAATTGGATTATTTTGAAGTCTCTTCACCCCTGCCTACTCCTGTCAGCCATCTGCTTTTTCTTCTCCTTTTCATTCGTTTTATTTTTCTCCTCATTGCAAATCTATTATCGCTTTCACAATCGCATATTCCTCAAAATCTTCCCGGTTTGGTATTCTCTTTCCGGCACGCTCCAAAATGGAATTGTCAATAATATATACCGAAATCGTATTGTCAAATTCCTCTCTTGGCACTTTTGTAATGCCATCTGTTTTCCCATATATGGCAATTCGTCCTATATTTTCATCTAAAGACACAACCCTCCTGACAGAATACCGTATTTTATATTTTTTTCTTTTTTTCATTTTTGAGGCACGATAAATTGCATTGACAGTGCTTTCACTCAAACGATCTGGTACTTGTATTTGAGCCATCTCGTTACAAATCCTCATTATAATCCTCCTTCAATATTTCTTTCAGCCGCCCCCTCGCTCTTGCCAGATAAGATTTCACCGTGTTTTCCGGCAAATGCTCCTTATGAGATTCCCGTTCCCTGTCCTCATCATAATCTACAACTCTTTTCTTTTTACTGACAAAACGTGCTGACTTGCTCAGAATAATACGTGTCATCCATGTGGTAAAATATGCCGGATTTCTCAGCGATTTGATTTTCAAAAACCCCTGATAGACAATCCTGAACAATTTCTAACGCATCGTCCTCATTCCTGACATATAAGAATGCTATCTTATAAAAGTATGGGTTATATTTCTGAACCAGTTCACCACATGCTTCCGCATTTCCGCGGATTGCTTTACAGATTAGGGAGTACTCTATATTTTCCATTTTAACCCGCCTTTCATATAGTTAGATACATAAGCGCGAGCGGAGGTTGCAAAATTTTCAGAAAATATTAAGATCCACCGGTCAGTATTCAAACAAAAACCGCCCGTTTTGAAGTGAACCCCCTTCATTAGACTTTATTTTGTCTAACAAAAGGGGTTCACTTCAAAACGGGCAGCATAATAGCCTTTCGTATTTTTTCATTCAATCCGTTTTTTCATACCTCTCAATCTGACATTGATGTTCCTTCATCTTTTTATCATAATGAATACCAACAAGTAAAATCTCTCCGGCATACTTCTCTATTGAGGCTGGATATTCTTTATCTTTCATCTGCCGTATCGCTGTCCGCGCGCTTTTATCCCACTTAAGTTCTACGATAAGCGCAGGATATTCATGTACATATTCCGGCTTTGGAATAAAAACAAAATCTGTAAATCCTTTTCCCGCCGGCAGCTCCCGCACAGGTTTAAAATAGTACTGCATAGCGCTTAAATAAGCAATCGCAAGCACACTGCTCAAGGAGTTTTCATTGTGATACTGAATAGCTGATGCGTATTTTAAATGAATTTTCTCCACACCTTTCGCAACCGCATCCGCATCCATATCCCATGTAGCATTCAACGCTACCTGAAAAGCACTGTTATCCGGATTTACAAACCTGCCCATTGCCACACCTCCGTATATCCCCGAAGAGCACCTGCTTTCCGCATCCCTTCCATGCCTTAGATTTACCGATACAAAATATAATATTACCCTGTTTTTAAAGTAATATTAACAATATAATTTTAGCATGAATCAATATATCCTGCCACCTTAACATGATATAAATGTATTTATTCAGTAATTCAAACCATCATAAAAGGGCATTGAAATCCTCAATGCCCCTCTTTTTCTTTCTTACCTTATCTCCATATTACTTTCTTACCAGATGTCTCGGCGTACCGTTCACATACAGCGGCATCAGCTCGCCCATGATAAGGGGCCTGCCGTACTTCTCGAAGTCGTCTGTCAGGTCCGTGCCGTCCGCTGTGATCCACTCGTCCGGAACTTTTCTCTCCACGTTCGCGATGGCGTGGATATCGTAAGCGCTGGTGCCGCACTGGTAAGGATCGTCACCGTTTCTGTCGAGAGTGATCATCATGCCTGTCTTGCCCTCATTTGCGGCAACAACAGCGTCATGGCCTACCTGGAATGCCTCATTGATATCTGTCAAAGAAGCGATATGAGTCGCCGCTCTCTGCAATGTGGAGAACTCGATCGCCCTTGTCTTAAGGCCGGTCTCCTCAGCCACCTTCTGTGCCAGGATCACCGCCGTACCGGACATCTGCTTATGTCCGAAAGCGTCCACAGCCACTTCTCTGCCAAGTTCGCATACGAATCTGCCGTCCGCGATCTGAACACCCTCAGATACTGCGATCACAACGGAAGATTTCTTTGCAGCCAGTTCCTTTACCTTGTCCATAAATGCATCCATATCGAACACTCTCTCAGGCAGGTAAATAGCATCCGGTCCTTCACAGTCACTGCCGCGGGATAATGCCGCCGCCGCTGTCAGCCAGCCTGCGTTACGTCCCATGATCTCCACGATGCATACGGTCGGTTTCTGTACGCCGAAGGAGGAATTGTCACGGATAATCTCTTTCATGGATGTTGCGATATATTTTGCAGCGGAGCCATAGCCCGGGCAATGGTCGGTAATCGGAAGATCGTTATCGATTGTTTTGGGCACGCCCACAAATCTCTGATTCTTGCCATGTGCCGCGGCATAATCGGAAAGCATCTTCACAGTGTCCATGGAATCATTTCCGCCGCAGTAGAAAAGGCACTCGATATCATGCTTTTCCATGATCTCAAAAACCTTCTCATATACATCCTCATGTCCTTCGATCTTCGGCATTTTAAACCGGCAGGAACCAAGGAATGCGGCAGGAGTCCTCTTTAACAGTTCGATACCTGTCTCATCCGCAAGATACTCATCCAAATCACAGATCTTGTCCTGTAAGAACCCCTCAATGCCATGAACCATACCATACACTTTGTTCACGCCAAGCTTCTTCGCCGCCGCATAAACGCCCGCAACGGAAGAATTGATCACTGCGGTAGGCCCGCCGGACTGTCCAACTACAACATTTCCCTTCATAACTGTTCTCCTTTTTTCTAAAATTTATTTCATAAATTATAGTACAGAAGCCCTCATCCTGTAACTGTACAGGACCAGGACTCCCCATCACTACTTTTAAACAAGTTCCAGAACTACCTGCATCGCCGCATCACCTTTACGGGGGCCGATTTTCACGATTCTTGTGTAACCACCCTTACGGTTTGCATACTTCGGTGCAACTTCCTCAAACATGAAATTACCCATGTTGATCTCTTTTGTATTTTTCTTCTTTCCTGCCAGCGTGGTCGGTACTTCCGTCACAGGATACAGCACCTTCATCATCTGGCGCCTTGCATGCTGTCTGGAGGGCAGATCTTTTTTGATCTCCTTTTCCACTTCATCAAATACGGTTACTTTCTTGCCGTCAACAACTTCTTTGACTCTCTTGCCGTCTTTGTCCTTGCGTGCAACTTTTGCTTTTACCTTAACGGTTTCAAAATTATCTTTTTCCTTTACTGCCAGAGTGATCACGTGCTCTGCGATCTTACGAACTTCTTTTGCTCTTGCCTCAGTTGTAACGATCTTTCCGTGATATAAAAGATTTGTTACCTGATTTCTGAGCAGCGCTTTTCTCTGACTGCTTGTTCTGCCGAGTTTTCTGTACTTTGCCATGATTGGCTCCTTTCATATTGAATGGTTCTTCCGGCCACGCGCATCGGTCTTACTTACCGGAATATTTTCAGTTACCATTTATGAATACACACCCGTGCGCTTCGGACTTACCTGATGTGTACATGGAACCTTCCCGTTCTGCTGCGCATTACGAGAAGTATCGGACAGCTCCGCTGCCCTTCACTCTTCACTGGGGTTAAGCTGAAGTCCTAATTCTTTCAGCTTTGCCAGCACTTCCTCCAAAGATTTCCGTCCCAGATTCCGGACTTTCATCATATCTTCGGATGTTTTATTTGTCAGTTCTTCCACCGTATTGATACCGGCTCTCTTCAAGCAGTTGTAAGAACGAACGGAAAGTTCCAGTTCATCAATGCTCATCTCTAAAACTTTGCCCTTCTCATCGTCCTCCTTCTCCACCATAACCTCCGCGCATTTCGCGTTCTCGGAGAGATCGATAAAGAGATTTAAATGTTCACTAAGTACCTTCGCCGCAAGGCTTACCGCCTCATCCGGTTCAAGCGTTCCGTTCGTATAAACATCCATTGTCAGCTTGTCAAAGTCTGTCACCTGACCGACACGGGTATTTTCCACGGTCACATTGACACGCTCCACCGGTGTATAGATGGAATCCACCGCAATTACGCCGATAGACATATCACTGCTCTTGTTCTTATCAGCGCCTACATAACCTCTGCCTTTTGTGATCGTCAGTTCCACATACAGCTTGGAATCCTTGCCGCCGCTTAATGTTGCGATCACCTGTTCCGGATTCATGATCTCGATATCCTGGTCCACCTGGATATCCGATGCATGGATCACTCCTTCGCCCTGAAAATCAATATATGCCGTCTTTGGCTCATTTCCCTCACTGTTGTTTCTGATAGCAAGGCTCTTGATATTCATGATGATCTCGGTCACATCTTCCTTTACACCTTCGATCGTTGTAAATTCATGCAACACGCCATCAAATTTCACCTGGCTTACAGCAGTGCCGGGCAGGGAAGAAAGCATAATTCTTCTGAGAGAGTTGCCAAGTGTGATACCATAACCTCTTTCCAAAGGCTCTACCACAAATTTGCCATACTTTTTATCGTCAGAGATTTCCACAACCTCAATATTAGGTCTTTCAAACTCAAACACTACGAACACCCTCCTTTTAATTTACATGCAAGAAAAACAAATGCAGCTTCCGCGCTTTGTTTTTCTCTTATGCCCCATTATTACTTAGAATACAATTCGACGATAGCCATTTCATCAACAGGTACGTCTATCATTTCTCTTGTAGGAAGTGCTTTGATGGTGCCTTTGAAAGCTTCCGGATCAACCTCCATCCATTCCGGTGTCAGTCTCCCCGCCGTAACTTCAATAATATCTTTGTATCTCTGCAGTTCTCTGGATTTCTCCCTGATCTCGATCGTATCGCCTGCGCTTACCAGATAGGAAGGAATCTGTACGGGTTTGCCGTTTACAAGGACATGCTGATGTCCGACGATCTGTCTTGCCTCTCTTCTTGTTCTTGCAAAACCCATTCTGAAGATCACGCTGTCCAGCCTTCTCTCCAACAGGATCATCAGGTTCTCACCTGTACGGCCTTTCATTCTCTCCGCCTTATTATAATAGTTTCTGAAAGGTTTCTCCAGAACGCCGTAGATGAACTTCGCCTGCTGCTTCGCACGAAGCTGCAGTGCATACTCACTCATCTTTTTGCCTGCTCTGGGGGATTTTCTCTTGGACTTCTTATCATATCCCAGGAATGTAGGATCAAGTTCCAGGGAACGACATCTTTTCAGTACGGGTACTCTGTTTACTGCCATTTAATTGTTTTCCTCTCTTTCTATACATTGTTTACAGTACATGCGCGCAGCGATCCGGCACCCTGCCTCTCCCTGCGCTTTTGTACATTCTTCCAACGCTTCAGGCTCACAAACCCGCGCTTACGCGCTTTATATCCGACTACATCGGATGTTTGCTCGCGAACGCTACAAGAAAAACAAATGTCTGCCACAAGTGACAGAATGTCACTTGTCGCTTCTGTTTTTCTTTTGCTATCGTTCTATACACGGCGGCGTTTAGGCGGGCGGCATCCATTGTGAGGAACCGGAGTTACGTCACGAATGCTCACTACTTCCAACCCACATGCCTGAAGCGCCCGGATTGCCGCTTCACGTCCTGAGCCAGGGCCCTTCACAAAAACATCAACCGTCTTAAGGCCATGCACCAGTGCTGCCTTTGTCGCTGTCTCTGCCGCCATCTGTGCAGCATACGGAGTAGATTTCCTTGAACCTCTAAATCCCAGACCACCGGCACTTGCCCAGCTGAGAGCATTTCCCTGGGTATCCGTCAGCGTAACAATAGTATTGTTAAAAGAAGACTGGATATGTGCCTGTCCGCGTTCAACGTTTTTCTTTACGCGCTTTTTTGTCACTTTTTTTGCAACTTGCTTCGCCATTTTAAACTAACCTACTTTCTCGTTCTTGGGAACTGCTGTCAGCCCCTCTTACTTTTTCTTATTGGCAACGGTTCTCTTGGGACCTTTCCTGGTCCTGGCATTGTTCTTGGTATTCTGTCCCCGGACGGGCAGACCCTTACGGTGACGGATGCCGCGGTAGCAGCCGATCTCCTGAAGCCTCTTGATGTTCAGTGCGGTCTCGCGCCTTAAGTCGCCTTCCACCGTCACGCCCAGTTTTCCAATGGCCTCTGTGATCTTCTTCACTTCGTCATCTGTCACATTCCTGACCCTGGTATCGGGATTCACGCCTGCTTCCGCCAGAATCTTGTTGGAAGTGGACCTGCCGATCCCATACACATAAGTCAAACCAATCTCAATCCGTTTCTCCCTGGGTAAGTCAACACCTGCGATACGAGCCATTTACGTTTCCTCCATTATCTTAGTTACTCATTGATTGGGGCTTCCACCCAACCGGACACCTGTCTGTTCCATCCGATCTTTCCCCGGCAGAAAAAGTCCCTCCGCCGAGGTATCAAGAAGTAATCTCCAGTAAGCTCCATATCCCAGTTCTATGATAATCAGCAGGGGAAGAAGCTTCTCTTCCTCCCGCCGGTTCAGCCGCCATAAAAACCGGACAAGAACTCACGAATCCTGTCGCAGCCCCTCCGGGCCGCTCCAGACGGTGATTATCCCTGCCTCTGCTTATGTTTCGGATTCTCGCAGATCACTCTGATGCGTCCTTTTCTCTTGATGATTTTGCACTTTTCGCACATTGGCTTTACTGATGCTCTAACCTTCACGCTAAACCCTCCTTTCAAAAAAGACCATTTCGTATTATAGCACAAGACCTCTGTGAATTGCAAGGGCTTTTACCAATTAATTTCATAAAAAGACCGAAAAAACCTCTCAAATACTCAGCTCTCCCGAAAATAGCCGGAGACTTTCTCCCAGATCTCCTCCGCCACGGCCTCCGGAGGACGGTTGCCGTCCACTGTGATGATATTTTCTTCCCCTTCCAGCAGCGCAAAGGCCTCCTGATATTTCTCCCTCACCTGGACAAGCCTGGATCTTTTCTCAAACAGCTCCACATGGTCCCTGTTTTTCAGGATCCTCTCCATGGCCCTGTCCGGATCCACGTCGATAAAAAGGTTCACCGTGGGCCTGAGAATATCCCTGCTGAGGGCATTGGTCTGAATCACCCAGTCCATGGGCACATCCACACTGTGGTAGGCGTAGGAGGAAAAATAATACCTGTGTGTCACCACCGTGATCCCCTCCTGCACTTTTGCCGCGATCCCGTTTACCTCGTTGAGCAGGTGATCCAGCCTGTCGGCGGCAAACAGCGCCGCAATGACCCTGTTGTCCGCCTTTACCCTTCCTGTCAGGATCTGATGAATCAGTGAACCCACCGGGGAATCCGAAGGTTCCATCGTGGTATGACACCGGATGCCTTCCTCCTGCAGCCGTTTTACAAACAGCCGCAGCTGAGTGCTCTTCCCGCTGCCGTCTATTCCCTCAAAGGCAATAAACCTGCCCTTTCCGTTTTCCATACTTCAACCATCCTTCCAACGTCTGCCGCCAGACGGATTCCATCAGGCGATTCCTGCCAGGGGCTGCCCCGAAGACGCCCCCGGCAATGCCGGCCTATTTATCTCTCCAGATAATGCGCCCTTTGTTCAGATCATAGGGCGAAAGTTCCAGTGTCACCTTGTCTCCGGGCAGGATGCGGATGAAATTCTGGCGCAGCTTGCCGCTGATATGCGCCAGCACACGGTGGCCGTTCTCCAGCTCCACCTGGAACATGGTATTGGGGAGCTTCTCCACAACCGTACCTTCAATCTCGATCACATCACTTTTAGACATATATTCCCTCCATAATTATCTGCGGCCCTGCGGCCCTTCCACACTTCTGCAGTACAGCTTCAGAGCATGCCCGATTTCTTCCGCATACACCTTCCCGCCCTCCAGGAGCCTGTGCAGGAGTTCTCCTTCCACTGCGGCGTTTACCGGCTGTATATGCCGCAGCCGCTTCTTTTTCGGCTTCTGGGGCGTTTTCAGACGCCCGTCGCTTAGGTACACGAAATCCCCTTCCCTGGCAACCACCACATAGAGCGTACCCTTGTCATGCCCTGCCTTTGAGACTGCAAACTGTCCTATCATATCCACTCATCCCCTACTAAGGAAATGTCTTCCCAAGTTTCTAAACTGTCAATATCTCCGGCTCGCCCTCCGTGATCAGGATCGTGTTCTCATAGTGAGCCGAGAGGGAACCGTCCTGGGTCACAACAGTCCAGTTGTCCTCCAGCCATTCCACATCCCCCCTGCCCATATTGATCATGGGCTCCACGGCCAGGGTCATTCCCGGACGCAGCTTGGGGCCTCTGCGCTTCTGCTGGTAATTGGGAATCTGGGGATCCTCGTGAAGTTTGGTCCCCACCCCGTGTCCCACCAGGTCACGCACTATGCCGTAGCCGAAGGGCTTCACATAAGCCGCAATGGCATTGGAAATGTCAAAGAGATGATTGCCCGCCCTGGCCATCTTTATACCGGCAAAAAAGCTTTCCCGGGTCACGTCAATCAGCTTCTGGGCCTCAGGACTGATCTGGCCCACAGCGTGGGTCCTGGCCTGGTCGGAATGATATCCCTTGTAAATCATGCCCGCATCCAGGCTGACAATATCCCCTTCCTGGAGAATGCGGCGTTTGCTGGGTATACCGTGGACCACCTCGTCGTTTACAGACACACAGATGCTGGCAGGATACCCCTGATAGTGGAGAAAATTGGGTACTCCTCCCAGTTTACGGATAAGCTGATCCCCTTTGATGTCGATCTCCCGGGTGGATATCCCCGGACGGATAAGTTCCCCCAGCTCCCTATGCACAATGGCCAGAAGCCTGCAGGACTCCCGTATCAGATTGATCTGCTCCTCAGTCTTAATGATTATCCCCATGATAAAAGGCCACCTACCCTAACAAATCCACAATGGCATGAAATACATCCTGCATTTCCATGGTGCCGTCCACCTTCCGCAGGATACCCTTCTGTCCATAGTACTCGATCAGAGGCTGTGTCTGGTCGTGGTACACTTTCAGACGGTTCATAACTGTCTCAGGCTTGTCGTCGTCTCTCAGCACCAGATCGCTGCCGCAGCTGTCGCAGACTCCCTCCTGCCTGGGCGGAATGTGCTCCACGTGGTATGTAGCACCACACTTCAGGCAGGCCCTGCGGCCGGACATTCTCTTTACAATGTGCTCGTCGGCCACATCCACATCCACCGCATAGTCAATCTTCTCTCCCAGTTTCTCAAGAGCCTCATCAAGCACTTTGGCCTGGGGAATGGTCCTGGGAAATCCGTCCAGCACATAGCCCTTGCCGCAGTCATCCTGGGCCACCCTGTCCAGAAGAATCTTCACCGTGAGTTCGTCAGGCACCAAAAGCCCCTGGTCCATGTATGTTTTTGCCTTATTGCCAAGTTCTGTCCCGTTTTTGATATTTGCCCTAAAAATATCACCGGTAGAGATATGAGGAATGTCGTATTTCGCGGCAATCTTCTTCGCCTGTGTCCCTTTGCCCGCTCCTGGGGCTCCTAACATGATAATCTTCATAAGAAATGTTCCTCCTCTTTATAGCATGATAACCCGCGAAAAGAATCCCGCGAGTTCTACGACAGAAAAGCTGCCACTGACAATCTGCCAAATGGCCGTATATAATAATGAATCCTGCAGCCCATCCTTCTCGGCACGGCAAGCCGCGCAACAGGCCGCCATAAGCTTCGCCGACGTGCCGATGATGCGGATGGCGCATACAGAATTCACTAAAATCAATAATATAATACTAGCTATTTAAAAAGCCTTTATAGTTACGGACAAGCATCTGCGACTCGATCTGCTTCATTGTCTCTAACACAACGCTGACAATAATGATAAGCG
>OFGN01000981.1_pt1 | contig 24774 bp, 28 predicted proteins | sample 1521821 | NCBI WGS metagenome assembly OFGN01 (sample SAMEA3504094, study PRJEB24116) | mouse gut metagenome | biome: mouse gut; feature: mouse-associated habitat; material: faeces | place: Denmark | collected 2011
TGAGCCAGCTGCCGCCGTTGCTGTTTGCACCGCCGTAGCCGTTGAACAGCTCTACTCTGGCGCCGTTTTGCGTATATGCAATATAGAACTGCTCGAACTTGCCGCCGAGGCTTATCATAAGCTTGGGGAACTGCGCGGTAGTTACATAATCGGATACCGTGAATTCGAGAATGAAGTTATCCTGAATTGTTGCGCGGGTGCTTTGTGCGGTGTTGAGAATTGCGTAGTAACCGCCCGCCTCGGTATACCTTTGCTCGTCCGCAACGCCTTCCGCCGCCGCGTCGTCGAAGATAAGCTTGCCGTTTGCAACGTCCTGCTTGACGCCGCCCTTGCTTTCCGCAAGCGACGTGTTCTGGTCTGCGGGTTGGTCGGAGGCGGTGACGGTGAGCTCTGCCACAACGCCGTTGAGGGTTGCGGTTATGACCACAAAGCCCTGCGCGTCGTTTGCGAAGGTGAGCGTTCTTGTAGCCGCGTCGAACGTGGTGCCGTCCGCACCCGAGGTTAAGCCGTCCTTGTTGAGCGACCAGACGACGTCGTTTTCGTTGCCGCCGAGAACGGTTACCTTATAGGTTGCGCTGCTGCCGACCTGAACTGCGCCGTCGCCCGTGAGCGTGACGATTGCCGCGCTGTCGGTTACCGTAAGGTTTGTTACCGTAACCGTTTCGCCCGCGGGGGTGGAGCCGTCGTCAAACGTCCACAGCTTTAAAATTCTGTCTGCGGGGGCGTTTGCGTGCTCGGCGATGAGCGTGCTGCCGATATAGAAGTAGGCGGTGCCGTTTATTTTTTTGATTGTGACCTTAAACGCGCTGTTTATTGTTGTTATGCCGGAGTTTTTATTGGGCGCGTCGCCCCAGCTGCCCGCATAGAGCTGGCCGTGGATTACGCTTTGGCTTGCAATCTTGTTGTTGACGTGGTATTCCCAATTGCCAATCTGAATGCCGAGCTTTGCGTCCGACATGGGCGCGCTGAACTTAACGTCCATAGCCACGGTATAGTCGCCCGCGGGCAGAAGGTCGCCCCAGAAGGTTGTGGAAACGCCCTTGTCCTTGCCGACCCAGCTGCCGTTTTTGGCGGGTATCATAGCCGACTGAATTCCGCCGCTTACAAGCGTTGTATTGTCGTTAAGTACGACATATTCCGCATCCGATTTGTCCGTAATGGCAATTTGGCTGACCTTTACGGAGGTGCCTGCGCCCGTTGTGAAGAGCACGGGACGGGAGGCTGTATAATCCTCTATACGGCGAACCAAGGCCTTGCCCGCGAAGTCGAGCTCCACTCCGTTTACGGTGACCTTGTAATGTCCGCCGACAACGCTTATAACCACGTTGAGAGCATCTGCCGCGGCAAAGGTTGCCGTTACAGCGCCCTGCTCCAACGATTTATCCGCAGGGTTGACGAACTGCGTTTTTATGCTTACGCTGTTTGACGTAAATATGAAGTTGCCGAAGGAATTGCCAAGACTTACGAGGAATGCAGGCGTTGAAGCCGACTGCATATCAGTAAGCGTGAAGGCGAATTCGAAGTCGCCGCGGACGGGATTTTTAAGCTTTGCGGAATAGTAAATATCCGTATAGTCCGTATCGTTGAGGGTTGTGTTGTTGTAGTTGAACTCCTCTGTAAAGGCAACGGTGCCGTCGTCGCCGAGGACAACTCCGCCGTCGACTGCGACCGTTTCGTTTTCGTCCGCAAGCGAGTGGGAAAGAATTTCCACGGGGATACGAACCTGCTTGCCGCCGCACTCCGCGATTACGGTAACCGTGCCCGCCGCGTCCGCCGCAAGGCTGAGGGTGCCGTCAGTTATAGTGGTGCCGTCCGCGCCGGAGGTCATTGCCGATTTATCGAGCGACCATTCCACTGCGGGGATATTTGCGGGATTTGAGGCAATTACCTTTGCCGAATAGGTGAAGGTAGTGCCCTTGACGAGCTTGTTTACGCCCGAATTCGTGATTTCGAACCTTGCTACGGGGCTTTCGCAAACGGCTTTTGCCTGCTCTACCGCCTCTGCCTCGGTCGAATACGAGAAGTCGGTTGCGGTTAGCCTGCGCTCCTGCGAGAAGATGCCCGCCCACGTTTGGGTTTCTGCGGAGATGTAATTTTTGTCGCCCTGCGCGGGGAGGGTGAACGTGCCGCAATAGCCGTCTATCGAGAACCAGAAATTGCTGCCGTCGCGCACGGTTATAACGTCTACTGTGTCGGAGGAGAATTCAACATTCGTATATTTGACGAAGTCCTGCCCTGCCCAGCCGCCGTAGAAGTTTTTGATATATATTCTGTAATTGCCGCCGTTGGCGCCGTCCGGAGAATTTATGCCGAACCAGAGGCCCGCGTTGTTTCTGTCCAAATCGTGCGTGACGCCGACCGTCTGCGAGCCGAGCGCGGACGAGGCGGGAATTGTGAGCTTGGTTTTAAAGACGTATTTTACGCCGCCCTCGAGCACGCCCAAAAAGTACTGCGAGCCGCTTCCGCCCGGCATATATACGCTGTTGTCGGTAATAGTCATACTGTCCTTGTTGACCTGATGGTCGTTGGAGTTCCAGAATGACTTGGCTACCTTATAGGTTTTTTGCGCGGTTACCGCGGGGTCGTCTGCAAGCGAAGCGGTTACAACGCCCTCGCCCTCCGCAACGAACGCAACGCGGTTGCCTATTTGCGTGTATTTAAGCGCGTTGCCGTCAACGGTGATATTGACGCGCTTGTCGGTGACCTTAGAGCCGTCCTTTAATACCGTATATTCGATGATGTCCTCGGCGCCGAGGTCTACCTTTTCCACGGCGTTGCCTTTAAGCTCGAGCTCATAAAGCGGGACGGTGACCGAGAGCTTTGCGCTTGCGCCCTTAAAAGACAGAGCGACCTCTGCCTTGCCTGCCTTTACCGCCGTTATTTTATTGGTTGCCTTATCGTAGGCGACTGCGTCGCCCGCTACCTCTACCGTTACGCCGTCTGCCTCGTAAGGCTCGCCGTTTTTGGTGACGCTGTATTCGAGCAGGAGCTGTTCGCCCTTTTCAAGCGTGACGGACGTTCTTTCAAGCCTGATTTTGTAGGCGCTTTGCGCGCATGCGGCAAGCGCAAGGCACGCCGTGAGCATGACGGCAAAAAGCAACAACAGCAGGCTTAGTTTTGCGCGGCTTTTCTTCATTACGGATTTTCCTCCAAACCATATTTTTATAAAAGCAGTTAAGGTTTTTTACAGGGAATGGCTGAAAGCCATTCCCTGCGCGGATATGAAAATATCCGCGGACGTTAACCGCGATTATTTTATTGTGACAAGCTTTTTTAAGCTTTGTGTGATATTTTAAAGGGCTTCTTCAACAAACAGCAGACAGCCCGCCCTTAAAAACTGCTTCTGCTTTTCTTCCAAAAGCTTTTCGCTGACATCAAGATAGCGCGCAAGACAGCGCTTGCAAAAAAAGCTTTGGCTGCATTTGCCGATTAATTTTTTGTGCAGCCCGACCTCGTTATAGCTTAGAGGCTTGCCGCAGCATTTGCATTGCATAAGCGCGCTGTCCTTTGAAAATTATTTGTTTACCACGCTTAAGCGTAATACCGCCGCGCTGTGCGCCGCAACGTGGCGCTGAATTGTGCCGTTGACCGCGCCGACGCTGTCGCCCGAAAAAATTTCCTTTCCGGTAAAGGTTTTGTGCGCGAACGTGGGAAGCCCTATATCGTCCGTGGGAACCCAGAAGAACGCGGGACCGTCCGTCATATTTACGAACGCGACAGCCAAATCGCCGTTTTCGAGGGCGCGGATTATGATGGGTAAATCCTCGTTGCCGTCGTGAAGGCGGATATAGGGCTTGTTGCAGCGCGCGTCCTGATTGATTGCGATTAAGTCCGCATTTGTGAGAATGGACATTGTGACGTCGTCCGTTTCGCGAATGTCACAGCCTATCATAAGCGGTGAGGCGAGCATACACCATACGGCGAAGTGAAGTCTGTATTCGTCCGCGGAACAGCCTTTAAGCCCGACGAAGCCCTTGCCGCCCATACCGACGACGAGCATGTCCATATCGTTAAAGCAACCGAGCCCGCCGTAGGGCAGAATATTATATTGTGATTTGATGATTGTTTTTATCGAATCGAAGGTGTCGAAAATGTCGGGCGTGGAGCGCCACATATTTGCGCCCGTGGTGCCTATCCATTCCGGAGTGTTGTCCGCGCCCCAGCTGCAGCCGCTGAAAAGGATATCTCTGCCGCAGTTTGCAAGCGCAAGTCCCATTCTTCTGTACAAGTCCTTGCCGTTTAAGCCGTCGGGCTTGTAGCAATAGTCGTATTTGAGGAAGTCTACTCCCCATTCGGCGAAGGTTTCCGCGTCGATATACTCGTAATTGCAGCTTGCGGGATACGCCTGACAGGTCATGACCCCGCAGCAAGAATACATGCCGAACTTTAAGCCCTTTTTATGGATATAGTCGGCGATATACTTCATACCGTGGGGAAACTTCTGCCCATCGCAGACAAGTCTGCCGTTTTTGTCGCGGCTGCGCTGTGCCCAGCAGTCGTCTATGACTATGTACTCGTAGCCGCTTTTTTTAAGGCGGGAGCCCGCGAGAATGTCGGCCGAGCGAAGAATGAGCTCTTCGTTGATTTTTTCCGCAAAGGTGTTCCAAGTGTTCCAGCCCATGGGCGGGGTAAACTTTATCATTTTTTTAGTTGCTCCTTTAAAATTTGCGACTTAAACCGCGGTTTTGACAAGACCTTATGCAATTTGCACAGCTTTTACCGCCGTTTGCCGCAGTTTTTATTATTTTTTGTGCATTTTTTATTAATTGTTAACGTTAACCTATTTGAACTTACTCGCTCCCGCACAATACGGAAGCGAATTTGTTAACGTTAACCTACCAAGCCTATTGTACAACGCCGAAGGGGCGTTGTCAATATGTAAAAGTAAAATTTTTTCAGAATTTGTAAGCCGATAACAGCTTTACGCGGTTTCGCCGATGTGAAGTCTGACGGAAACCTTTTCTGCAATTCTGCCGTTATACCTGCCCTCTATCTTATCTATAATTTTACAGATAACGTAGCTGACGTACTCGTACTTATCAATTCCGACCGAAGTAACGTCTACGGGCATAGTTATGTCAGAGGATATATCGTCGTAGCCGATGACCATAGTCTGCGTTTCGCCGTGACGCTTTAAAATGTTCAGAATTCCGTAAGCGGTCATATCGCTTAAACAGAATATCGCGGAAGGCATACCGTTCTTTGCAACGTATTCGTCAAAAGCCCCGTCGGCGTCGTAACTGCAATCGATAACGCCGGTTTTATAGCCGTTTTCCGCAAGCAACTCTACAAAGCCTTCGATACGGTCGTGAACAAAAGTCATCCCGAACGCTTCGGAAGCGTATAAAAACGATTTACAGCCGAGCTGTAAAAATCTTTCGGCGGCAAGCCGACCGCCCTGAACGTCGTCGGTGGTGACGTAGTCGATTTCGGGATAGCTTGTTCTACGCCCAAAAATAAGCAGGGGAACGTCGAAGCTTTTGACAACCTTTACCACCTCGGGGTCGGCTTCGAGGAAGCTGATCACGGCGGAAACGCCCAAAGAGAGCGCGTCGCGGTAAATGTCCTCGGTTATGGTATGGGAATTTGCGAATATTGTTTGCAGAGTATAGCCGCGGTTTTGAACCTCGCGCTGGATATAGTCTACCATTATTGCGAAATAGAAGTTTTTGAGGCTGTCGAACACGACCGCTATGCTTTTTGACTTGCCGACGCGCAAAGACGCCGCCATTCTGTTGGGTACGTAGTTCAGGCGTTTTACCGCCTCGATTACCTTGTTGTAGGTGTCTGCGGCAACGTAGCCGGTGTTGCGGAGCACGCGGGACACCGTTTGGGCGGTGACGTTTGCTTCTGCCGCGACCTCTTTGATTGTAACACGCTTACCGCTCATATACTCTCCTTCGCTTGCGTAACGCTTTGTACAGCTTGTTGTACTTGCTTTTGGCGTTGATTTGGCGGAAAAATTGACCGACTGAATTGACGCCGCAAGTGTTAACGTTAACATCGCTTAATCAAATAATAAATTACGGGATTTGATTTGTCAATACTTTTTAGAAAATTTTTTTCGGAAAATGTAAAATTAATTCATTATGAAAAAGCGTAGAGAATGTTAAAAATTTTACAAAAGGACCGATAAAAAACCGCAGACAGAATTAAGGCATATTTTTAATGCAAGCTGTTGTGTATAAAACAGCAAAACCACCACAATATATTGTGGTGGTTTTGCTTGGCGCGGAAGGAGGGATTTGAACCCTCGCTACGGTTTCCCGTACTACTCCCTTAGCAGGGGAGCCCCTTGAGCCGCTTGGGTACTTCCGCAAACCGTGATATGTAATTTTAGCTTTCACACTATACCATAATTTTATTGCTTTGTCAAAGCATTAATTCACGGTTTTTTAATTTTGTTACTATAATATTTTATCCGCAAGCGCAAGCGCGTTCGCTATGACCTTGTCCATATCGTAATACTTATAATCGGCAAGTCTGCCGCCGAGGATATACCCCTTTTCCACCGCCATGCGCGCGTATTCCGCCGCGAGGGCGTTATTTTTTTGGTCGTTAACGGGGTAGAACGGCTCGCTTCCGTCCTTCCACTCTGACGGATACTCGCGCGAGATGACCGTTTTGGGCTGGGCGCCGAACTCGAAATGCTTGTGCTCGATTATCCTTGTATACGGCTGCGCGTGCGAGGTATAGTTGACGACCGCGTTGCCCTGATAATTGTCGGTTGGAAGCACCTCGGTTTCGAACCTCAGGGTGCGGTATTCCAGCTTGCCGAGGACGTAGCCGAAAAGCCTGTCCGCCGCGCCCGTGTAAATAATTTGCGAGGCCTGCCACGCAAGCTGCGCCTTATTTTCGCAAAAATCGCAATTAAGCTTTACCGTACAGCCTTCGAGCAGCTTTTCGATAAGCTGCGTATAGCCGCCGACGGGTATGCCCTGATATTTGTCGGTAAAATAATTGTTGTCGTAGGTGAAGCGCAGCGGCAGACGCTTTATTATAAATGCGGGCAAATCGCGGCAGTCCCTGCCCCACTGCTTTTCGGTATATTCCTTGATAAGCTTGTGATAAATGTCCGCGCCGACCATACTGAGCGCCTGCTCTTCGAGGTTTTGCGGGGAGGAAACGCCCGCCTCCTTCACCTGCTTATCGATGATTGCACGCGCCTGCGCGGGGGTTGTGACGCCCCACATTTTGGAAAACGTGTTCATATTGAAGGGCAGATTGTACGCCTCGCCGCCGTACACGGCAACGGGGGAATTGATATAATTGTTGAACTCCGCAAGGCTTGTGACGTAGTCCCAGACGCGCTTATTCGAGGTGTGGAAGATGTGCGCGCCGTAGCGATGGACGGTAATGCCCTCTACCTCTTCCGTATAAACGTTTCCGCCGATATGCGGGCGCTTGTCTATGACGAGGCATTTTTTGCCTTTTTTGACTGCCTGATGCGCGAAAACCGAGCCGAAAAGCCCCGCACCGACAATTAAATAATCATATTTCATAATTATATAATACTTATTTTTTTAAGATTAGTAAAGCGTTTGAACGTGTGCGGGCGGTTAAAAGCCTTTTTCGGCAAGCTCGCGGCACAGCTGCATATAGAAGGCGTAGATTTTTTCCTTTTTGCTTTTTTTGACCATGAAATCCACAATTTCGCTGTGGGAGACGGAGCCCGAGGTGCATTCTCCGCGGTAGCTGCCGAACTTGGAGCTTTCCTCGGACACAAGCCCGTCGGTTGCGCCGTTTTCGTACCGCTTGGAGAATATGAGCGGAATGCCCATGACGAAGTCATCGCGGCTGCGGCGCATTTGCGCGGAATAGCTTTGGCAATAGACCTTATCGGAAAAGTCGATAACCTCCGTTACGGCCTGAGGGGAGCTTTTAAGCTGTTCGCACACGGCGAGCGAGTCCGGACGCCTATCGCCGAATATGCGGTAGACGGTGTTGACCCAGAAGGCAATGAATTTTTTGACGGGCTTAGGCATAGAGGAAATTTTTGTGGCTATCTGCGAGCCCTTGTGCGGGGTGCAAAGGGTTGTGAGCGAGGCGACCGCGTCCTCCATTCCCAAATGCTCTATCATATACCTTGCGTCGAGCCCGCCCTTCGAGTGCGCGATTATATTGACCTTGTCGGTCTGCTCCGCCTGCAAAATTTCGGTAATCTGCGCTTTCAGCTGGGCGGCGTTGCCCTCCACCGTGCCGAAGCCGTCCGTTTTGGCGGTGTAGACGCGGCAGCCCTCCGCCCTTAAAATTTTTTCGATTTTGCCGAACGCCTTGAAATATTTGAAGTCCTTTAAAATTATACCGTGTGCAAGAATTATCGGGTATTTGGTTTTCATTTTCTCTCTTTTAGCAAATATGCGCGCACGCCGTCCGCAAAGCGGTTGAGCCCGTCTGTAAGGGTTGAGCGCGGGCATGCTAAATTTATGCGGACAAACTTGCTGCCGTTGCCGCGGTATTGATTGCCCGCGGTTATGTAGAGCCCGTTATATGCGCGAACGAACGAGCAGAGCTTTTCCGCATCGTCGGTGATTTTTGAGCAGTCGAGCCAGAGCAGATAGGTTGCCTCCGCCCTGACTATTTGGATTTGCGGAAGGGCGTTACCTATAAATTGTTGCGCATAAGCGCGGTTTTTAAACAAATAGCCGCGCAGAGCGTCAAGCCATTCGCCGCCCTCGGTAAAAGCCGCGATTGTTGCGTCCACGGCAAAGGCGTTGGGCTCGGCAACCTCGTCGCTGTTGAGCCCGCGGAAGATTTTATTGCGCAGTGCGGCATTTGGCACGCACACCGCCGCCGATTGCAGACCCGCAAGGTTGAACGCCTTGCTTGCAGCCATGCAGGTGACGGAGATATCCGCGCAGGCCTTGGAAACAGACATAAACGGCACATATTCCCGCCCCAACGCCGTTATATCGCAATGAATTTCGTCCGACAGCACGGTTACGCCGTGGCGGGCGCACAGCTCGCCGATTTTGGAAAGCTCTGCCGCGGAAGGAATTTTGCCGGCGGGGTTTATGGGGTTGCAGAGTATGAGCATTGTGGTATTGGGCATAGCGAGCTTTTGCGCTAAATCCTCGAAATCGAAGCTGTAAACGCCGTTTTTGTAGGCGAGCTTGTTTTCGAGGACGTGTCTGCCCGTGTTTTCGATGGAATGGAAAAATATGTCGTACACCGGCGTTTGCACCACAACGCTGTCGCCGACGTTGGTTATGCGCTTGACCGCGCTGGTGATTGCGGGGATTACGCCCGTGCAGAAGCAGAGCCATTCCTTATCAATTACAGTGCCGTGGCGGGTCTGCCACCAGCTTATTATAGCGGAATACCACTCCTGCGGCACCGTTTGGTAGCCGAATATGCCTTGATTAAGCTTGTTTTGCAGGGCTTGGAGTACGGCGGGAGCCGCTTTGAAGTCCATATCCGCAACCCACATTGGCAGCTCGTTTTCACCTACGTCCCATTTAAGGGAATTTGTGCCGCGGCGGGTGGTTGCCTCGTCAAAGGAGTACTGCATTTTACGCGCTCTCCTTACAGCTTATCAGCGTTTTAGATACGTCGACCTTGTCCGCTTCGAGGATAAGCTCGCCTATGCTGTCGGCGGTGATTTTGCCGCCGAGGGGGTTCTTTATACTGTCTACACCCCCGCATATGTCCGCTTCAACGGTGGAATATTCGAAGGCGAGCGTTGTATTTATAAGCCTGCAATTGACAAGCTTTAAATTTTTTATGTAGCAAAGGCCCTGCAAGCTTTCCAGCGTGCAGTCGATAAAGATGAGGTTTTCAGAATTCCAGCCTAAATATTCGCCGGAGATATAGGAATTGTACACGGTGACGTTTTTGCTGTTCCAGAAGCTGTCCTTGGACATAAGACGGGAGTTGCGCACGGTTATATCCCGCGCGCCGTCAAAGCAATAGTCGCCGTTTATAATAAGGCTGTCGGCGGTGACGTTTTGGCAATTCATACCGAAGTATGCGCCGTTTGCCGTTACGTTTTTAAGGGTGACGTCCGTGCAGCTCCACAGCGTTTCGGCAGCGTCGGGCATTTCAACATTTTCGAGAACTATGTCCGACGTGCGGCGGAAGGTTTTAGGCGCTTCTATAATGCAGTCGGTAAAGCGGACGTTTTGGGTGTACCACACACCCGCGCGGGCGGTAGGAGTAAAGCGGCATTTGTTGAGCGTGGCGTTTTTTGAGTACCAGAGCGGGTACTTCCACCCGAACTCGCTTGAGGTAAGCTGTATGTCACAGCTTTCCTTTAAGGGCGACTCGCCGTCGCAGAAGGTGCAATTTATTATTTTCATATCGCGGGCAAAAAACAGCGCGCGCTCGCCCGTGAGTGTTTTTTTGCGGATTTCGGTCATTTTCTTCTCCTTGTGAATTCTGATAATATTTTTATTGTAGCACAGCTGCGCAGGATTTTCAAGTCCTTTCGCAAAAGCTGAAATTTGCAAGAAAAAACAAGCGGTAAACGCTTGCATTGCGGACGGTTAGTTGTTATAATTAAAGTGCTTTTAGGGGGCATAGCTCAGTTGGTCAGAGCGCTTGCTTGACATGCAAGAGGTCGATGGTTCGAGCCCATTTGTTCCCACCAAAATTCGGGGATATAGCACAGTTGGTAGCGCGATACGTTCGCAACGTATAGGTCAGGGGTTCGAATCCCCTTATCTCCACCACAGGAGGCGTATCCGAACACTGGGAGCTGTTTGTATGCAGTACAGGGTTCGTCGCCTCAATTCCTCTGTACGGCGCATAGCCGTCAGACAAAAAAGAAAAAGCCCGCAGGACGGCGTGTTTGACCGTCTGCGGGCTTTTATTGTTATTCGTTTACTTGGTCGCTGTCATTGCTTTCAGGCGTTGTGGCGCCTTTTTCGGCGGTTTCCGTGGGTGTTTTGTCTGCTTCCGGCGTTTCAGTGATCTGTTCGGCGGTGGGTTTCTTAATTTTCGAGAACATGGCATCGAACGCTTTGCTCAATAAATCACCGAGAGGCGTCGCCTTAATTGTTGCGTATATTGCCTGATCCAGAGTGAAGATAGCACCAGCGAGGGCGAAGTAATACTCGGCCGCGAATTGCTTCGTCGCCAGCAAGTAGATGGCGGCAGCTATGAGTGAGAAGCCGACCGCGATCGCCAGATAGATCCAGTGGCGCACATTTTCCTCGAGCTTGCTGAATACGTTGCCGTATTTCAGGATGCAGAGCAGAACGACGCCAGCGAGCGCTATGCCGGCAAGCGGCAGGCCGTATGTTTTTATGAAGTCGATGATCAATTCTTCCATGGGGTTGTCTCCTTATTTTTTAGATTTTTTTGTGTGAACTGGCCCGTCGCTATAAATTGCATTGATGCCTTGTTCTATGAGGAAGTCCTTTTGCTCGTGTTTGACTGTTTGCGCGTATTCAAGCGCAGCATGCATGTCGCCGTTGCAGTGAGCGTCTGGTATTCGCTGCACTGCCCGAGCCGTTGCTTCCCCGAGGGCGATCGCGGCGTTAATTCCTTTGATAGCGATGAGCTCGTTTTTCTGGCGAGCTTCTTCGCGCTGTGCTTCAAGTTCCTCTCGTTTCGCTTCCTTTGCGGCCTGCTCAGCATCGCGGGCCGAGATTTTGCGCTGTAAACGCCAGAAGAAGAATCCGACGGCGGCGCTGATAATAGCCGAAGGTAAGCCGATCGCGAGAAGGAACTGCCAGACTGTTATTGTCATTTCTTAGTCTCTCCTTGTTGCGAAAATTGAACAGCAGGGGTGGCCGTTGTCCCGAGGGTCTCGTTGAACTTCGTCTGCGCGGCAGCGATCCGCTCGGCGAGGTCGACGTCGTCCCTCTCGTTGAGACGTAGAGCCATGTCCCTGATGATGGCGTTCTGGGTTTCCACCAGTTCGCACAATGTCAAAATGAGTTGCGTGTTGTCCATCTTGAGCCTCCGCCTTATTCGGTCGCGAGTGGCTCGCCGATGAACTGCTCGTACTGATCCGCGTTGATCACGCCGTTCGCAACGTCCTCGGCGGCGATAGCCTTGACGTCGTTCTGAAGCTCGACAGGAACGGAAGCGAAGGCGCGGACGCCGCGCTGTATGCTGCGCCAGTAGCTGTAGGCGATAGTCTTGACTGCCATCTTTTTAACCTCCTATAAGTTGTTCGTAGATTTCGATGAGCGCCTCGTCCTGTTGAGCTAAGCGCTCATAGAGGGCGATCGCGTTCTCGTCTGCCTGTTGGAGTTCCTCGGCCTGCCGCGCGGTTGTTGCGCGAAGTTCCGAGACTTCACGCCCGGCATCGGTCTCAATAATGAGAACGGCCTCGGCGCCCTCGATCTCGTTTTTGCCGGCGAGGTTATAGGGCGAACTATTGAAGGCGATGCCGACAGCTTCGTCTTTCGTTGCTTCGACAAATGTGCCCTCGGGGCTTCTTTTAATAAAACGGACGGAGTCGGTGAATCCGAGCTCCGTCCCGCTGGTTGTGATAATCTTGAACATCATGCACCTCCTTCGATGACTTTGAGAATATAGCGTAGCGTTGGTATGTCAGCATTAAAAAAAGCGTGATTCCATTGCCAGTGCTCAGGATGCTCACGCATTTTATAAGGCTTCAGTTTTTCGTCGTTCCAGATTCGGCCCCACGCTTGGACGCGCTTCGCTTCGTCTTTCGGGTTAAATTGCGGCTGTAGGCGTTTCTGGATCTCCTGCGTTAGTTTCCCGCGTTCGATTCCGTTCCCGTCGTCGTTTCTTGCTAAATACTGGTGAGCGTTCTCACTCGTTACGAAAAAAAGCGGTTTCCCGTCTTTTTCGAGGATCTCACCGTTCAGGGTACAGATTGTACCGAACGGGAGGTTGACGGCGCCGCTCAAACATTTACAGCGAAGTCGTCTGTGAACCACATATTGCATGGCTGAGTGTCCTCCTTAAAATTTTGATTATACTCGGCAGAGAAGCCGAACAGGGCGAAAAACAGACGCCGCAGCCGTAAGACGCGGTTGTGGTCGTTGTAATTCTCGAAGTAGGCAAGGGTGCTTTGTGTCCCCATGCGTAGGTTTTCGAGCGTCATCTCTTTGCGCTCGATTTTTCCTTTGTAAGCCTTGAATTTTCTGCGGGCTCTTTTAACGCTCTCGCGATTGCCGTTCATAACGACGCGACCCGTCTCGGTGAGCGTGAACTTTGCTTTGCAAAATTTGAACGACTTCGTCAGGGCTCGGATCTGTGTCTTTTTCAGGTTTACCGTAAGCCCGATCTCGTTAGCCTTTGCCGTTACCTTCTCGAGAATAGTGCGCGGATCTATGTCTGGAGGTAGGATCAGGTAGTAGTCGTCCATGTAGTGGCCCGCGCATTTGATTCCGAGCTGGCATTTGATAAAATTATCAACCGGGGAGGGTATACCGACCATCTCCATCTGACTGACTTCCACACCGAGCGGCAGACCGCGATCGCCCGGCATTGTTCGGACGATTTGGTCGGCGATCGCTTTAATATTCGGATGTTTCAGAAGGCGCTCGTGTCGTTTGTATACGGTCTCATGCGGGACTGAAGGGAAGAATTTTTTGAAGTCCATCAAAATGACGGACCCCTCGCGGCCGTACCGCCTGAAGTGCCACCGCAGGTCGTCGCATAGTCCATGGAGCGTAAAATGGAAGTCTTTGCCCGGTAGGCTGGCTCCGTTCTTGTGGATCATGTCCGGCAAATACAAGGGCAGAAGCGCGCCGCGCGTGAGCGTTTTGTGGACCTGCCTGTCTTGTATTTTCGGAGCATCAATAGGGCGCACTTTTCCGCGTTCGCGGAGGGTGAAGCTGACATACTTCCCGGGCGTCCATTTTTTCTCGAACAGCTGTCGCCGGCGTTTCGCCGTTTCAGAGAACAGGTGCAGCTCGAAGCGCTGGGTGCTATTTTTCCAGCGGACCCCGTTGCAGCATTTTTTTCCTGCTTTGTACATGGCGTTGTATGTAAAAACGCGAGCTAATCCACCGACCGCTCGGGCGCGTTCGATTTTGCGTTGCTCGCGTTTTGCTTTTCGCCTTTGGTACCTTGCTTCGTGCCGTTCGTGGCTTGTCATGAGTATTCGCTCCTCGCGCGGCTGTGGTGTCGGGTGCGTTCTAAGCCGCTTTGACCGTACACATGAAACGGGGGATCGCACGTTGCCCCGCCATGCAAGAAGCGTCCGTGCACGGTCGTCAAAAAGCTATTTTGGAATATTCCGGGAAGCATCTCTCCTTTCGCATTGGTCTGATTCACTTGAAGCTACTACCTTTGACCTACTCCTTTTGAGAGTTTGCGAAATCCGGCGCGAGCGCGCGCGAGTTATTTGCATTGTTGTTGGAAGCCGACCCGCCGCTCGACCCGACGCCGCAGAAGTTATTGTTGTTATTGTAATTAGGCGACCGGGCAAAAGCGAAAGCCGACGGGCGAATATTCAGAGATGCACCCAAAAGATCTCACTCTTTTCTATTTTGTTTGTCCGACTTTAACACGCCTGTCAGTAGGGTGTTTTCTTTGTCTATAAGCTCTCCTATGGCTTGCGCCATTTTATCAAGTCGAGTGATCGCGTCGGACTTCGCGACCGATTTTCCTGAAGCCGTTTCAAAACAGCCCTCTGGGTTTAGCGTCATAATTTGATAGCAGTGCGACAGCTTGACATCAAGTGCCATAAGCGCCCCGCGGGCTTCAAGGAGATGCTGCTCTCGAAGATCTTGCCGAACTTTATCTGACGGGAAGATGCTGTTCGCTTTTTCAGCGTTGTCGACAACTTCGGATGCGAGACGCGCGACGTCAGGGGCGATTAAGCGGGAATATCGCGCCGACAAACGAGTTAAAAACGCGATTGTGCGAGTGTAAAGCTCGTTCGCCGTGTTGATAAACTCGGCTTTGCTTTCGGTTCGTTTTGACGATAAGACGGACATGTTTTTTCTCCCAAAATTTTCGCCCGCTTACGCGGGCGTAAGCATAGGGCTCCGGGCATCCGCCCGCTTTCGCGGGCGTGATGTCTTGGATCCATAGATTAGACAGCGAAAGCCGGCGCGAGCGCGCGCGAGTTATGTGCACCGGTGTTGGAAGCCGACCCGCCGCAGAAGTAAATGAGGTAAAGTAAAGAGGCGACCGGGCAAAAGCGAAAGCCGACGTTGTCGGCTGGTTGTGCCTGAATTTAGCTTTCGAGTTACCGTTTGCGTAGTAGGTATATTGCACTTGCTTGTTCTGCTCGTAGCTGTTCGCGTAGGCTCTAACACCATAGATCTCAAACTCGGCAAGCAGCGGAAGATAATCGACTGATGCGCTTATGTTTCCTTCTACGTTTCCAGAGCCGCCGCCGACGTTGTCCGAGTATTTTGTGATCGGTTTCATTACGGCGCGGAGTTCGCTCGGAAGTGCAGCCATGAGAGTGTTTGCGACTGGCTTCGTCGCGCAGGTTGCGCTTGCGTCATAACCGACGTTCCCGGAGGTTTTTGCGGCGCCGTAGTTTTGCGGCGGCACGTCGGTCGAGCCGAGGATGTCGTAACGAGCATCGCAGCCTCTCCAGCCTCCATAGTTATAGTTGCCCCAGTGGTTCATATTGAAGCGCTTACTCCCATCAGTATAGCCGGATCCGTACCCGCTGTCAACTAATCCGACATCAGCGCCGGAAGATTGCGCTGTTTTGAAGGTTCCGAAGTGTATGCGGTTGTTGCCTTCAAGTGCGGCGTTATGGTTGAAGCCGAGTATAAACGCCCAGAGCGTCGTGTTGAGCTCAAGTGTACCGACGGTCCCGTTAAGTGCGACGGACTTCGTTGCACCGACAGACCAGATGGAGGCGCCGAGATCGTTGTCTGAGGCGTATCTGATTTCGTCCCACGAGTTATCGTTCAGAACAGAGGAGAAGATCGTCGTCGAGACGGAGATCTTGCAGCTTGCCGCCTGATGGTTCGTTCCAGCGCCGACCGCGGCCGTGATAACTGCGGAGCCGGACTTCATGCACTTGAGCGTGATCGTCGTGCCGCTGACTGTTACGTCAACGACGGACGGGTCGCTGCTGGTTGCGATTACAGTACCGTCGCCCGAGCGGGTGATGGTTACCGTCTTTGTGGCGCCGGAGGCGCCGACAACGTTGACGCTTGTCGAGCTTGCGGTCGCGGATCCCGCCGCCTTTGCGATCGTCCACGATTTCGCAACGGCGCCGACGTAGGCCCCGATGCCTGTGATGACGAGCGTATAGTTCCCGGCGTTCGTTCCCGTATTGCCAGAGACGATGTAGTCCGTTCCTTCCGTCAGGGTTTTCCCTCCGACGACGACAGAGCTGACGGTTTGCGTCCTGACGCTTCCTTTGTATGTCTGAGAGGCGCCGAGCGTGATCGTGGCGCCGACGACAGACGTCGTATTGAGCCCGAGAGCTTTGTGCAGATTTTCCTTCGTGATTTTCTTCGCGTCTTTCCCGTTGGCGTTTCCGACCGGAAGGAAGTCCTCGTCCGCGAGCGTTTCCGTCTCCTCGAGGTCGTTGAATAGCTGCGCCTGCGTTACGTCGTGCGGGTTGTTTTTATCGTCGACGTGCGCGTTGAAGTCGCTGCGCGTAACGATCGCGCTCGAGTCTATATTCGCAACGAGCTCGCCTGTGTTCGACATCTGAAGCGTGGCCCAGAAGGTGAACACGAAGTCGGGCATCTCGTCGTGTGTCGGGACGCTGTTGCCGGTCGCGTCCTGATAAAGTGCGATCAGTTTGCTCTGGCCGCCGTTCAGGCTGGCCCAGATTCCGATCTGGTTTGCTGTGTAGGTTTTAGAGACGCCCTCGCTTGTGAGCTGAAGCTGGAAGCGCATCCCGCCGTCGATTTTTTCGGAGCGGATGACGCTCATGTTCTGCTTTTTGTTCACAAGCGCAGACTGTCCCATGAGAAGGCTCGCGGCGACGGTTCCTTCGCCTGCTGCGGCGCCGTCAATTCTTAACGCACCGCCAGAGAGCCATTGGGCGAGGAGTTCCTTGCCCGCGTTGGTTACGACTGAGTCATTCCACATGTGTTTGTCTCCTTAAATGTTGATAGCAACGGCCGCGACCTTCACGTCGACGCCGATGCTTGCCGTGGCAGTGTAGGCAGACGTCTCGCCAGTGTGCGCGAACTCGATCGAGTCGAGAACGGACCGGCAAGGCATCGCGACCGCGACCGCCTTCCTGAATTGTTCAATGATGTCCTGCGTGTCGAGCGGGTAGTCCGTACTTACGCGGAAGTGGAAGGGCTGGCCGTTATATTCGTACCATTCCTTGACGGTTCCGCTTCCGAAGGTGTCGATAAGCACCTGCTCGACGGCCCACTTTGTACCGCGGCGGCTGTGAACGAGGTCGGCGGACTTTATGAGCGCCCGCTTGTTCTCGATAGGTAGCGCGGGATCATACCAGTCAATGTCTAACTCGTAGGCCAGCTCGTCGAGCTGTTCGCTCGTCAGGTTGTCGATCTGGTCCCAGACTCGCGCTGTTTTGATTTTTCCGCCCGGTTCTTTTATGAGTTTATTGACGGCAGCGGCAAGCCCCAGCACCGCTTCGTCTTTTCGCATAAATTCAGGAACGAGTTTGAGAACGTCAACGTCGGCGAGCTTCATCCCTTGATGACCTCGTGGCGGATCGTTTTCGTTCCGGTGAACTTAGCGATCGCCGTGTCGTTTAATTCGGTGAACGTGGGGCTCGTTATAACGACGCGGGACGCTCCGACGGCGTCCTCACCGGAGGGGGCGAGAATAAGCGCGCGGAGCTTGTCTGGGTTAATATCACGGCCGAGCTCGCTGCTCTGCCATTCGTTGAACTTGTCGATCGCGCCGCCTGCACCTTCTACCGTCAGGATGCAGTCGCTCTCGTCGGTCGCGTTGGTGTAGTATGTTAGCTCGATGTCGTACTCGACGACCTCCGGTGCTTCCACTTTCACGAGATCCGTCAGAGGGCGGACTTCGGAAGCATTGACGGCCGCGAGGACTTTCGCGAGGATCGCCTCGTCGGGGACCTCGCCGGCTGCACACATGGGGACGATTTTGACGACGCCGGCGTTCGTTTGTTCAATAGCGATCCTGACGGTCTGAGCGCCCGCGAGCGCCCCGCTCTGGTTGAGCGTTATTGTCAGGAGCCCGTCGACGTAGTTCGCCGTGTAGTCGCTATTTTCCGCCGCCTGTGAGCCGTTCGGCTTGTAGACGGTGAGAGTGTCGAGAAGAAGCTGATCGCCGCCCTTGAAGGCTTTACCGTCATATACGGGCAGCTCGCGCGTCAAGGTTTCCTGTTCAGACTTGACTGCGACGTCGATGATCTTCGAGTCTGCGCTCATCGCCCAGTATTTGTAGCCATTGATCGGCCCAGCGGTCGAGAGCTTCGAGGGCGCCGCCTTTATTCGTTCGCGGAGGCTGTCGTCGCTTTCCTCGTTTCCGCCGCCCGTCGTTTCCGTTATGTTCGCGACGCGGTCGACGTAGACGATGGGGTCGACGAGCGAGTTGATCCCGCCGATCGGGATGCCGTTGTACGCTTCGCCGCCTTCAACGCTTGCCGCCTCGACGTCGACGAAGGTGTTGCCGACCTCTATGACCGCCGCCGAAGTGGTTGCGAAGTAGTGAGTGCTGTCGCTTGTTACTCTGGTTCCCTGCGGGATGAGTATGTTCTCGCCGACGGGTTCCGTGATAGAGAAGCGGAGCGTCGTCCGTGCGGCCGTCGGTGCGATTCGTACCACGCCGACGCGCTCGCCGAGAGCGTCCAGAACTTCGCCGCGGGCGTACCTGAGCATCTTCTGGCGCGCCGCATCGTTGAGCGCATTGTAGACGGAGACGAAAACAGCGACGAGAGCCTCGCCGAACAGGCGCCTCTCGTCTCCGGGGTAGAGCGGTTCGCCGACGTTCGACTCGAGCTCCGTGAGGATCTCGCTGCGGATGACTTCGGCGTCCGTTGTTATAAATTCATTCATGAGTCGGGTGTCCCCCTTGTAGAGATTTTTGCCTCGATCGTGAACTGACCGAGTTGCGTGTCGTTCGGTATGAGCTTTACGCTCTCGACCGTCGCGCGGGGTTCGTAAATGGAGAGCATCCACTCAACGTCCTCGATCAGTTCCTGCCCCGCCGTGGTTACGGGTCCGTCGATCTGTGTGAAGGCGACGCCTTTCAGTCGCTCGTAGGGGACTTCTCCGCGGGAGATTTTGAGCAGGTTGTTCACGCAGACAGCCGTGTTTGAATTGCCTTTGCTGAGCATGTTTGCCTCCTTTTAGACTGTTACCTGTGCGGCGTCCACCCAGCCCGCGACGTCTGTCGCGTCGTCTACGCTGACGAGGAAGTATGGATGGGCCGCAGTTTTGGCGAACTTTGTTACCTTTGCGAGCCCGCCCGCCGACGTCTTGATGACGTTCTGGCTTGTGCTTGCCGTGTATTGCGGGCCGCCCGTGAAGCGAACGATGTCGCCCAGTGCGATGATAAGCTCGGAGCCCGTTGTCTTTTTGAACAGCGCCGCGAGGAACGAGTTCGGCGCCTTCTTCGCTGTAACGAAGGAAGCCGTCGCACCGATCCCAGTCGCGGACCGTGCTGCCTCGATGGCTGCTTCCGCTTCTTCAATGTCGTCGACGGTTGTGTCGCTGCTTTCCTCGAAGGTGAACGCCAGCTTCAGACTGCGCCAGCGGCCGCTCGGGTCGAGTTGTATGTTTGTTGCTTTTGCGCCGGTGAGGAGCCAGCTGTTCGAGCCGAAGCGCTCGTTCCCGAAGCGCAGGATCCCGGCAAGTCCGACGAACACCTTCCAGCTCTCGAACTCCGCGCGAACGTCGAAGCCGAGCGCGGCGTGTAAATTCGAGGAGAAGGTGAGCTGCTTCTTTTTGAGTCCGCGGTTGTTTAACAGAGGGGAGCCTTCGACGGCGCTGTTGTCCTCAGCTTCGAGCTCGAAACCGGTGTTCAGTCCGTCAATGTCGACGACTTTGTTCGGAGAGATCTCCCATGTCTTTGTACCTGCGGTTGTTCTAAATGTTGCCGTTTGTGCCATGCTTGCTTTTTCAATGTTTTCGGGAAGGTCGTCCCAGTTGTACGTCTCGGGGTTTATCATTTGTCGCTGCCTCCTTTGTATTCGTGGACGAGTGTCCTGAAATGGAAGCAGACGATGTTGTAGCCGCCGGCGCCGATCGTTTCAACCTTTGCGCGGCCCTCGGTTCCGGAGATGATTCCGTTGATGTCGCCCTTGCCGCCGATTCTCAAGTCTGCCGCGTCCGTGATCGTTCCGACGACGCGGGTGATCCTGCTGACTATGTCGACGAGCTTCGCCTTTTTTTCTTCCTCGATAACCTTCTCCAGCCATGCCTGACGCTCCTGCACGTCGCGGATGTCTTTCATCCTGAAGATTATGCTGTCGCCGGACTTGTTGAGCTTTTCGCGGATGGTTTCATAGTCGAGCCCGTTTTCCTTGAGGAGTTTGTCGACCGGTCCGGAGGGGTAGAGGTTCAGAAGGTCGCCGTCGCTTGGTTCTTCGCCTTTGTGGTACTGGTTGTGTATGTTGCGCGAGCGTTCGTATTCCGGCAGCGTTTTCCACGCTTCCAGCCGAACGGCGCGGGCCTTCGCTCTCAGGTCCTTCTCGTAGTCGCAGAACTCCGCGAAGCGGTTCGTGTAGTATGTGATCGCGCGGGCCTTCCATTGTTCGAGGAAGTCTTTGATGACTTGCGGGGCGTTGGCTTCAATGAAGGCATCGCGGCTTATGTATTCGCCGAGCTTTTCCTCCCAGTTTTTGAGGACCTTCTCGGCGTCGCGGAGCTTTTCCTGTGCGCTTTTGATGTCGTCGCGCTTGATCTCAATATCGAAGGCAGGGGCGCCTTTTGCGATCAGTCTGTCAAGTGCGGCGAGGTGCTTCTGGATCACTGCCTGCCGTTTTTGGACGGCGGTCGTCGCGTTGATTACTTTCAGCTCGAGTTCTTTCCTTGTCATGGTTTGCCTCCTTAGTAATGGTAGGTGCATCTGTAGCTCAGCCCGCATAAGTCCCAGAGAAGCTGCGCGAGCAGTTCCATCTCTGCGTGAAGTCGGTGCGACTTGGCCGTTCCTTCGTGGCCTCCGTTCTTTTCGCATTCCGCGTTGTATGCGGCGACGGTGTCGTCGAACTTGATCTTGAGCTTGCGCTCTTGGATGCCTGTCAGGCAGCCCAGAGGATCGCCTTCCTTTAGCTCGATGCTGTAGACGTTGATCGCGTCCTCATCGTTGTCGATCGGTTCTGCATTGACGAGGACGTCGACGTCTCTCATCTTTGCGGTGAATTGATAGTTCCCGACGTGGCGGGCGGTTCCTTTGTCTAAGCCGAGGACTCTCTCGAGCTCGGCGGTGTCGTTCGTTATTTTCATTTTGACCTCCTTATATGCACGGCGCGTACTTCGGTTCGTCTAAATTTGCGATGAAGTCGTGGATCGTTTTCTCTCCGCTCTCGAGTTGCTCGAAGCACTTGCGCGCCTCTGCTGTTGTCTTGAAGCGGAAGGCGAGGCGGAACGTCTCGCCCGGTGCGGGGTAGTGGAACTTGTTGCCGGGGATCGGCTGCTTTGCTTTCGGGTACGTTGCGACCGTGTCGGCTGGAGCATGGAACGAGTAGTTCATGCTCCAGTCCTCGATCTGGATCCCGACGCCTTCAGGGGTGATAGATCTCTGCAATACTTTCACGGGGCGCCTCCTGATTACCTGTACAGGCGCAGGTTTCCGTCCTGCATTTCATACGACCAGCCGCAGACATTGAAGCGGATGTAGTTCCAGTCGGTCGCGTCGTAGAGCGGGTCGCGCTTGAGCTCGCCGACCTTCCTGAGCGCGTTGTGGCGGTTTACCTCGTAGACGTCGACGGTGTGAACGATTTCGATCTTGTCAATATCGAAGCCGAACTCGTTGCGGATGAGTTCCGCCGCTTCCTCGTCGCTGAGGTGTTTCACGCTGCAGGTCGTCGCGAGCTTCTGGTATTCTTCCTCGGAGACGTTCCTGACGTCGGCGTAGGGGCGCCACTCCTGTTCGCGTTCGAGTTTTGCGGTGGTGTCCGCGAGCTGCGCTTCGAGCTTCTTGATCTTTTCTGCCGTTTCTGTGAGTGCCTGTTCTCTGGCGAAGATCGCAGCGCGATCTCTGAGTGAGCATGCCGCGTCGTTGTTTATGTTATACTCTGCGACGCCGAACACTCCATCGAAGGCGGTGCCGATGTAGCTATCGGGGCCGAGAGCCTCGACGATCTTCTTGATTTGTTCGAGCGCCTTGCGCTCCTGTTCTCTCGTTGCTATTGCTGCCATGATTCTGTCTTCCTTTTTATTAAACTACGGCGTGAATTTTGCCGTCCTCTGTCTGGTAAACACTGACGACGAAGGGGTTCGCGTCGCTTTCCGTGTAGTCCCCGTCGACCGCGTAGCCGATATGGATGCGGAGGTCCGTCCAGTTGTCGCCGGTTCCGGATCCTTCCCAGAGCTCGACCGTTCTGAGGTCGCCCTTCTTTGCCTTGTTGAATACTGCCATCGCTTTGTTGATCGCTTGGGATGCTTTCATGTTTCATTCTCCTTGTTGATAACTTGGTGGCGCTTTGTTGGCGCTTACGATTACAAGTATACTCAAAAAAACGGCTTTGTCAACGGTTTTTTATAAATTTCTTTCGATTTTTCCCTGTTTTGTATTGATTTTTCCCAGATTTTCGACTATAATCATTTTCGGAGGTACAAAAAGATGAAACGGAAGCCTGACAAAAACAGCAAGTTTGCGGAGCGGTTGAGGGGCCTCAGACGGGAGCGTTGCCTCTCGATGGACGCCCTTTGTGAAAAATTCAACGAGGGGCAGACGACGATCCGGCTGTGTAAAAGCACGGTGTCCCGGTATGAACAGGGAACTCAGGAGCCCATGCTTTCGACTGTTGCGGCGCTGGCTGATTTCTTCCACGTCTCGCCCGTCTACTTGATCGGCGACAGCAACGACAGAAGCTGTACCGCCTCAAATATTCAGAACTCAGCCGTCGTACAGGGGAATCACGCAACGACGCTGATCGTCCGGAACGGCGGCGTCCATGAGCGTGAGCTTGACGAGTCCGAGGTTGAGCTTCTCAGGATCCTCGACTTCCTCGATGTTAAGGGACGGACCGCCCTCATGTCTTACGCCTTCGAGCTTGAAGAAAAACAGAAGCAACGCGCGGAGAATTAAAATGCCGAAAAATAGAAAAACGGCCCCCGAGGGCGGAAGCCTCTCGGAAGCCGTAAAAAATAGAGATGCAGGGCGCGGACCGTTCTGCGCTTTGTGGGGTGCGCTATGATGCGGGCCGCGTTTTATGGACGTTATTCCAGCCATGCCCAGAAGGACACTTCCATTGAGCAGCAGCTCAGGGAGTGCCGCGAGTGGGCGCGCAGGAACGACGTGCAGATCGTCGCCGAGTATGCAGACCGCGCCCTGACGGGAACGACTGACAAGCGCGAGCAGTTCCAGAAAATGATCCGCGACAGCGCGAAGGGCAAGTGGCAGATCGTTCTCTGTTATAAGGTCGACCGCTTCGCCCGTAACCGTTACGACAGCGCGACCTATAAAGCCCGCCTGAAGAAGAACGGCGTCCGCGTCGTCTACGCGAAGGAGTCGATCCCTGACGGCCCCGAGGGCATCCTCCTTGAGTCTGTTCTGGAAGGTTCCGCCGAGTATTACAGCGCGAACTTGTCGCAGAACATTCGGCGCGGACTGCGTGAGAACGCGCTCGAGTGTAAAGTGAACAACGGCGCGATGCCTCTCGGACTTATGAAGGGACCCGACGGCAAGTTTGCCATCGAGCCCGCGGGTGCGGCCATTGTGCGCGATATTTTTCAGATGTACGCCGACGGGATGAACACAATACAGATAAACGCAGCACTGAACGCGCGGGGCGTTAGGACCAGCACCGGCGCGCGCTGGAATAAAAACAGCCTGCACCGCCTTCTTCGCAACGAGAAGTACATCGGCGTCTATACTTACGCCGACGTCAGGATCGAGGGCGGTGTGCCGGCAATATTGTCGAAGGAGTTATTTGAAGAAGTGCAAGAACGCATAAAGAAAGTTGCAAAAGCTCCCGCCGCGAACAGGACGGACGTCGACTTTGTTCTGACCGGCAATGTACTTTACGCAAATGGACACACAAAATCAAAATTAGAATTGAAGCAATCAAATCAATGTAAAAGCAAAAGTCGGGACTCCTTACGGAATCTCGACTTTTTGTCAACATATTTAGAACGCTAAATTGAAATTTAACTTTCTATGTATAGTGTAGGATATTGTTCAAGCAATCGCTTATAACAATAGCAATCTTTTATATGGTCGTTAATTATTCCACTTGCTTGTAAGTGTGCGTAAACTGTTACAGAACCGAGAAATTTCATTCCGCGCTTTTTTAAATCCGCTGAAATTTTATCGGATAGCTCATTTGACGCAGGAAGATTTCCTAATTCGTGTCCGCGATATAGTAACGCCTTACCACCCGACCAACTCCAAATATACTGTGAAAAGGAACCGAACTCGTTTCTTATTTTTTGAAATATGCGAGCATTATTTATAACCGCCTCTATTTTTCTTTGTGAGCGTATAACGCCCGCCGTGTTCATAATTCGTTCTATGTCCTTGGCGGTATAGGTAGCAATTTTTTCATAATTAAAACCGTCAAAACAAGAACGGAAAATTTCACGCTTTTTCAGTACAGTATCCCAGCTCAACCCGCATTGCATCGCTTCTAACATTAAGTATTCAAATTGCTTTACGTCGTCATAAACGGGAACACCCCATTCATCATCATGATATTTTGTTTCAAGTTCGTTTATAAGACACCACGGACATCTATTCATAATTTTCTCCGCTAAATTACTGTTTATCGCTCTATGTGAGCAAATACATTATAGCATATAGGCA
>OFGN01000986.1_pt1 | contig 24667 bp, 22 predicted proteins | sample 1521821 | NCBI WGS metagenome assembly OFGN01 (sample SAMEA3504094, study PRJEB24116) | mouse gut metagenome | biome: mouse gut; feature: mouse-associated habitat; material: faeces | place: Denmark | collected 2011
GTAAGTATTTTTTGATTTAAAAAATTTAAACAAACAATTATGGTTATTTATATGTAAGGGAATGAGATAAAAATAATTAAATTTTATAAAGCTATTAATTTAATAGATTTGTTAAAATTGGCTAAATTTTTATTTGCAAAAAATGAAAAAAGGGAATATTTCAAAAACTGGGATAATAGGAAGATAATTTTAGAGATTTTATCTAAAAATCTGTGTCTTATTTTTACCACTTTGTACCATTTTTTTAAGCATTAATAATAGGATATAACTTTTTATTGAAATTTAGAAGTGGAAAAGTAAGTTTTTCCCTTCCGAAAATGTGGATAACTTTGTGGAAATGTGGAAAAGTAGGGACTGGTTACCACTTTTGTCTTTTTGACGAAAATTTTCATATATTAGAGATTATTTGTCTTATTTATATATTTATGTGACAAAATATTACAAAAAGTTACCCATTTTTAGGGTAATTTTTCCGTTTTTGAATGTTGATTTTTATAAATTTTCTATTTTTTTATAAAAAATTCAATTTTTTTACTAAAAGTGGTTGCAAATGGACAAAAGTGGTGTTATAATATCAATGTAACTAAACGGGAGGGTAAATGTATGTTTTATGGTAGATATACTCAAAATCTAGATAACAAATACAGAGTAAGAATTCCCGCACGTTTAAAAACTGAATTTGGAGCAGATGTTTCTAGCATATCAAAGGGCAAAAATGGTTGTTTAGTTATTTATCCATCATCAACTATTAAAACAATCGGTGAGAGAATGAATTCTTTAGGTGTTCCAAAAGCCGTTCACGACCAATTATTGATTTTTATGTCAAATATCTATCCGATTGATGAAGATAGTCAAGGTAGATTTACTATCAATCAAACATTAAGAAGTTATGCAGGCATTTCAAAAGAAGTTGTGTTTATTGGTTTTAATGACAGAATATATGTTTGGGATAAAGCTCGTTGGGAAGAGTTTGAAAGCAACAACAGGACAAATGAAGCTGGCGAAGAACCAGATTTAAGTGCTTATGGTATTTGATATGGAATTTCAACATTATTCGGTTATGCTTAATGAATGCCTTGATGGTTTAAATATAAATCCCGCAGGCATATATGTAGATGGAACTTTGGGCGGTGCTGGTCACTCCTATCAAATTGCAAAAAGACTTTCAAAAGAAGGTAAGCTTATAGCGATAGATAAAGATTTAGATGCAATAGCAGTATCTAAAGAAAGATTAAAAGAATTCGACAATGTAATTTTTGTACATAATGATTATAAAAATTTGCCAGAAATATTGGACGAATTAGGAATTGATAAAGTTGACGGAATTTTACTTGATTTGGGAGTAAGTTCTTATCAATTGGATAACAGAAGTAGAGGATTTAGCTATATTGGTGATGCTGACTTAGATATGAGAATGAATAGGGAGCAAGCACTTACAGCAAAAGAAGTTGTCAATAATTACAGCATTGAAAAACTTACAAAAATATTTTTTGAATATGGCGAAGAAAAATTTTCAAAAAAGATTGCTGCAAATATTGTAAAAGAAAGACCTATAGAAACAACAGGCGAGCTTGCAGCAATAATTGAAAAATCTTATCCTGCAGCTGTTAGGTTTAAAGGTGGCAACCCTTGTAAAAGAGTTTTTCAGGCAATTAGAATTGAAGTAAACGAAGAGTTAGAATGTTTGTACGACAGTCTTTTGAAAATGGCAAGAAGATTGAAATCAAAAGGAAGAATGTGTGTAATTACTTTCCATTCTCTTGAAGATAGGATAACAAAAAATGTGTTCCAATATTTATATTGCGATTGCATTTGTCCACCACATCAACCGATTTGTACTTGCGACAAACAAAGAGAAGTGGAAATTATAACAAGAAAACCGATTGTAGCAACAGATAAAGAATTACAAGAAAATAAGCGTTCACAAAGTGCTAAACTTAGAATTATAGAAAAAATCTAAATCGGATTTAATAAAAATACTAAAGCTAAATAAAGTTTAATCTTTTAAATAACAAATAGTAAATCTTAATAATTTTATAAGAGATACAAAAGTCAAATTTTTAAAATACTTATAAAAAACTGAAAACAGGTAAAAATCTTAATAGATTGTCTGCAAAGATAACAAAAGCTAAATTGTTTAAATTTACTTAAATGCAAAAGATAATAGCTAATAAACAAAAGATAAATCATTTGAAATTAAAAAAAAGATAAATTAAAGTATTCACAAATGATTAGGAATTGGTTCCAGATTCGATTTGTGTGAGGAGGGAGTATGATAGGTACTAGAGAAAGATATGATGTAAACTTAAGAGAAGAAAGAACAAATGAGTATGCACCATTGCGTTATGATGATTATCGCCCTGAATATTCCTTCAGAGGCAATGATGACTATCAAGAAGAGTGCAGAGATAGCCGCAACAGAAGATATGCGGATAAATATGCAGATATTGATTTTTATAACAATCAATATGAATGTTCTGCTAGTGAAAATGTTTTTAGACCAATTGAGCTTTCAGACATTACAACTGATATCAAGCCACAAAAGAAACAAAAAACAAAGTCAAAAATAAATATAAGTACAAAAGGTAAAATTTTGGTTGGAGTATACGCTGCTTTAGTAGTACTTATTGTTGCTATGCTACTTATCAATGCTATTCCAGCAGTAAGTGCACAAACATCTGCAGCAAAACTTCCAAATCAAGAAATTGTGAATGAGCAAGCTGTTAATGAGACTGAAAAAGCAGTTCAAAGCGAAAGCGGTCTTACAAAAGGCGACGGCTATGTTTATGATACAAAAACTAACTGGTTTGATAATTTTTGTAACGGCTTGAGCAAATTGTTTGACTAATAAAATTGGCATTAGATTTCTTTAATAATTAAATATTTATCCCGCACACAAAGTAAATATCATATTATTAATGATTTTTGGATAAAAAATTCCTATCTTTTTAAGGTAGGATTTTTTTTTGTTTATTTACAAGTTTTTTTTGTAGTAGGGGCAGTATTTAATAATTTTTTTGTAATAGTAGGCAAGTAACTTGTGATAGACTTGCTATTGGTGATTAGCGCCTTAAAAGTAATAAAACGCTTTTTTACTGCATATATTTTGCTATATAAAGAGAGGTTATTTATGTCAAAAATCACTAATTCCAATTTGAGTAAAAGACTACTTGTAGTGTTTGTTTTGATTGCATTTGTGTTTACTGCAATTATTGCAAGATTAGCATATTTGCAAATAATAGCAAGTAAAACAATAACAAATAGGGCGATTTCACAATGGACGAGAGATTTGCCTATGCAAGCAACCCGTGGTAATATTACAGATAGAAACGGAGTGGTTGTTGCAGATACAAAAACTGCGTATACTTTGTATGTGCGTCCTAACTCAATGACTGATGTAAAAGCAGTTGCAGGAGCAATCGCTGCCGCTACAGGTAAAAATTATGACACGATTTATAATAAAATAAATAAAAAAGGTGTATCTGAAATTACAGTTGCCAAAAAACTGACAAAAGAGCAAATGATGGCAATATCTTCACAAAACTTTAATGGTGTTTATTTTTCTGAAGAGAGTGTAAGGTATTTCCCTTATGGTGATTTTATGTCGCAAATACTTGGCTTTACTAATATTGACGGCGAAGGACAGTTTGGTGTAGAAAAATACTATGATAAGTATTTGAAAGGTGTAAATGGTCAGATTTTGACTCAAACGGACTTAGTAGGTAAAGAACTGCCTAATAATATAACTGGCTATTTGCCTAGCATAAATGGTATGACAGTTAGCCTTACGGTTGATTTTAACATTCAGTCTTTTGCAGAAAAAATTGTAAAAGATGCGGTTATTGACTTTAATGCAAAAGGTGCAAATTGTTTGGTAATGAACCCTAAAACAGGTGAAATACTTGCAATGGCTCAAGCACCGACATTTGACTTGAATAATATACCAAGAGATAATTTAGATGCACTTTATAGTATGGCAAAAAACAGTATGATTTCAAATGTGTATGAGCCAGGTTCAACTTTTAAAGTGCTTACAACTGCAATTGGACTAGAAGAAAAAACTTACCCTGATAGCCATAGTTTTTATTGTAATGGCTCAAGAATAGTAGACGGAAAAAGAATTAAATGCTGGCGTTCCATAGGTCACGGCTCTCAAACTTTTGCAGAAGGAGTTTGTAACAGCTGCAACTGCGTATTTATGGATATTGCAACCAAAGTCGGTACAAAAACAATGTACGATTATTTAAGAAAGTTTGGTATTAATTCAAAAACAGGCGTCGATTTGGTTGGCGAAGGTAAAGGACTTATGCTTAACGAAAGTTTGGTAAAAAATGTAGACTTAGCACGCATAGGTTTTGGGCAAGCGGTAGCGGTAACGCCTATTGGTTTGTGCGCAGCTGTAAGTAGCTGTATAAATGGCGGTAACAAGATTACTCCTTATATTTTGAATAATATTACTGATACCAATTTTGGGGTTGTGGAAAGTAATTCACCAAAAGTGGGCAGTAGAGTTATAAGCAGTAGCACTTCAGATAAAGTTAGAGAAATGTTGTATGGAGTTGTAGAACAAGGCAGTGGTAAATATGCTTATATCCCAGGTTATAAAATAGGCGGCAAAACAGGTACTGCACAAAAATATGAAAATGGCGTAATTGCACGCGGTAAGTATGTGTCTTCATTTATGGGCTTTGCAAGTGTAGGCAATGATGATTACTTGTGCTTGATGACAGTAGATGAACCTACAGGTTATGTATATTACGGAAGTTTGGTTGCAGGACCTTATGTTGGAGAATTATTTGCTAATATTTTTAACTATAAAGGCTACAAACCGCAATATAATGAAAACGATTTGAAAGTACTTGGAAAAATTGTTCCTATGCCAAACTTAATGGATATGACCCCAGAAGAAGCGGTAAAAACTTTGAAAAATCTTGGTATACCTTATGAAGTGGAAGGTGAAGGTGGCAAAGTAATAGGGCAATTGCCTGCACCAAAAGCGGATACAAGATATAATACCGTTGCACTTATAAGGCTTGGATAAATAAAATTGTTTTAAAATACTAAATTTAGTTTTTAGCAAATTATAGTTGTAATAAAATTTGATTAATAAACCTAATGTAAATCAAATTGTGTTTAATAGAGTTAACATAAAAAAATTACCAAAAATGGCTATTTTTTGATAGCCATTTTTGTTTTTATACCTATTTAAAAAGCTATAAAATCAACTTGTCTACAACAAACTGAAAATAAAATACGAACAAGCTGTAACTATAGTCATATAATCGCATTTAAGATAATAAAATATATCGTTAAGTAAACGCACAAGTTAAAGGAGAAAGATATGCAAGTTAAAGATTTGTTTGACGGTATTGAATACGAGTGGCTCTCTGAAATTAAAGTTGTCAATATAAAAAATGTAACTCACAAACCGCAAGATATAAAAGCTGACGATTGTTATATATGCCTTAAAACAAATGACAAAGGTATGCAAAATTTAGCAGTAGCAGTGGAGAATGGTGCAAAACTTATTGTTACCGATAAATATATAAATGTTCCGCAAGATATTGCGATTATCAAAGTTAAAAATATACGTGAGACTTATGCTTTGATTGCAAAAAACTATTATGGCAAAGCATCAGATAGTATGAAAATGATTGCAGTTGTTGGAACAAACGGAAAATCTACTACAAGTTATTTGATTTGGAGTTTGCTTACACAAAACAATATAATGTGCGGACTTATTGGAACTGGCTATTATATGATTGGCAAAAAAAGATTTGATTTGGATATGACAACTCCTGACCCAATGGATTTACATTTTATTTTGAGTGTTATGTCAAACTGCGGTGTAAAAGTTGTTGTAATGGAAGTTTCCAGTCACGCGATATATTTTAAAAAAGTGAGCGGGATTAAGTATAAAATAGGCATATTTACCAATTTGTCACAAGACCACCTTGATTTTTTTGGTAATATGGATAATTTAGAAGCAGCAAAACAATCTTTCTTTTTAGATGGCTTTTCTCAAATTTCCATTATAAATATTGACGATAAAAGCGGAGCAAGACTTGCAGAAAAACTTGCATTGCCCCTTATAACTCTTGGCGTAGATAAAAAAGCGGATATTTCTGTTAAAAGCTATGAATTATCTTGTGAAGGCACTAGATTTAATGTGAATTTGTTTAGGGAAACAACGATTTTTGAGAGCAAACTTATTGGGAAATATAATATATACAATATTTTATCCGCAGTGGTTGCTTGCAAACTTGTTGGGGTTAGAATCAAGTATATTATTGCGGCTTTAAAGGAAATTGAACCACTTGCCGGCAGAGCGAATGTTTTTATAGATAATAACATAAATTATGTTATCGATTACGCGCACACACCAGACGGACTGCAAAATATTTTAACTGAATTTAGAAAAATCACTTTAGGTAAAATGATAGTTGTTTTTGGTGCAGGTGGCGATAGGGACAGGGATAAAAGGCATAAAATGGGAGCAATTGCAGAAGAGTTCGCGGATAAAGTTATTATTACTCAAGATAACCCAAGATTTGAAAACCCTGATAACATAATAGCCGATATTTTAAGCGGAGTTAAAAATAAAGACGAAGTGTTTGTTATTGATGATAGGCGAAAGGCTACTGAAAAAGCAATAGAAATTGCAGAGCCTTTTGACACAATTGTTTTGGCAGGTAAAGGTCAGGAGGAATATTTTGAAAAAAATGGCAAAAAATATTTCTATAACGATAAAAATACTTTAGAGGAGATTTTAGATATCAAATGGAAATAAAAGTTATAATTGCTTGTATTGTTGCGCTTATTGTTGGATTGTTAATTGGTTATCCAATTTTACTGCTTATGAGAAAGTTAAAAGCAGGGCAACAAATACTAAGCTATGTAGATGCGCACAAAAGTAAAGCAGGTACACCAACAATGGGTGGTTGGATATTTATTTTAGCGATAAGTATTTGCGGATTGGCATTTTTTTATAAATCAAAAGAAGTTGTAATTGCGGTTTTAGGTATGATTTCTTATGGTGCGGTAGGTTTTTTGGACGATTTTTTAAAAATCAAGCATCACGAAAACTTAGGACTTAAAGCTTATCAAAAAATAATCGCACAATCAGGAATTGCTGTAATTTTGAGTATATTCTGTTATTTTAACGGCGGATTTTCAAAAACAATTATAATTCCTTTTACAGATTTGACATTTGATATTGGTTGGTGGATAGTTCCGCTAGTATTTATGCTATATATTGCTACAACAAATGCGGTAAACTTGCTTGATGGTCTTGACGGACTTGCGACTTCTGTTTCAAGTGTGATATTTGTAAGCCTTGCTGTAATACTAATGATTTTTGGCGGAAAGCTAGCATATAGCGGTAATAATCTTGCAGCAGACAGCATATATGGTCTAGCTGGATTAAGTGCTGTTACTGTAGGTGGATTACTTGCATTTTTGTGTTACAATGGTTTTCCTGCAAAAATATTTATGGGTGATACAGGCTCACTTGCATTGGGCGGATTAATGGCAAGTATATTTGCATTTTCAGGTGAATTATTGTTGATTTTTATACTTGGATTAATGTTGATATTAACTTGCGTGTCAGTTATTATTCAGGTTTTGTATTTTAAAGCAACAAAAGGAAAAAGAGTATGGCTTATGACTCCGTTGCATCATCACTATCAATACAAAGGTGTACACGAGTCAAAAATTACCGTTTGCTATACAGTTATAACTTTGGTGTGCGGTTTAATTTGTATTATCAGTAGTATTATGTATTAATTAAAAATCAATTTTTTAATTTTGTTTAAGAGATTGCAATCGGTTTGTGCTGCCGAATTGTTAAAGGGGTATTTATGTTATCGTTGGTTTATGGTTATGGTACAAGTGGTAAAAGTGCGTTAAAATGTCTTGAAAGATTAGGAAGAGAAGTTGCGGTTTTTACAGACGAGCCTTTAAAGGAAGATATAGGTGTTACTAATCTTTGCGGACTGCCTTTTGATGAAGTGTTAAAAAATGTTGGGCTTATCGTTGTAAGTCCTTCTGTAAAGCTTGATAGTGAATTGCTTACTGTAGCTAGACAAAAACATATAGAAATAATTGGCGAGTTAGAGCTAGGATATAGAAATTTACTTGGTGATGTAATAGCAATTACAGGTACAAACGGCAAAACCACTTGTACTAGGCTTTTGACTGAGATTTTAAAAGCAACAGGTGTAAATGCCGATTATTACGGCAATATCGGTGTGCCGCTTGCGGAAAACAGCTTTGATATAGGGGAAGAAAAAGTTGCTGTTGTGGAAACAAGTTCCTTTCAGCTTGCGACCACCGAATTGTTTTGTCCTAAAATTGCAATTTGCTTGAATATAGCGGAAGACCATTTGGAATACCATAAAAGTATGGATAACTACATAAAGTGCAAGAGAGACATATTTAAAAATCAAGATAAAAGCGAGTATGCTATTTTGAATTATGATGATGAAATTGTTAAAAATTTTGCAAATAAAATCAATAGTAATGTATATTATTTTTCCTTAACACATAAGGTGAAAGGTAGTTATTTAAAAGGCGGAAGTTTGTATTTTTGCGGGGATAAGACAGAGTATATTTGTAGCGTAAGCGATATAAAAATAAAAGGTGAACATAATATAGCAAATTGTTTGGCTGTAATAACTGCTTGTAAAATTTTGAATATACCAAACAGCATAATAGTTAAAACCTTGAAAGAGTTTGAGCTATCGTCCCACAGATTGCAATTGGTGGATAATATTTCAGGCGTAAATTATTATGACGACTCAAAATCAACAAATATACACTCAACTTTATCTGCAGTAAGAGCTGTTGAAGGTAAAACAACTTTGCTGATAGGCGGATATGACAAAGGTTTGGATTATACTAAGTTATTTAAGGAATTGCCTATAAAGATTAATACTGTAATTTGCTTTGGTGCAAATAAAGATAAAATTGTGCAAAGTTTCTCCAAATCTTATTCTACAACAATAATAAAGGCAGATAGCATAGAAGATGCACTTGATATTGCATCAAAAGTTAAATGTGATAATGTGTTATTTTCACCTGCAACTTCAAGTTATGATAGATTTTCAAGCTATGCAGAAAGAGGGGAATTTTTTAAAGAATATATTAAGAGGTTTAAACATTGATAAAATCAAAAGAAATAAATTTTAAGCTAATATTTTGGGTTATGATTTTGTGTTGTTTTGGCTTGGTTATGCAATATAGTGCCAGCAGTTATAACGCTTTTAAAGAAACAGGCGATAGTCTTTTTTATGTTAAAAAGCAGCTAATTGCTTTTGCTGTAGGCATAATGGCACTTGTTTGTGCTACTAAAGTCAATACCGCATTTTATAAAAAAATCAAATGGTACCTGCTTGTATTATCAATAATACTACTTGCGATAATTTTTATACCAGTATTAGGCGTAGAAAAATACGGAGCAAGAAGATGGTTGAATTTAGGATTTTTTACTATTCAACCTTCTGAGTTTTCAAAATTCGGATTGATGTTTTTTTTAGCGGGATACATACACGACCATAAGCTTGATAAAATAAGAAATTTGATTGTGCCACTACTTGCAACGGCAATTATATGCGTGCTTATTATGCTTGAGCCTAATATGAGTATAACAATGCTTGTAGGATTATCCGTTTTGATTATGCTAGTTTGTGGGGGAATAAAAGGTAGATACATACTTGCTTTGGCTGTACCTGTAATGGTGCTTGTAATTATATTGATTTTTGCAGAACCTTACAGAGTAAAAAGAATACTTGCCTTTATTAATCCGTGGGAAAATTCTCAAGACGAAGGGTTTCAGCTCATACAATCATTTTACGCACTAAGCGGTGGCGGAGTGTTTGGTGTTGGGCTATTTAACAGTAGACAAAAGTATACTTTTTTACCATTTGCAGAGTCAGATTTCATATTTTCTATCATTGGCGAAGAATTGGGCTTTGTAGGAAGTGTTCTGCTTATAATGCTATTTATATATGTTGTATTTCTTGGTGTAAAGATTGCAATGAATGCAAAAGATGTTTATTCAAGTTTGCTTGCAATTGGCATAACGGCAATTATTGCGTGTCAAACCTTGCTTAATGTTGCGGTGGTAACGGGAAGTATTCCGCCAACAGGTTTGCCTTTGCCGTTTATTAGTAATGGTGGTTCTTCTTTGGTGGTATTTTTATATGCTGTCGGAGTGCTTGTACGCATTGGTAAAGAGACTAATGATACACATTTATTATTTACTCGCCATAAAATGAAGTAGAGTAGAACTTTTAGGAGTAAGATTATGAGTAAATTTATAATAAATGGAGAAAGAGAACTTCACGGCGAATTAAATATGCTGGGAGCGAAAAACAGTGTGCTTCCGCTGCTTGCCGCTTGCATACTGACGGATGAAAAAGTGTTGTTACATAATTGCCCCGATATAACAGATGTACATAATATGTTGGCTATATTAAAAAGTTTAGGAGTAAAAACCGAATTTGATAATGGCGATATTATTCTTGATAGCAGTAATATCAATAGCGAAGTAGTACCGCCAAAGCTTGCGCACGAGTTAAGGTCATCTATATTTTTGCTAGGCTCTATTTTGTCAAAATTTAATAAAGCGACTTTATGTTATCCTGGTGGCTGTGAAATAGGAGAGCGGCCTATCGACATTCATTTAAAAGGTTTAAAAGAGTTGGGTGTAGAGATTACAGAAGAAGGCGGTTTGATTTTTTGTAAAAACAATAAAAAAATAGTATCAACGGAAATAGTGCTAGATATTCCGTCTGTTGGTGCTACGGAAAATTTGATGATGGCAAGCGTGTTTGCAGATGGTATAGTTACAATCCGCAATGTTGCCCGTGAACCTGAAATTGTAGATTTGCAAAATTTTCTTAATAGTATGGGTGCAAAAATTTATGGTGCAGGTTGCGGCGTAATAGTAGTACACGGCGTTAAAAAATTGCACGGAGTGGAATATACGCCAATAGGTGATAGAATAGTTGCGGGTACATATATGATAGCTTGTGCTATGTGCAATGGCGATGTGACATTAAAAGGAATAAATTGTGAACATTTGTCATCACTTATATCAAAATTATCAAAAACTACTTGCAATATATATGCAAATAATGATATAATAAGGATAAAGTCGAAAGGTAGGCATTCTCGTCTTGGAAAAATCGATACAATGTATTATCCGGGATTTCCTACTGACTTGCAATCTCAAATGTCCGCATTAGGTGCAGTTTCAAACGGAATCAGTATTATTACCGAAAATATTTTTGAGACAAGGTTTAAACAGATTCCTGAATTTAGAAAAATGGGTGCTATTGTGGAAGTGAAAGGGCGAACTGCTATTTTTGAAGGTGTACCTAAACTTTATGGTGCAGAAGTAAAGGCAGAAGATTTGCGTGGCGGTGCTTCGCTTGTGCTAATGGGGTTATTTGCTAGCGGCACAACTGTGGTAAACGACATTAAACATATTGATAGAGGATATCAAAATTTGGAAGTCGATTTGCGTTCGCTTGGAGGAGACATTGTAAGAGTAAATTAAGGAAGTGTTTATGAACAAAAGATTGATAATTATTTTTGTATGTCTTGCAATATTTGTCTTGACACTTGTAGTCGGGGCAGTAGTATTTACTGTCAGTGACGTTAATATTTTATTGCAGTCAGACAAAAATGTTGCCTTTGATAAAACTAAAATTCTTGAAACTAGTGGTATTAAAAAAGGTCAAAGCATTTTTACAATTGACAGCGACGAAGCTAAAGCTAAGATTGAAAAACAATTTCCAAAATTGAATGTAATAAAAATTGAAAGAGCTTTCCCTAATAAAGTTAGAATACATTTAGATGCAAGAACTGCTATACTTAAAATTCCTGTAGCAAATTCCGATAAATTTTTGCTTTTGGATTATAGGTTTGATGAAGAAAACAAAATTAGCAAAATCAAAATTTTAGATATGGTTATTGATGACGGCGAAATTTATGATGATGAAAAAGTTGTTCTTGTAAACGGATATGAATATTCTTGCGGTGACAATCCTGTAGGAGACTTTATTTCAGACGATAATGTACAAATTAATGCTTTGAAGGATATTTTGCATACACTTGATACTTTGGAAGTAGTAAATGAAAGAGTGCCTGCAACATTTGATAGTATAAGCATAGCAGAAGATAATACAATTAGACTAAAAACTGTTTTAGGACTTACTTTGGTTATTAGGACGGAAACAACAGTATCTGTACAAAGACAAATGGAAATTATCTATAGTAAGTTTTATTCTTATCAAGACGAGGACAGAGAAAAACCTAACTATTTGTATATTAACAATAATGGCGATTTGATAAACAGTCCAAAAATAGAATTTAATTAATTGAAAAGTTTGAATTTTAAACATAGTTAAAACTTTAAAATAAAAATTAATTTTATATGCGCATACGCGTGCGTATATAATATAAAATATTATAATAATTATAAATATTTAAGTAAAAGTATTGACAACCTTACATTTTTTATGCTAAAATTATAGCGTGAAAAGTGTGAGGTATATGTATGTTTAATAACGGCAATATTGCAATTATCGATATTGGCTCCGATAAAATCTTTTCAAAAATCGGAGAAATTGCAAAAGATAATTTTTTTCATATAAAATCTCAAGCAGAAGTTTTTTATGACGGATATATGGAAGGTGACTGGCTTAAAGGTGATGATGTAGGAGATACTATAATCACTTGTCTTGAAAAAGCTTTGTACAACTTCAATGTTAAATTATCTGCAATTTATGTAGGTGTACCTGGGGATTTTGCTAGAGTTCAAGTTCTTTCAAATAAAATGAACTTTGGGTGCAGCCACAAATTAAGTAGTAGTGACTTGCAAACTCTTAAAGACAACACAATTCCTAAAAATGACGGAAGATATGAAATTATAGATTCGCAAGTAATTAATTATATTTTAGATGGAAAGGAAAAATCGCTTGACCCAATAGGCAAAACTTGCTATAGTCTTGGTGTAAATTTATCTTTTAACTTATGTAAAAAGGAATTTTGCAATTTATTTAAAACTATACTTTCTGGGTATTCACGCAAAATTAAATTTGTTGATAGTATGCTTGCGGAAAGCTTAATTGCAACTGATAAGGAAATAAGAATTAAAAATGCAGCTGTTTTGGTTGATATTGGATATCTTACAACAGATATTTCATATATAATGGGCGGCGGATTAATTGCTTTAAATACATTGCCTTATGGTGGCGGACATATTTCTTACGATTTATCTTATGGGCTTGAATTACAATACAATACAGCTTGTTATGTTAAAAGTTTGATTGATTTTAACGATAACGAAGGTGATATTGGTGTAAGAACAGATAATGGAAATGTTGATTTTGAAAAATCTTATGTAAATATGATTGCAGCCGCTAGACTTGAAGAAATTGCGGAAAAAATTACTCAAATTATCAATAATTATCAAATTGAATATCCTAATTATTTAAAAATTTATTTGACAGGCAGGGGCATTGCGGATATGAAAGGCGTTCGCTCTATAATGTCAAATGCTTTAGGCAGACAATGCGAAATGATAAGAAGTGTTGTTAATAATGACGAAAAAAATAAGATTTATTTGTCTTCAGCTAGTCTGATGCAATATGTAGTAAAAGTGGACAAGCCTGAAAGGCAGAGTTTTATATCAAAATTATTAGGCTAATAGCTGAAAAATTTATAAAATAGCTTAAATAGTGACTTTTATTATCAATTTTACAATTAATATTTTATATTAAACTTAAGCGAATTTAATTTAATATGTATTATTGGTTATAATTGATAATATAAAGTTTTTTAGTAAATAGAATATAAAATACGCAAAGATAATAAAAATTAAATACCTTATGTTATTTTAAACGGAGGAGTTTATGAGCGAGTTGGAAAACAATATGCCAAAATATGAAGATTTTAAAATTGACGCAAGTACCGGTATTGTTAAAATTAAAGTAGTCGGTGTTGGCGGTGGCGGTGGTAACGCTGTTAACCGTATGGTTGATTCCGGAATTACAAGTGCTGAGTTTGCTGTAGTTAATACAGACAAGCAAGCTCTTTTAATGTTTGATAGGGAAAAGTGTCAAACAATTCAAATTGGCGAAAAGTTGACAAATGGTTTAGGTGCAGGTGCTGACCCTAAAAAAGGTGAAATGGCAGCTGAAGAGTCTAAAGATTCGCTTAAAAAGATGCTTGAAGGCGTTGACTTGTTGTTTATTACAGCTGGTATGGGTGGCGGTACTGGTACAGGTGCAGCTCCAGTTCTTGCAAGTTTGAGCCGTGAAATGGGTATTTTGACAGTTGCAATTGTTACAAAACCTTTTGGATTTGAAGGTTCTAAACGTATGAATAATGCAATGAAAGGCATAGAAAAACTAAAGGAATATGTTGACGCATTGCTAATTGTGCCAAATGATAAACTTATGCAGGTTTTACCAAAGAATACTCCTATCGTTCAAGCTTTTAAGGAAGCAGACGAAGTATTAAGGAAAGGTATTCAAGGTATTTCAGATTTGATTGCAACTCCGTCACTTATCAACTTGGACTTTGCAGATGTTAGAAAAGTTATTAAAGGGCCTTGTTCTGCACATCTTGGCGTTGGTGAAGGCGAAGGTGAAAATAGAGCTATTACAGCTGTTCAACAAGCGGTTAAAAGCCCATTGCTTGAAACAAGCATTGTTGGTGCAAGCGGCGTAATTTTGAACATAATGGGCGGACTTGATTTAACTTTGGAAGAAGTTGATATTGCTAGTAATCTTGTACATTCTGTTGTTGACGAGAGTGCGGATATTATTATCGGTGCAGGAATTGATGCAAGCTTACAAGGTAAAATTTTAATTACTTTGATTGCAACAGGCGGAATTAAAGAAGCTAATGGCGGAAATAAGGCAGAGTCAGGTATTGAAGATACTTTAAGTAGATTGAGAAACAGAAATATCGAAAAAGAAGATACTGTTTATGTGCCACTTGGTGAAATTAATAAAAAACCATCTGCTCCTACAGCACCTACAAGTAGACCATCTGCAGAATCTGTTAAAAATAACGATGATGACGACAATATGCCTGCATTTATTAGAAAATTAAAAGCAAATAGGGGTAATAATTAATTTATCTGTATAGTGAAATAATTTCAAATAAAATTGAAAGCGTACAAAAATAAATGATTAAAAATTTAATAACCAAGATAATTAGTTATCTTGGTTGTTTTTTTTGTTGTAATAATTTTATTTATGAGACTATAAAATAACAATTAAATTTTTTTCATTCAATTGCTTAAAATTAGATTGATATATAGATTTAATAATATTTGATTTTTCAATTTTAAATTAAAGTCATTGCGGGTAGTGTATTTTATTTGTATTAATTCGATAATATTTTAAATTAAAGCTAAATAAAATGCAAGATAGCTATCAAAATAATCAAAAAGCTCATTTTTTTATTTTGGTATTTTAGTGAATTAAAACGGAAATAATTAATAAAATAAATAAAAAATTTAGGAGAGTATTATGAGTAAAAAGACTTTAGATAAAATAAAGCAAAGACAAATGGATAAGGATAATTTACAACAAGCACTAAAAGACGAAGATTGAAAATATTTTACAAAGTATTATAAAAACAGCTTTAATTTATAATTAAATCAATGAAATTGTTATAAAATAAGCCAAAAAATATAATAATTATGTTTGTAATGTATGATTTGTGTAAAGTTTAAGTAATTGATTTTTTTGTTAATTTTTACTTAAATTTATTGGAAATATTGACTTTTATATAATTTAATGTTATAAATAAAATTGAATTAAAATCAAAGTTAGGGGTAAATATTATGGTAAATATAAATGATTTGACTTTGGACGAAAAAGCAAGTTTATTATCTGGCAAAGATAACTGGCATACAAAGGCTGTTGACAGAGTAGGCTTGCCCAATATTATGATGACTGACGGACCACACGGGGTCAGAAAAATGTTGGAAGGCGAATATGGTATAAAAAGTAAAATTAAAACTACTTGTTTCCCTACAGCATCAAGTTGCTGTTGCAGTTTTGATATTTCGCTTGCTAATAAAATGGCAAAAGCTATAGCAAAAGAAGCAAAAGCAAATAATGTAGCAGTTGTATTAGGTCCGGGGGCAAATATTAAGCGTTCACCACTTTGCGGAAGAAATTTTGAATATTACTCTGAAGACCCGTATTTGAGCGGAAATATGGCGGGTAATTTTATTTTGGGAATGAATGAAGAAAATGTTGGTTGTTCCTTAAAGCATTTTGCTGCAAATAACCAAGAATTTAGAAGATTTATAGAAAGCAATAATATTGATATGCGTGCTCTTATGGACTTGTACTTAAAAAGTTTTAAAGTTGCACTAGATATATCAAAACCTGCAACAATAATGTGTGCTTACAATAAAATAAATGAAGTTTATTGCTCAGAAAACAAATGGTTACTTACAGATATTTTAAGAGATAAGTTTGGTTTTGATGGTTTGGTAATGTCTGACTGGGGCGCAGTTAACGATAGAGTAAAAGCTGTTACAGCAGGTTTGGATTTGGAAATGCCATCTTGCAATGGTGTAAATGACAAAAGAGTTGCTAAAGCGGTTAAGGACGGCAGTTTAGACGAAAAAGATTTGGATAAAGTTGTTCAAAATATTTTGAATTTGGTTGAAAAATATAAGTATATCAATGATATTAGTGTTACTTTTGACGAAAATGAGCATTATAATTTAGCAAAGGAAATTGCAGAAAATTCCGCAGTGCTTTTGAAAAATGAGAACAATGTTTTGCCTGTAAAAGCAGGAGAAAAAGTACTTATTGTAGGTAATATGGCAAAAATTAGCCGTTATCAAGGTGGCGGAAGTTCACATATTACTCCATTTTTTGAAAGTACGCTTACAGGTAGTTTGGATAAATCGGGTGATAAATATGACTATATGGAAGGTTATCACATTAAATACACTAAAGATAATAGCGATTTGATTGAAAAAATTGAGAAGGTCGCAGGAAATTACGATAAAATTATACTTTGCGTAGGACTTCCTGATAATATGGAAGTTGAAGGACTTGACAGAAAACATCTTAATTTGCCTGTAGCACACGATAAATTGGTTGAGAGAATATCAAAAGCACATAAAAATGTGGTTGTGGTATTGTTTGCAGGCTCACCTGTAGAACTTCCTTGGAGAAATGATGTAAGTGGAATACTAAATATGTACCTTGCAGGTAGCGGTAGTGGCGAAGCTTGTGCAAATATATTGTTTGGAAGAGTTAACCCAAGTGGTAGACTTGCTGAAAGTTATCCTATTAAACTTGAAGATTGTAATTCTTATAACAATTTTTACTATGACAATGATAGAACATACTATTCAGATAGTATTTTTGTCGGATATAGGTACTATGATATTACAAAAACAAAAGTAGCTTATCCGTTTGGCTATGGCTTGAGCTATACAAATTTTGAATATAGTAATATTAAGGTGGATAGTCAAATTGACATTGATAAAGGCGGAACAATAGAAATTACTTTAAAAAATACAGGCGATATGGCTGGTAGTGAAGTAATTCAAGTTTATATAGGAAAAGAAAATTCAAAATATTTAAGACCGATTAAAGAATTAAAGGCTTTTGATAAAGTATTTTTAAATGCAAATGAGAGTAAAAATATTACTATTGAGCTTGAAAGACGCAATTTTGAGATTTTTGATATAAAAGCCGATGAGTATTTGGTAGAAAGTGGGGAGTATCAAATTTACATTTGTAAAAATAGTGAAGAAATTATCCAAACATTGTTTGTCAATGTTATAAGTAATGATATTTGTACAGGTGATAATAACGAAATGCTTGAATATATCCCTGCAAACAATGAGTTCCCAATAGAAAAATTTGAAAATATTTATGGCAGCAAAATTATTCAATCTCGTCCAGTTGCTAAAAAAGGTGAATTTACCGAATTTAATAGTTTGGGTGAAATTGTTGACGAAAGTTTGCTCGCAAGATTTATTTTGTTTATTATGAGAAACTCCTTGCCGCTTGCAACAGGAGAAGGCAAGGATACAGGCGGATTTATGATGAGCTATGAGCAAATGCGTACTAATCCAATTTTTAAACTAGGACAATCAAGCGGTGGAATACTTAATGAAAAAAGAGTTGACGGCATTGTAGACATTTTTAACGGTCACTTATTTAAGGGATTAGGCAAAATATTTAAATCAAAATCAAAAGAGTAATTTTGAAGATTGTTGAATAAAGGAATAAAAAATATGTATCATAAAGGTAGTGTAACACTTGAAACACCACGATTGGTTTTGAGAAAATTTTGTTTAAAGGATGTTGCAATATCTTTTAAAAATTGGACAAGTGACGATAAAGTCACAGAGTTTTTAAGGTGGCAAACTCACAAAGATATTAAAGCTACAAAATCAGTTATAAGAAAGTGGATAATAAGCTATAGAAAACCTAATTTTTATCAATGGGCAATTGTTTTAAAGGACATAAATGAACCTATTGGTACAATTAGTGGGTTTGATTTGTGCAATAAGACAAGTAAAGTACATATAGGTTATTGTATTGGTTCTAAATGGTGGAATCAAGGTATAATGAGTGAAGCTTTGGCAGCTGTAATGAAATTCTTTTTGAAGAAGTAAAAGTTAATAAAATAGAGTCAATGCACGACCCAAACAATCCAAATTCGGGCAGAGTTATGAAAAAGTGCGGAATGCTATATGAAGGAACTTTAAGACAAGCAGATTATAGTAATAAAGGAATAGTGGATGCTTGTATTTATGGACTGCTTGCACGAGATTATTTTAAAAATTAAACAAAAAATCACACAATCAAGTGTGATTTTTTTCATTATTATAAAAATTTATTAGTGATTTTTTGATATGCAGTATTTTTTTTAAATTAATTTGTGCTAAATTAATCAAATGTTTAACATTCTGTATAATTTCTGTCAACATTTATCACAAGATTACAAGTTGTATCTTGTTCTTTGACTAAATCTTTCAACTTTTCTATTATATCAGCGTCCGATAACTTAAATTCCATTGGTAAAACTATATCAAAAATTAAATTGTTATTGTTTACGCCTTTAACCATTCTAAAATCGTGAATAGTGATTTTTTCGTCAATTTGTTTTGCTGTACTAGCTATCATTTGCTTATATTTATTAGACTCTTCATCGTCTTTATTGATTGGGTCCATATGAATAAGTAATTGCGTGGTTTCCGTTGTAAGTTCACGCTCTATTGTATCAATTAATTCGTGACTTTTGAGCATATCTTGTTTGCAATCAACTTCCACGTGAACGCTTACAAAGTATCTGTTAGGACCATAATTGTGCACAATCATATCGTGTAGTCCAAGCACTCCGTCATAGTTTTGTATTGCCTTTGCAATGTCTATTACCATTTGCTTGTCTGCTTTTTCACCAAGCAATGGGTTAAAAGTGCTTATCATAAGCTTTATGCCTTGAATAATAATAATCAATGCCACAATTATACCGAAATAGCCGTCCAAATTAACTTTTAAATAGTGAGAAATTAAAGTTGAAATCAAAATAACACTACTTACTAAGCAGTCATTTATGCAATCTATTGCCACGCCTTTTAGGGTAGATGATTTAATTTTTTTAAACATTGCAAAATTGTATGCAAAAAGGATAATTTTAACCGCAATTGAAAAAATCAATATTCCAATCGTAATAAAACTAAAGGTCGAAGCTGTATTTTCTATAATTTTTTCAATAGAAGATTTAACTAGTTCGATTCCAAGCATTATGATAATAAAAGATATTATCATTGCAGCAAGATATTCCGCACGAGCGTGTCCGAAAGGGTGCTTTTTGTCAGCAGGTTTATCTGCAATTTTAAAGCTAATTAGACTAACTGCGGAAGATGCAGTGTCAGAGATATTGTTTAAACCGTCACTTGCAACTGAAATGCTACTGAAAATTAAACCTACAACAAGTTTTGCAACACCGATAAAGCAATTTGCAATAATTCCAACAATACTTGCAATAACTCCAATAAGGTTACGAAATCTTGCTTCAGTTTGCTTTTCAATCGGTTGTTTTTTAATTATTTGTTTAGCGATTATTACAGACATTACCAATCCTCCTTAATAGAAAGTTTAATATCTGTGTAAAATTCCTTATATTTTTGCTTGTATGCTTCTGCATCGTCATTTATATGATACAATTCTTCTGGGTCGAAATCTGCAATATCAACACCATCATCGTCCATTTTTTCTGACAATTTCATTAAAGTATAGTTATCCATTTGTTTGTTACCTTAAGTTTTAAATTGTAATTATTATAGCATTTTTTGCAAATAAATACAAGTAAATTGATTAATTTGTTATATTTTGCACTTAAACAAAAGAAATTTTAATTAAATGTAGCATTTTTGTAATAATTTTAAGTAAATTTTAGTAATATTTAACTACTATATAAATATTTAAATAAAATCAAATTATCTATTGCTTTTTGTGTTAAATTGTGTTACAATATACTAGATTAATTATGCAAGGAGAGATAAATGACAGATTTTAAGAGTTTTTTGGATATGGTGCAAGCTGATATTGACGATTTGGCAGTAATGGCAAAAGAAAGTACATACATTAAAAGTGAATATTATGACAAATACGATGTTAAAAGGGGCTTGCGAGATATTAACGGAAAGGGGGTTCTAACTGGATTAACTGAAATTTCCGATATTATTTCAAGTAAAACCAATGAAGAAGGTAAATCTGTTCCTTGCAAAGGTGAACTTTATTATAGAGGAATAAAAATCCAAGACATTGTAAATGGCTTTGCAGGTTCTGGTAATAGATACGGCTTTGAAGAAACAGCGTATTTGTTGCTATTTGGTAAGTTGCCTAATAATGATGAATTGAAAAAATTTATAGATATTTTAGGTGGATTTAGAAGACTTCCTAATAGTTTTGTACGCGATATTATTATGAAAGCTCCTACCAATGATATGATGATTGCATTATCAAGGTCTGTTTTGACATTGTATTCTTATGATAGCAATCCCGACGATATTAGCATTACCAATGTTTTAAGGCAATGTTTGCAACTTATTGCACAATTTCCATTGCTTGCTGTTTATGGTTATAATGTTTATAAGCACTATTACAATTTGGAAAGTTTACTAATCAGAAAACCTAATCCAGATTATTCAATTGCGGAAAATTTGCTTTACATTTTAAGAGAAGATGGCAAGTTTACACCACTTGAGGCGGAATTGCTTGATATTTGTCTTGTTTTGCACGCGGAACACGGCGGTGGTAATAACAGCTCATTTACAACGCACGTTGTAAGTTCTTCAGGTACTGATACATATAGTTCAATTGCTGCATCTTTAGGTTCATTAAAAGGACCAAGACACGGCGGTGCAAATATAAAAGTTGTTAAAATGATTGAAGATATGAAAGCAAATCTTACTGATTATTCAGACGAGACAGTTAGCAAATATCTTGAAGACTTGCTTGACAAAAAAGCATTTGATAAAAGCGGCTTGATTTATGGTATGGGACACGCTGTATATTCATTATCTGACCCAAGAGCGGACATTTTAAAGTCATATATCAAAGCACTTGCTTGTGAAAAAAATGCTCAAAGCGAATACGCACTTTACGAAAAGATACAAAGACTTGCACCTGAAATTATCGGAAGAAAACGCTCAATTTACAAAGGTGTTAGTTGCAATATAGACTTTTATTCAGGATTTTTGTACAATATGTTAGGGCTTCCAGTAGAGTTATTTACACCTATATTTGCAATTGCAAGAGTAGTTGGTTGGTCAGCTCATAGAATAGAAGAATTGTCTAATAACGGCAAAATTATTCGTCCAGGTTACAACGCTGTTTGTGAATATAAAGAGTATGTTGCCCGCGACGATAGAAAATAATCGTTAATAAGATAACAAGATGGATATTTACGGAAATACAATTTGATAATAAAATCATCTTAAAATTAATAAAAAATATAAAAAAAGCATATAAAATGCTTGCATTATTTAAAAATATATAGTATACTCACTTTTATTTTTAAAATATTATACAAAAACAATACCGAAAGGTAAATTTATATCATAACAAAAAAAGGAAATAACTATGTCTCCCCAATGTATACCTTATATAATTGGAATTATTGTATTGACAGCTTTATCTGCATTTTTTAGTGCTTGTGAAACTGCCTATAATAGTTTGAACAAAATCAAACTAAAAAACAGAGCAAACGAAGGCTCAAAAGGTGCAAAAAAGGCACTGCTTCTAGTAGATAACTATGACAAATTGATTACTACTATTCTTATTGGTAACAATATTGTTAACATTGCAGCTGCTACTATTGCAACTTTACTATTTTCTGAAGTAATGGAAAACAAAGATTTAGCAGCTACAATTTCAACTATAGTTGTAACTGTTATTACATTGATATTTGGTGAAATTACTCCAAAAAGTATTGCAAAAGAGTTTGCAGAAAGTTTTGCTTCAAGAGTTGCAACCATTTTGCAAATTTTGTGTTTGATTTTCACTCCATTTACTTGGTTGTTCTCATTATGGCAAAAGTTAATGATTAAGATTTTTAAACCAAACGCCAATTCAGGAATGAGTGAGGCGGAATTGATTACTATGGTTGACGAAGCCACAACAGAAGGTGGTATTGATAAAGACGAAGGTGAGTTGATTCGTAGTGCAATTGAGTTTAATGAACTTACAGTAAAAGATATTTTTACACCGCGTGTTGATGTAATTGCAGTAGACGTTGATGCAAAAAAAGACGAACTACGTGATTTGTTTTTGGAAAATGGTTTTTCAAGATTGCCTGTTTATGAAGAAGATATTGACAATGTTATCGGTATACTTCACGAGAAAGATTTTTACAAAAATTACTTTAAAAAAGAATTTGATATTAAAAAATATATGACACAAACAATTTGGGTTACTTTAAACTCAAATTTGTCAAGCGTTTTAAAAATGTTACAAAAATCAAAAGCTCATATGGCAGTTGTTTTGGACGAGTATGGTGGTACAGCAGGTATTGTCACACTTGAAGATATTTTGGAAGAACTAGTTGGCGAAATTTGGGATGAACACGACGAAATTATTGAAGATATTGTCAAACTTAGTGAAAACGAATATCAAATTACTGGTGGCTGCAATATTGAAGATATGTTTGATGCTTTAGGTCAAAAATATGATAGTGACGAACTTGAAGTTACTACCGTAAGCGGTTGGATTGTTGACCATTTTGGTTATATTCCTAATATTGACGAGCAATTTGATTATAACAATTTGACGATTAAAGTTATCGATGCTGACCCTAAAAAAGTTGAAAAAATATATGTAAAGGAACTTGCAAAAATCGAAGAGGAAGACGATGGCACTTTCATAGATAAGTTTTTTATGAAGGATAACGACGATAAGGAAGAAGAGAATAAGAAAGCTGAAAAGTTATTCCATAAAGAAGATAAATCAATTGATAATAATGATAAAGTAGCCGAAACTACAGAAAAAGTAGTGGACGATACAAAAATTGAATTTGACGATATTGAAATAAACAATATTGAAAAATAAAAATAAAATTTAAAGCTGCGTTTAACATTGGGATACATGCATTAACATTGCCAATATTATTAAATCTCATCTATATTTTAGTAAATACATTTACAGGTTTTACTATACAGTATTTTCAATGGATGTATACAACAATATCATATATATATGTTATTGTTGCAATTCTGATAATAAAAACAGATTTAATAAATAGACAATTTGAATTAATGAAAATAATAGAAGAACAAGAAAAAGTAAAAGAAGAAATAAAATTACAAGAAGAAGAGCAAAAAGATGAAGAAAAAAATAAAAACAAAGAGCCAGAAGAAGAAAATAAAACAGAAGATGAAAGAGATAATAATGTAGGACAAGAACCAGGTATTCAAGAAGTTTAAAAAATCTTATATAGTATAGAAAGGATATAGAAATGAATAAAAAAGAAAATAAAAAACATATATATATATATATTGGATTAAGTATAACACTAATATTTCTACTAATATTAATAGCGTTATACCTAATAAACTCAAAAAATAATGATGAAGAAAAAAATATAATTGATGGGATATTGATAGGTGATGATTTCAATCCTAGTCATCCAGGCGCACAAGTTGAAAATAGCGATTATAACTATGTAGAACAGACGATGCACAAAAATTTAGATGGGATAGAGATAAAATATTGGGAGGAAAATAATAATGATGATTCCAAAAATTAGTGAATATAATACATTTACACAACGTGTCTATAATACAGATCCTTTAAAAGGAAAAAAATATAAAAAAGGGCAACTGATTCCTGGTACAAACTATAAAATCCTCGATATCTCCCGCAACGGCACCTATGGCAATAAAAAGCAGTATGGTGTTCCCAATCATATGCAGGCGATGGCAGTTGCACCGGTAAAGAATGGCGTGGTAGACTACAGCCAGCTTACGATTGCTTATGTTGGGACTAACCCAGAGGATAAAGTCGATCTAGTGACTGATGTGATCGATGTTGCTGATGTGGATGGCACCTTATCCCAAACTAAAAATCTGGTCGAAATTTTTGAGCCGCCAGTGAGT
>OFGN01000992.1_pt1 | contig 24356 bp, 21 predicted proteins | sample 1521821 | NCBI WGS metagenome assembly OFGN01 (sample SAMEA3504094, study PRJEB24116) | mouse gut metagenome | biome: mouse gut; feature: mouse-associated habitat; material: faeces | place: Denmark | collected 2011
CACCTACGGTGAAAGGGCGGATTCTATTTTCCCATCACACATTTTTATATGCTGAGCTGTTACTCAAATACTCCTTCACCCATATCTTTCCGCCTTTTACCTCCATCATAACGGCTCCTCCATCCGGCGTCTGGTAAATACGGCACCCCTGCCGCCGCAGCCTCTCCATCAATTCTTCGTGAGGATGTCCATACCGGTTGTCCTTCCCGGCGGAGATCACCGCATATACCGGATCGGTCAACGCAAGCATATCTGCCGGAGTGGAATACTTTGAGCCGTGGTGCGCTACTTTGAGTACCGTCAGCCTCTCTCTCCCTTCCAGTTCCCCGAGCAGTTCCTTTTCCGGCTCCCCGGTCACATCCCCGGTCAGCAGCATACGAAACCCCTCATACTCCGCATAGAGCACCGTAGATATTTCATTAACTTCATCAGTCACTATCCCTTTTTCCGGTCCCAGGCAGGTAATTTTCAGTTTCTTATCCCGTATCACGTCTCCCCGCCCGATATAAAAGACCGAAATCCCCTGCCTTGCCGCCTCCGCTCTCAGTTCGGACAGCTTCTCTTCTTTTATCTCCTTTGAAGCATCCGGCAGAATCAGGCTCTTTATCCTGACGCCGTAAGCGGACTGTTCCATCAGTTCCATAATACCGGATATATGATCTTCATCAGGATGCGTTACAAACACTGCTTCCAGCGCGCCGATCCCCTCGCTCTCCAGAAAAGGAAGTATCTGATATTTCCCCACATCGGATTTGCTGGTGGAACCGCCGTCTACCATAAAACAATTGCCGTTTTCATTCCGCATCACAATACAATCGCCCTGTCCCACATCCAGAAAAGATACCGCAAATCCTGAAAACGGGCGCACAAGCCATAACATCCCGAGCGCCAGAAGCCACTGCACGATTGCCGGTATCCCCGGCAGCTTATCTTTGTTTCCGCCCCTCTTCCGCTTTGCTTCGGCTTCTTTTCCCCTGCCAAATATTGCCATCCGGGGAATCACGCCCGCACCAGTCCCGGTTTTCCACTTAACGCCTTCCTCCACCATGTTATCCCATAAAATAAGAAAGCATAAAACACCATAATACACGACAATCTGCCACAACTTTGGCTTTCCTCCGATTCTGATCCCTCCCGGCAGCTTCAATGCTCCCCGGCAGGAGATCTCATAAAACCACAAAATGAACCGATCCGGCACACTCAGGAAAACCGCCGCCTCCGGCATCAGGAAACCGATGGCAAGAGAGACTATCCCAAAAGCCAGCACCAGCCCCATCAGCGGTATTACATACAGATTGAGAAACAGCGAATAAACAGGATATACATAGTAAAAACCAAGAAGGACCGGCAGGGTGGCAACGGTTATCGCCGTACTTAAGCAAAGACCTTCGCCTATTGCCCGGCAAAGTCCTTCGCCCATTGCCCGACAAAGTCCTCCGCCTATTACCCGGCAAAGTCCTTCGATAACTGCTTTGCAGAATTTCTCCTTTTTCTCCTTTCTTTTCAGCCCTCTTCCCTCATCCTCCATCCCAAAACCGGTCAGTCTCCTCAGCATGCCCTTCCACCAGGGCAGTACCACGCCGATTCCAACTACAGCCCCAAAGGAGAGCAGAAATCCGCTGTGCCTGACAAGAAGCGGCTGTTCTGCGAGCATCAACAGCGCCGCAAGCGAAAGGGCCGTCAGCATATCGTAGGTCCTTCCAAGCAGTTCCGCAAGAAGATGCAGGGCAAACATAAAGACCGCCCGCCAGGTAGATACCCCCATCCCGGTCATCATGCCATAGCACCACATAACGCCGATGGCAAAAGGTGCCCTCAGCCAGATGGGCGCACCGCACTTTTTCAAAAGCCCGGAGACCGCCATGCCCAGCAGTGACACATGAAGCCCCGAGATTGATAATATATGGATCAGCCCGTTTAACTGATACAGTTCTTTGATCTCCTCTTCCAGAGAACTCTTTTCTCCGAGAAGCATCGCTTTTAACACCGAAGCCTCCTTCGGCGGATATAATCTGTCCAGTATTTCCGAACAATGATTTTTTAATTGAAATAACTTTTCTCTCAATGGGAAGCAGGAACCTGAACGCTCCGAAATTTCTGCCTGATTCAATTTATAAGAAATGTTTAAGATCCGGTAATATTCACGGGAATCAAACTCTCCCGGATTACCGGCACGCCGGAAACAGGATACCTTTCCGGAAATTCTGACGGTTTCGCCCATATATGGAAGTCTGCCGCCTTTCTCTTTATCTGTCATATAACACATGACTTGCCTGTCATCTTTATCTTCCGTACTGCTGACATACAGGACAGGAACCTTTTCACCATACATGATACGGTATTCCTTGTTTTTGACTATCCCGGTCAGAGTAATTCTCTCCCCTTCTTCGGGAAAAATATCCTCCTTCTGCTCACCGCCGTATATACAGCACATCAACAGCAGTACAAAGATAAGAGACACCAGGCAAAGCGGTCTTCTTATCTGCATATTTATCCTCTCTTTTTGCAAACTCACCCCTTACTTCACAATATCCAGATTCCTTTCAAACACTGTCGTCAAACTGACGCTGTCCCTGAATGTGACATTCGTGTCACCATCAATGGATATCTGCACCTTATTAATACCCGGCAGCTCCACCAGGGAATTAACGATAGAATACAGCGCCGCCTGTGACGTTACATTATAGACCGGCGTAAGAAACTCCTCACTCAAATTAACATAGCATACTCTGTCCCTCGTTGTGACGCCAAGAATCGTTACCGCCGGATTGACGGTCGGATAACCTGCCTCATCTTCCCCCTTGCCGTCCTTCTTCGGTCCTTTGATCAGTTCCTCCACCACCTGCTGTTCCATGGAGATATTGCTGTTGTAAATAACATTCCTGCTCACCTCCACCAGCGCATCTCCCTCCGCGTTCGCAAAATAAAGGCGAAGTTCCGCATCCACATAGGCATTGATTTCCGTCCCCGCATTGTCAATGAAAGAATCTGCCGTCATGGCTCCCACCGGCACACCGATAGCATCCGTCAGTGCCTCTCCCTGAACGGAAAAGGTGATCGTATCGATACCGTTTACCTGTGTCAGCGTCCGCACTACCGCCGCCCTGGTAAGCACCTCGACAATAGGTTCCTGTTTTACATAACTCTCCTGAAAGTCCAGATTCATCTGCCCCTCAATCAGCGTATATCCCTGGAAGGAATCCGAAAGGGGCGGAAGAAGTTCAGGCCTGTCTGACGTATCTGTCATCTGCCCGATAAGTTCCTGCAGCAGCCCATCCTTATCCTCCGCCGACGTATTTGTCACATATTCCTCGCCAACCACCCGGGTTCCGTCTTTATTGACATAATAAATCTGATAACTGTAGCTCCCTTCTTCCTTCTCTCTGCCACAAGCTGACAGGCCTGTCACAAAAAGCAGTATCAGAAAGCATATCATGATTCTTTTTCTCATACCGATCCTCTGCTCTTTTAACCAACTGCCGCATATCCTCCCCGGCAAATACCTGCCCGGGCGGCGTCATTTATATTTTACCGTTTTCCCTCGCTTATCCTGCGGCATAGCGTCACTGTCCGAACTACGCCTTGTTGTTAAGCGGTATCTTTACCATAAAACTGGTCCCCTCGCCGGGACTGCTCTCCACCCGCACGGAACCTCTGTGCATCAGCACGGCGCTTCTTGTTATCGCAAGCCCGAGCCCGGTTCCGCCGATCTCCCGGGAATGAGATTTGTCCACCCTGTAGAACCTCTCATAAATATGGCTGATCTCCTCCGCCGGAATGCCAATGCCCGAATCGCTGATCGTCAGCGTAAAGAACTGATGGTCTGCATCCAGCACCACCTTTACCCAGCCGTTCTCCTTATTGTATTTCACGGCGTTTTCCACCAGATTGGAGATGACAAGGCTGATCTTCACCTCATCCACCGTTGCCTTCACCTGTCGGATACTCTCAAAAGTCACCTCAATATCCCGCTTTCTGGCAATGGGACGGAGTCGTTTCAATATTACTTCCGTGAGCTCATTCATATTCACTTCCGTAATGTTCATATTCGTCACTTTTTTATCCATCTTCACAAGGGATAACAGGTCGGTGATAATCTTGTTCTCCCTGTCTATCTCTTTGGCGATATCCTCCATAAATTCCCGGTACAGTTCCACCGGTACATTTTCCTGCGAAAGCAGCGAATCCGCCAGTACTTTCATGGAGGTAATAGGCGTCTTTAACTCATGGGATACATTTGATACAAACTCCTGTCTTGTATCATCGATCACTTTCATCCTGCCAAGCAGCTGGTTAAAGGCGTCTATAATATGTACCGTCTCCGCATAATCCGGCACATTAATCGCCTTATCGGAAAATCCCTCGGTCACTTCATTGATCGCCATCGTAACCTTGTTCAGCGGATTTACCATGAAATTTGATAACAGCAGTGCAAATCCCAGAATAATAATCATCATGATCAGCAGCAGAATATTCGCCTTATTGCTCAGAATATCCATGGTCTTATGGATCGTATCGCAGGAAATGCCGATCAGCATCACGCCTCTCACCACTTCCTTTACTTCCTCCGTTCCTCCGTCCTTCGCCGCTTTGCTTACCGTTTCGGAAATCGGTATTGTCATCTCAATATAGCCGAGGTCCGCGTCATAATTGGACATACTCTCGCCCCGGAAACACTTCACCACTTCCTCTGAAATAATCGTTTTTCCCTCGCTGATGCCGTAGGTATCCTTTACCACTTTCAGATTTCCCGAAATAATCAGAACACGCCCGCCGTACAGATTGGAAAGCTGCTCTAACTCCGCATTGATAACCGGAGAAGAAGTATCCTGTAAATAATTGTAAGTAATCAGGTGATTTGCCAGAATTTTAAGCTGTGCCTGAACTTCCGAGCTCCGCACCGAGATGGCACGGATCTCATAGTTCTGCAAAATACCGTACTGCATACAGTAACCGGGAATGAGCCCCACCAGAAATATCAGTATAAAGATCCTGGTTTTCAGACTTCTTAAAGATTTGATCTTTGATTTGAGATCTTCCCAACGATAGAACATTTACTCACTCCCTGAAATAATACCCCACACCCCACTTGGTCTGCACAAACTTGGGTTCGCTGGGACTGTTTTCAATCTTTTCGCGCAGCCGCCTAACATGCACGTCCACAGTCCGCACATCCCCCGGATAGTCCACGCCCCAGACGCTCTTTAACAGATTCTCCCTGCTGTATACCTTGCCCGGGTTGGACATCAGAAGTTCCAGTACCTCGAACTCTTTCGATGTCAGGTTGATCTCCTTATCGGAGATATATACCCGCCGGTCCTCCCTGTTGACGCGCATATCACCGCTTTCCAGCACCGTATTTTTGTCTTTCTTCTCATCCTTCGGTGCCGTCCGGCGCATAATGGCCTTGAGCCTTGCCTTCACTTCCAGAATATTAAATGGCTTCGTGATATAATCATCCGCGCCGTAGTCAAGTCCCAGTATCTTATCCATATCATCGCCCTTTGCCGTGAGCATCACAACCGGCACGCCGGAAAACTCACGGATCTGCTGACAGACCTCAAATCCCGTCAGCTTCGGCAGCATCACATCCAGCAAAACAATATCATATGTACCATTTTTTACTTTCTCCAGCGCTTCCTCACCGTCATAGGCACAGTCCACTTCCATTCCGTCCTGCTCTAAGCTGAACCGGATGCCTTTCACGATCAGTTTCTCATCATCTACCACTAAAACTCTTTTTGCCATGACTTACCTCGCAATTTCTGTCTGTTTTGATCCCCGCTGTTTTATGATATTCTCCCGTTATGCCTGACCTGAGATTTCTACTCAACCGTCAGATACTCTTCCATCCTTGCGTACATCTTCTCACCGATGCCAGACACCTGCATGATGTCTTCCTTTTTTTGAAAGCCTCCCTGCTTCTCCCTGTATTCCACGATCGCCTTCGCGCGTCCCTCACCGATTCCCGGCAGGCTGCAGAGCCCCGGGATATCCGCCGTATTGATATTGACAAGTCCGCCCGATGAACCGCCGCTTTCCGCCTGCGGCGCAGACGCCTCCGGCACAGTATAGTAATTATACTCTTTATCACTGTCCGTTATCGCTCCGGGCGCTGCGCTTTGCACCTTTTCCATCTCCTGAATATCCTGCAATGCCGGAATTTCCAGCCTGCTCCCATCCGCAAGAGGCGCCGCCATATTCAGATAATCCCGGCAGGCATCCTCCGCAAAGCCGCCCGCCTTCTCCACCGCCTCGTAAAAACGGCTTTCCGCAGGCAGTTCATAGACGCCGGGACTTACCACTGCGCCGCAGACATGCACCAGAATACTGCCGGCTGCCTCAGTATTTCCGTTACGCTCCGCATCGGCCTCTGTCCCGGCTGTCTCCTGCTTTGGCCCCTCTTGCGTATCGCCGTCTTCTCCTTCGGCAAAACTCTCTCCCGACACCTCTTCCAAATCCGGAATTTCGCACTCCGACACCTCTTCCTGTCCGAGTTCCGAAAGAAGGCTGCCCTGTTTTCCGCAGCCTGTCAGCATGCACAGCACGGATACCGCCGTAAAAAAGTACACCCCTAAAAAGCCTCTGCGCAGGCTTTGTCCGGGTATCGATTTTCTTTGATATAATTTCATTCTTTTTCCTTTCCGCATCGCGAAAAAGAAGCCCCTCGCCGCTTTTATTCACGGCATAAATTTATTATATGGCAATGCCCGCCATTTTACAAGCACTTTATTCCCATTTAAAAATAATAATGCCCACGATTGCCAGTGCCATTCCTATCAGTTTTTTCATCTCAAACTGCTGTTTTTCCGCACCGAAGATGCCGAACAGTTCTATCAGATACGCCACCAGAATCTGCGCCACCACGATAAAAAGCACCGCTTTGGCGGGGCCAAGGCTCTTCATGCTCTGAATGACGGTCCAGGTAATCGCCGCCCCCATCACGCCTCCGAGCAGCATATACTTCGGCTCCACCTTCATAATTCCCATAAAGGAATTTCTCTCTACCGCCGCCCATGCCCCAAGGCAGACAAGAAGTGCCGTAAACTGCACAAAAGCATTTGCCGTCCACACCCCTGTCTGGTCCGTCACCTTCGTATTAAAAACGCCCTGAATACTCATCAGGGCGCCGGAAACGATCGCAATAATCATACCCATACTGAAAATCCTCCCTTCGCTTCTATCGCTGTCATCATGCGGTTATTTTCAGTATGGGCATTTTTTATCATTCTATACTTTACCGCCATTATTTGTGCATCCTATAAATCATATACGACTCACACTGTTTTTTCATTCACAGCACACTTCCCGCTTCTAACCTGCGTACACATCTTTCAGGGTGATCAGGATCAGATCCTCTTCCTCCTTTGCCGTAAAACCGGACATACTGAAAAAACCATATTTATAACAACACAGTCCTGTATTTTCCACCTGTCCGATCTCTTCACGGATCATCTCTTCCGAAACTGGCTCTCTCCGAAATTTCGCCTCATAGAAAATATACCCTTTGGAATCCTTTGTCACAATATCAAATTCGCCGTTTCTCTTCCCAACCGGATCGTCATAATAATATTTCCCAATTTTTTCAAAGGGTTCTTCCAGCAGACCGCGCCTGTTTAAACGGACCAGATACTGCTTACAGATCGTTTCAAACGCATGCGGCACATACTTTGTCTCAAAATCCTCTCTGATATATCTGTCATAAAAAACTTCCGTCTCCATAACATTCATCTGGGATAAATAACGGAAAACGTATCGATAGTAAAACAGTGACAGATTATCAAGAATATAATAACCCACTTTTTTCCTGTTATTTTCATCGTTGATCGGCGCCTGCTTTTCTACCATCTCCATACGAATCAGCTTATCCAGAACGTCCACCATAGCCGGTCCGCTTGACACATGAGACTGCGAAAGAATATCGCTGTATTTCGAGAATCCGCGCGAAAGTGCGTCAAATACTTCATTTGCATTAATAATCCTGGATATCTCTGATTTCAGATACATGGATACTTCATTTTCCAGTCTTGCGCCCGGAGAGGCAATCAGTTCAATCATATTTTCCCTTACCGTAAGCGTTGGATCTATCAGCCTGTTATAATAGGGAATCCCCCCAAACACACTGTATAACCTGACTTTATCATCATCCGAAAATTCCGGATAAAACAATGCCGATTCAAAATAATCCATGGGCTTCAAATGGATGGTTACATCCACCCGTCCATACAGTGGGTTTTCGTTATAGAGCAGCGATTTCATAATGCCTACATAGGAGCCGCACAAAATTAACTTTATAAAAGATATATCATCATATTTATCGATCAACGACTGCAGAATGCTGTCTATTCCTTTTATGCAATCCCGAAGATAAGAATACTCATCCAGGACAATAATCAGCTTTTCCTGACAGGTTCTCTGAAACAGAAACTCAAGCACCTCTTCCATATTTCCAAAAGCAGGTTTAGGCAGGTTAAACTGTCCTGCAATCAAGACTGCCAAACTGTCCACATTATGCAATTCCGTTGTCTGTTTGCACTCATAATAGATTCCCGGAATATCCGATTCCCGGAGTATCTGCTTAATCAGCTCACTCTTACCGACTCTCCTGCGTCCGTAAATCAAAGACACCGTCCGGCAGTTTTTTCCCAATACCCGATGCAGTTTTTCTCTCTCCTGTTCTCTGCCCAAAAATTTCATTTCCCCACCCACTTTCCAAAATCGTTTTTTGCTGTTACAAATAATATAACAAAACAAAAAATTAATGTCAATTTTTACTCGACGACATCCGAGTCGGTATCATCCGAGCAACTCAGATGCCTGCGATATGATATTTTTCACTCCAAAAGTCCATATTCCCCCCCTTTTGCATAAAAAGAGCCGGGAACGTACAGCAATCATTTTATACGGCTTCCCGGCGTTTTTCTGCTATTCTGTTATCCCTGAGGCTCTTCTATATATTCTTCTTCCGGCACTTCCTCCACCGGCAGTTCAATATACTCCTCCGTATATTCTTCTCCCGTCACCTGACTCATTACCTGCTCCGACAGGCTTTTCAACAGGGCATTTACGTCACCGCCCTCCCAGATATTTGTAAAGGCAATCTCCATCTGTACCCAGAAATTCCCGGTGGTCATCATCTTCGGAATCGGCATGGATTCATTGTAGGCTCCGGCAAACGTATACAGTTCATCGTAAAGCGGGTAACCGTATACGGGCATCTTTCCGGTGCTCTCCTGCAGATTCAGTCCGCTTGTCCAGTCCTGCATCATAAATCGTGCAAAATCATTCGCCTCTTCCTCAAATTCCGTATAACCGTTTATGGCAATACAGGTTGTGATCGATAAAGAACGGCTCTTTAGTTCCTCCGTCAGATCCGGCATATTGTAATAGCCATATTCATAAGCAAAACTTCCGTCCGCCTGTGCCTGTGCCATACGATTTACAGCTTCCGTGCCCGCCACGGTAAACACAATTTTCCCATCCAGAAAATCCTGCATCACCGATTCATAACTGACACCTCTTGTCTCAATGGAAAAGAACTGATTCAGATTCTGAAAAGTTGTCAGACACTGCAGCGTCTCCAGATTATAAATATCGATCCTCTCCGGATCGTCTCCGTTTTCACCGCCCACGATCAGATGGTCCCCGGCAAAACTGTAATTATACAAAATATCGGACACGTCCCACTTAAAGACAGCCTCCACCTGCTCCGGCGCATTGTAATTATCCGCAAAATCTTCCAGTTCCGCTATCGTATCGGGCAGACACTCCTGCGCTTTCCGGTCAATTTCCTCCTCCGAGAACTCATGTCCGCTTTCTTCTCCGGCCGCCTCTTCTTCCACATTACCGGCCTCCGCCTCCGCCTGAGCCGCCTCTCCTGCCGCTAAGTCCGCCTCCGCCTCAAGCTGCAGCCTCGCATAATCTTTCAGATATGTTTTATTATAGAGCAGCGCACACGCCTCATAATAAAACGGATATGCCACGACCTTCCCGTCATACGTTACCGCCGCCTCCGCTCCACCGTTTTCAAAATCTATCACCCGAAACATGTCCTGATCGGCTATCTCTTTTGCCAGCCCTGCCAGATGCGCTTTTTCCAGACAGTCATTCGTGATCAGGTACAGATCCGGTTTTTCTTTTTCACTGCGTCCAAGGGAAGCCTCATTGATCTCTTCCACATACTCGCTGTCGCTGATCAGCACAGCCTCCACCCTGACATCGCTCCGCTCGCCGTAGGCTACCGCCGCGGCGTTTAAATAATCCGTCAGGCTCTCATCCGTATACCACAGCCTGAGCGTATCCTTTCTCCTGTTCAAAAAGCTTTCCTGCTGCGCCTGCTCCTGCTCCGCCTTCATCTGTATTCCGCTTTTTCCCACAGCAAATACCCCCGCCGCGAGAACGACTGTTAAAAGCGCCGCATAAAATCTTTTCTTATAATTCATGAAGGTTCCTTTCTTATTCCAGTTCCGCAGATGCCCCTACAGTGCACCTCTCCCGAAGACGATTTCCAGCCTCTTTGCGTCTGTAAATCGTCTTGTGCTCTTCCGGGACATCTGCTGTTTTTATTCCAGTTCCGCAGATGCCCCTACAGTACACCTTTCCCGAAGACGATTTCCAGCCTCTTTGCGTCTGTAAATCGTCTTGTGCACTTCCGGGCCATCTGCTGTTTTATTCCAGTTCCGCATACGGCTACGAGATACATATACCCCGGGGAGTAAATTCGTATCTTCTTCCGCAGCTACGAATTTCTCCCATGCATCTCTCCGCCTCCTGCTGTTTTTATTCCAGTTCCGCAAATGCCCCTACAGCGCGGCTGACTGCAGCGCCTCCCGCAGAATCTCCGTCATCTCGTCCACATTTTCCTGCGTAATCACAAGGGGAGGTACAAACCGCAGGATATTGCTGCCCGCATTGATCAGTACAAGTCCTTTTTCAAGGCATCTGCTGATAATACCGCCTACCGGCACATTGCACTCCAGTCCCTGCATCAGCCCAAGACCGCGTCTTGCTTTCACACAATCAAAGGCCGCTGCCAGCTCGTCCAGGCGCTTCTCCAGATAGGGCGCAACTTCCCGCACATGCCCTATTATATCATTTTCTTCAAATAAGTCCAACATTTTCGATACAGCACAGCAGGCAAAGGGATTTCCGCCGTAGGTTGTGCCGTGATCTCCCGCCCCAAGGGATTTCTCAGCCACCCGCTCCGTCATCAGAAACGCACCAACCGGCACACCGCCGCCGATCGCCTTGGCGCACGCCATAATATCCGGCTTCACGCCGTAGTGCTGCCAGGCGAACATCTCTCCCGTACGCCCCATACCGCACTGAATCTCATCCAGGATCAGAAGAATATCCCTCTCCTCACAGAGCGCTCTGATCCGCTCCATAAATTCCTTCTCGGCAGGATAAATGCCGCCCTCCCCCTGCACGGTCTCAAATAAAACCGCACAGGTTTTCTCCGACACCTGCTCCAAAACCGACTCAAAATGATTCATATCGGCAAATCGGATCTTTCCGACCAAAGGCTCAAACGCCTCCCGATAGTGAGGATTTCCGGTGACGGAAAGAGCCCCCATGGTGCGGCCGTGGAAAGAATGGTTCATGGCAATGATCTCATGATCCGTATGCCCGTCTCTTGTATAAGCATACTTTCTCGCCGCTTTCAGCGCTCCCTCCACCGCCTCCGCACCGCTGTTTGTAAAAAATACACGATCCAGCCCGGCTGCCTTTTTCAGTTTTCCCGCCGCTAACACTGCAGGTTCATTGTAAAAATAATTGGAAATATGGAGCAGCTTATCAATCTGTCCCTTTAATGCCTCATCGAAATCCTTATAGTGGTACCCCAGTGCATTTACAGCGATCCCTGAAAAGAAATCCAGATACTTCTTTCCTTCCTGATCATATAAATACACGCCCTCTCCCCGCTCAAATACGATGGGATAACGATTGTAAGTATGCAGCAGATCCTGCTCTGCCTGCGTGATATATTCCTGTGTCCTGCCATCCTGCATGAATATTACCTCCCGTGTTGCCTCAATTCCCTTTTCTTCAGTCCGTTTTTCCCTGCCGATTTTATCCCCCCGGCATGGCTGACCGCTTTCCAATCCTCTTACAGTTCACCGTCTTCCCTGACGATTGCCGTCCCGATACCCTGATTGGTAAAAATCTCCAGAAGCAGGCAATGGGGAATCCGCCCGTCCAGAATATGCACCCGATTGACACCGTTCCGAATGGCTGACGTACAATTGCTCAGCTTTGGCAGCATACCGCCTCCGATAAAGCCTCCGCCGATCAGTTCCTCCGCCTGCTCCGCGGTCAGCCTGCTGATAAAGCTTGACTTATCGTTTACATCCTTATACAGCCCTTCGATATCCGTCAAAAATACCAGCTTGTCCGCTCCCACTGCCCTGGCAATGGCACATGCCGCGTCATCCGCATTGATATTATAAGTCTGAAATGTATCATCCAGTCCCACAGGCGCCACGATCGGCAGAAAATCCTTCTCCAGAAGATCATAGAGCACCTTGGGATTCACCTCTTTGATATTTCCCACAAAGCCGATATCCTGTCCGTCCGCATATTTTTTATCCACGCTAAGAAGCCCGCCGTCCTTGCCGCTGACACCCACCGCTCTGACGCCAAGCTCCTGCACCATCGTCACAAGGCTTTTATTCACCTTGTTCAGCACCATCTCCGCAATCTCCATGGTCTCCTCATCAGTGACGCGCAGCCCGTTCACAAACCGGGCTTCCTTTCCCACCTTGCCTACCCAGCGGCTGATCTCCCTGCCGCCGCCGTGGACGATAATCGGCTTAAACCCTACCAGTTTCAGCAGCGTCACATCCTTGATCACATTCCTCTGCAACTCCACATCGCTCATGGCGGAACCGCCGTATTTCACCACAATGATCTTCCTGTTAAACTTCTGAATATAAGGCAGCGCCTCAATCAGCACCTGAGCCTTTTTCAAAACCGCTTCCATATTTTCCGGTCTGTCGTTTTGCATCATAATCCGTCTCCTGTTCCATTCTTTTTTTCACACATCGGCGCATGGTCGGGCCCGCCGCCGCAAGACGACAGGGCGGCATTTCCGTATACCCACAGCCCCCTACCTGATAAAGGCCGTAATATTCTCCTCATTCAGCACAAAATCATAATAGTTCAGATCTCTCCGCCCGGTCCATCCTATCTCTTTCCAGAACGCATTTCCCACATCATTTTTTGTGAACGCGATCAGCGACACTTTATTGATCCGCTCCTTTTTCAACGCCTCCATACAAAAGACCACCATGGCTTTTCCGATGCCCTGCCGCCTGCTGCCATCCTTCACACAGACATGATACAGACACCCTCTCCTGCCGTCATGTCCGCAGAGAATGGCGCCCACAATTGCACCATCCTGTTCCGCCACGACGCTGATTCCCGGGTTTCTCGCCAGAAAGCGCCCGACGCCCTCCTCGGAATCGTCAATGCTCCGGATGCCAAAGCCCCGGATGCTCTGCCACAGCGCTTTCACCGCCGGATAATCCTCTGTTGTCATGGAACGTACCGTCACTTCCATCGGCCCGTATCTCCTTTTCCCATTCACTTCTGATTTAATTAACCAATTTAGTATCCAAAAACTCGCAGTCGGAATCCTGCCTCCTTACGGCTTTCTCCCGCCCCAGGCTACGGAAACATCGGCATCATCATAAGCCCCGTGCTCTCCGGCAGTCCGAAGAGCAGGTTCATATTCTGCACCGCCTGCCCTGCCGCACCCTTTACCAGGTTGTCCAGTGCTCCCATCATAATAATCCTGTGGGTGCGTTCATCTATCACAAAACCGATATCCACAAAGTTGCTGCCCTCCACCCATTTTGTCTCCGGGCACTCTCCCTGAGGCAGCAGACGGACAAAGGTTTCTCTCCCATAGTATTTCTCATACGCCGCCCGCACCTTTTTATCGTCCGCTCCCTCCGGCGCAAGCTCCGCGTAAGCCGTCACAAGGATTCCTCTGTTCATCGGCACAAGATGAGGCGTAAAATTCAGCACAATCTCTCTCTTAGCCGCATACCCGAGCTGTTCCTCTATCTCCGGCGTATGCCTGTGGCATGCCACGCCATATGCTTTGATATTTTCATTTACCTCACAGAACAGGTTCGGAAGCTTTGCCCCTCGCCCCGCGCCGGACGTCCCGCTCTTGGCATCGATGATCAGGCTTTTTGCATCGATCAATCCCTCTTTGACAAGCGGATAAGCCGTCAGAATGGAACAGGTCGTATAACAGCCCGGATTGGCAATCAGCCTCGCCCCTCTGATATCCTCCCTGTTGATCTCGCAGAGCCCATAGACCGCCTCCCCGATAAACTGCGGCGCCTTATGCTCGATTCCATACCACTTTTCATAAACCGCCACATCCTTCAAACGGAAATCAGCGCTCAAATCCACGACCTTCACCTTCCCCAGAATCTCCTCCGAAATTACGGAAGCCAAAAACCCCTGGGGCGTCGCCGTAAAGATCACATCCACCTGCTCCGCCAGTTCCTTTAAATCATCCCCTTTACAGATATCTTCCACCACCCGGAAAAAATTCCTGTAGACCGAGGCATACTCCTTTTCCATATAACTTCTCGAACCGTACCATTTTATCTCCGCCGCCGGATGCCCCTGCAGAATCCTGACAAGTTCCGCCCCCGCATATCCGGTGGCGCCGATAATACCGACTTTGATCTTTGTATGATTATTCTCTGCCATAACTGCCGCATCTCCTTCCGAAAACTCCCTTATCACCTGTATTTTCCCGGCAATGCCGGTTAAATTCATCCGGTTCTTTTGAAAACTTTATCGCTCATCAGCATCAATCGAGAACAGGTACACATCATCCGGCGAAATCCTGCGCTCCGGCGTATAAATCAGCCAGTCTGTCACGTCCTCCGGTCCAAATTCCGCCGTATAGCCCTCGTGGATATCTTTTATACAATAGGGCTCCTGCGTGAGCTTTGCCTGAAACCGATCCCCGGACACCTCTAATATCTCAAACCAGATATGTTCCTTTTCATTATCCTCGGTTCCGTATTCCTCATCCACCTTCAGTCCGAGTTTCACCAGAAGGTGATTTTCTTTATTCCGGGCCGCCTCAAACAGATAAGAGATCCGCTCCACCGCCTGTGTCCTCATACGGGCCGTTTCTTCAAGCGAGATCATAAAAACCGGATTTTCCTTCAAGAATTTATCGTAAATATCCAGCGGATAAAACATTCCCTTATCCGCACTCTCCTTAGACGGATAAACAAAGATGATACAGGTATCCTGATTGTGCCCGTCCTGCCGGTCCTTCCTTCCACCCAGCATCTCCGGCTCGTACAGATCCACCGCATCCTCCCAGTCAATCAGCGTTACCACAAGAGGCATTCCCTCCGCCACATAAGCCAGAAAATATGGGCTTCCAAATTCCGGGATTTCCTCATCTTCAATCATCCTGTTTGCCAGCGTTTCCAGCACATTATAATGTTCCTGATAGTTCTCCTTATTGGAATCCAGCACTTCCAGTTCCGGACACCCGCACCGGTTTAAACCGTGGGTGTGAAGCCACACACAGGGATTCTCTTCTTCCCCCGACACAGCCTGCGCCGTATAGAGATAACGGGGTGCCGGCGGTACTTTGGACTTTGCCGCCAGCGCAACCCAGCGCCCGGAAAGTACCTTTTCCGAACTGTCGTCGATCACTGCCAGGGCATCCGGTATCATCGCATGTATCAGCTTCAATTGCAGGTGATACGAGAAAAGGGCATTCCCGCCGAACTCCATCTCCACCGCAAGCCCATATTCCACCTTTTGTATCGCCTCCATATCTATATCCGGGAAAAAATGCTGACAACGGTACATCTCCGTTATCTCAAAATCTGTGGGATATATCTCCACCAAAAAAGTTTCTTCTCCACAGGCCACTTTGAACCATACCGAATCCTCATCGGGTTCTATAAATTCCACCCCGAATCCTTCCGCTTCCCGCAGACGTTCCTCCAAAAGCTGAGGCCTTTCCAAATCGCTCCCGTCCGCCGGAATAACCAGCATATAAGATCTTGCTTTTTGCATAAAATGATTCTCCTTCTCCATAAAATTTGCCAAAATGTTTCGACTTGCATACGTACCTGCTTCAATCTGCTTGATTATACTCTACCTGCCGAAACTTCTCAACTATTTTAAACCTTCTTTTGACTTCTTTTAACAGACACTTTAGCAGGCATACGTTTCAAACTGTTATCAGTTATACAACATTTTGCATAATAATACAACAAAAATGAATAATATTCATTATTTTTGCATATTCTTACAAAAAACTTCTAAAACCAACCTCAAAAAATGTATATTTTTACACTTGCATTTATCCTGCCCCTATTGTATATTAGTTCATGCAGGGTTATACAGAACCGAATGGCTTATCACATAACAAAATTCGCCCTGTCGTACTATGGCATAAGAAAACCAATTATAAATAATAAAAGAAAGGACCGGTACATACCATGAAAGAAAAAGTAATTTTAGCTTACTCGGGCGGACTTGATACCACTGCTATCATCCCCTGGCTCAAAGAAAATTTTGACTATGAAGTGATCTGTGTCTGCGCGGACTGCGGACAGGGAAATGAGTTGGACGGGCTGGAAGAACGTGCGGCATTCTGCGGCGCTTCCAAATTATATATAGAAGATATCACGGACGACTTCTGCGACAATTATGTCGTCCCCTGTGTGCAGGCACACGCCGTATACGAAGATAAATACCTTTTGGGAACCTCCATGGCACGTCCCGCCATCGCAAAGCGCCTTGTGGAGATTGCCCGAAAAGAAGGTGCAACGGCCATCTGCCACGGTGCAACCGGCAAGGGCAACGACCAGATCCGTTTTGAACTGGGCATCAAGGCGCTTGCCCCCGATTTAAAGATCATCGCTCCTTGGCGAAACGATAAATGGACACTGCAGTCCCGTGAAGATGAGATCGAATACTGCAAAGCCCACGGCATCGACCTTCCGTTTTCCGCTGACAACAGCTACAGCCGCGACCGCAATATCTGGCATATCAGCCACGAAGGGTTAGAACTGGAAGATCCCGGAAATGAGCCAAATTACGATCATCTCCTTGTACTCGGCGTAAGCCCCGAAAAGGCTCCCGATGAGGGCGAATATGTGACCATGACTTTCGAGAAGGGTGTTCCCACCTCCGTCAACGGTGAGAAAATGAAGGTTTCCGATATTATCCGCACCTTAAATGAACTCGGCGGCAAACATGGCATCGGTATCATCGATATTGTGGAAAACCGCGTGGTAGGCATGAAATCCAGAGGCGTCTACGAGACACCCGGCGGCACCATCCTCTATGAAGCGCATCAGCAGCTTGAGGAACTGATTCTGGACCGCGACACCTACGCATTAAAGATGGATATGGGCAACAAACTCGCGCAGATCGTCTATGAAGGAAAATGGTTCACTCCGCTCCGCGAAGCCCTGCAGGCATTTATCGAAAGTACCCAGCAGTATGTGACCGGGGAAGTGAAGTTCAAACTATACAAAGGCAACATTATCAAAGCGGGAACTACTTCACCTTACTCCCTGTACAATGAGAGCATCGCCTCCTTTACCACCGGCGACCTTTATGACCACCATGACGCCAACGGCTTTATCAACCTGTTTGGGCTCTCCTCTAAAGTGCGTGCCATGAAAATGCAGGCATTAGAAGAACATAAATAACATAATCAACCGCATTTACCGCATAATATTCCGGCAGTAAATGCGGCATTTTTTTACTCTGCATTTCAATCCGGTTTCCGGTCATGCCGCTGGTCAAATTTATAAATCTCCACTATTTTTATTCCGCTCAAAATCTGATACCGCCGAATCCAGATATTCCTGCGCCTCTTTTTCCGTAATATGCAGTTTGTCCTGCAGCCTCCGCAAAATATCTTCCCTGGAAAACTTAAATTCAAAACCGGTTTCGACAATCTCCCGGGCTCTTCCTTTTATTTCACCTTTTATTTCTCCCCTTATCTCACCTTCTATTCTCCCTTCCTCTCTCATATCTTCAAATGCCTTACACATACTGAAATCTCCTCTCCTGAATGCTTCCTCCCCAACACCGGGAATCTTCTTAATGTTCGTGAGCCTTGTCAGCAATACTTTCGCCTGTCCGCTTAACCCCGCATATCGTTCCCGATGCCGCTCCAGCCTTTCCCTCATTAATTCTTTATCACCGGCATACCTCAGAAACTCAAAAACAGTCTGCAATTCCGAATGAAACCGCTCAAAATCATCATATTCATGATAGTCAAATAAATTTAACCTATAGTTTGTGATAAACGGGAGAATCGTCTCTTCCTCCCCTTTTACATCTAGTACTGCATTGCGGAAATAACGGTGAAAATCAGTGCCCGATATTTGTGTCAGGGCAAGGCGGAAGAAGGAGGCGATGCGGTGGCATCGTTGACTGATGACAACGCAGCAATGACACAAAGAGCGGGGGCTGAGTTCACCGAAATTTCCGCAAGGTAGTACTAGCAATTCATATAAAGTCTTTGCCCCGTCCCAGGGCTTTTCTTTTCCAAAATACACAACAATCGTAATGACCGGAATAAACCTGTCCTTTTTCCGCATCCCGCATATAAACTCATCCTTCGTCAGCATTCCCCGGTCTGCAATATCATTCTTCATCTCTTCTGTCATCAGACTTTTTGCTGCCCTGTTCTTAACCCTGAACTCTTTCCACTGCTTATCATAGGCCATGCTCTCCGAAAGCATCGCCCGGGTTACCATCCGGTAATCCACCTTTGTCTGATTTTCCACCACCAGTACGGCCAACACCGTTCCTCTCCACAGTTTTACCTTATCTCTGACCGCCTTTTTCACGTCATCATAAAAAAGGCTCCTCAGTTCCCCATCCTGTTCTTCTAATTCCTGGGGCTTTACCACGGCTTTCCCCTGATACAAAACGCCGTTTACAAGATCCGCAAAAACTTCCGCATTTTCCAGATAATCACTCTCATAGACATCTGCCCTGCCCATTCTTTTTCCTCCCTTATGCATTTTTTCATATTAGGCCACTTATCAATGATTTTTGACGCAAAATGGCAAAATTTCTGCGTAAGAAAAATACCTATGCCAATGCTGGTATAAGCACAAGGTTTCTAACGGTAAGTCCTGCGGCAATGATTTCTTTGCCGTAGGCAGTGGCGAAGTATTTATAAGTACCCTGCACCCTTTCGATAATCCCATGGAGACGGAGCCGTTTAAAAATTCTGGACATGGCTGACGGACTGATATTTTCAAGATGCCGACGGATATCCTTTCCCTGCATTCCGAAAGTCATGTACTCGCCACGGCCGATTGCTTCCAGCACCTTAAGGTCACGCCCTGAGAAAAAATTTAGCCCGCGGTAAGAGCGCCCCTTGTCCACAATGGAATCGGTAACCTTTGTAAGGTTTTCCTGCCCGCCGCTGTGATCATCAAAGGACGAGATGAATTCCAGGTACCGGTAGTTTGCGGCCTTCATAAGGGTAAACAGCTGATACAGGCTGTAAATACTTTTTTTCAACGGGGCCTTTTGTTCCGATGTGCTGCCGTCCCTGTGCTCCACTTTTCGTTTTACCCGGAAAGTCCCAATGTCATTACAGGTACTTTCTATCCGTAAGACATGGCCAAACTTATCATACATTTTGATTGATACATCACCCATATGGTGTTTGATTCTTGTTCCGAGAATACGCTGGTTATAGTTGGTTCCGACTTCCTTTTTACAGTTATAGGTAATACGCTGCCCCAGGAACGTGGCAATGTTGTCCGGCTTTACCGTAAAGATTGCAGTCCGGATGATCTCATCATAAAGGGGTTCCAGGTCGCCTGGCTGTTTGAACATGATGTCTGTTGCGCACTCAATCTGCTGGACAGTCCATGTGTAGCTGAGACCGAGTGTTTCAGGGACTGGACAGTAGCGTTTTGCAAAAACATCCAGAACCTTATGGAGGTCTTCCGGGTTGATCCTGTCCGAGAGTTTTTGGGCGGTTTCCACATCAGAGATTTCCAGGAAAGCATTATCATGCATGCGGTAAGCGATTTCTTTCTTCTGCAGCTTACTGGCAAGAAGGTTGTGGCCGTTCATGTAGAACTGCAGACGGAACGGGGCCCATGTGGGGACACGCAGATAGCAGAGCCCAAGTTCTTTGTCAATGAAATAGAAATAATAGTGGAGACATTTGCTCTGGTCAAACTTAAGGAATGTCTTCCCATTGGTCTTGTCATGCCATGGTTTATAAGTATTGCACTGTTCCATGGCAGAAAAGATGTGGACCAGCCCTTCGGTCTTTCCGGTTTTCTGAATCATTTCCTGAATCCGGTCATCTTTGCGGAAAGCACGCAGCTTACGAATGAACTCGATTTCGATGCCGTTTTCATCTGCGATGCGTTGTGCGTTTGCGCGGACCTGTTCAGTAAGGGGCTGGGAGAAATCTGAAAAATCAAAAATACGGATGTTGTTGGCGTTTAGGTAGCCGGTCATGCCTTCGGCATGGCTCCATCCGGGGATATATCCCTGAATAATCATGCGGTCATAACAAGTGATCGTACCATAAATCTTGTCAGCGTATTTATCCGTGAGTAACATGAACATATCCTCCAATGTTTTTCTTTATTGTACTTGAAACGTGGAGGAAATGCAAAAAAACTTTTCCGGTTTATCCGGGTTAGGGAGTCTTTTGATCTCACGAATGTGAACAGAATATCAGAAATATCAGAAGTTCCCGGATATGTATTTATATACTACTACGGATAGTAAAGGATTGCAACAACTTTTTTGGCGAAAACTTATCGCCAAAACTTTTTGGCGGGAAGGGAAACGATATGGAACAGCGATTGTCTGCGGCGGAAAAATATGGTATACTGTTTAAAACCACAGGAAGAAGGTAAGGGCGCCGAGCGAAGCAAGTGTGCATCGCGAAGCGCGCCATGTCCGAAAGACATGGTATACTCGTCTCAATAAGCTAATCGACAAACTGAAATATGGAGGATACATATGCAAACAATCATTATACTGTTAAATCCCGGAAAACTTGAAAACCCTGATCTGGACCTGCGCTATTTAGTACCGGACCGCATTGAGGAAGTATCGGCTTCTCTGATAAAAGACAATGGATATGACTATATAGATGCGGAAGCCGGAGAACCCGGTCCCCTGATGGGTATTTGGTTAGAGACCGAAAATGCAAACGAAAGCTGGCATATTGTGAGTGAGTTGCTGCAAAACGAAACGTTTCTGGAAAATGATTTGTCATTATCAGCTCAGATATATATTTCCGAACATGAAACTGCCGATTTAGAGGACTGTGTACTCGTTTATCCCAAACAGTAATGCTCACCTAACAGGCAAATAAAAAGCCCAAAACAGGGCGGCGGACATATCTGTTTTCCTTACGGTCGTTATTATGCACCCCAAGGCGCATACCGGTACACAATCCGTCTCACGGATGCCAGATAGCTGCCGCCAAACATGTTCAGATGATTCAGAAGATGATACAGGTTATACAGGTCCCGGCGCTCTCGGTAATCCGGCTGCAGTATCCCCGCCTCCTTGTAAGCGTCATAAAATGCCGCCGGAAAGCCTCCAAACAGTTCGGTCATGGCGATATCCGCCTCCGCATGTCCTACATACGCCGCCGGATCGATCAGCCACGCCCTGCCGTCATCCCCTGTCATAACATTCCCCGCCCACAGATCACCGTGCAGAAGCGACGGATATGCCGGTTCCGCAAGAAATTTCTCCAAATGGTCCAGAAGCCATGTAATCTTCTGCCTGTCTTTTCTATCAAAACAGCCGGCCGCATACCTGAACTGCGGCATAAGGCGGCAATCCCTGAAAAACGTGATCCAGCCTTCCCGGGGCGTATTGATCTGATCCCGCATACCGATATAATTATCCCTGAAAAACCCGTATCTTCCGCCTTCCATGCACTCTCCCGTTTCCGCCCTGTGCATATTTGCCAGTTCATGCCCCAGCATCTCCCAGTAATCTTTCCTTCTTCTCCCGGCAGAGACCAACGCAAGGAGTAAAAAAGATCTGCCCATCCTGCCCGCATCTGCCCCATAGCCGAGGACCTGCGGCGTCCCCACGGTCCCTGTCCGGGCAATGGCATCAAGTCCGGCCGCTTCCGCTGCAAAAAAAGCGGCATCTTCTCTGCTGTTTGCCTTCACAAAAACACAATGCCCATCCGTCAGTGTCAGGACATACGAGTCGTTGATATCGCCCCCAAAAACCCTTTCTGCCTTCCCAATGGCCGCACCGCTTCCAAAAAGCGCAGCCAGTGCCTCTTCTATTGAACGAAAATACTGTGGTTTCATCATCTGAAAAACTCCTGAAATGACTTTTAGTTTAGCATTGCCATTTACTTTCCCTGTTTCAGTCCAATCGAGTGGAGGAAATCTTTTCCCCTACTCCGCGCGCCAGGCATCTTCAACTCCGCTGGCATCCTTCCTTTTGGGTTCCCGTGTGCATAAAAACCGGGCAGTGCTCCCTATCCGTATAAGCACCGCCCGATCTGCCGTTAGATCATGAATCTTCAATTCATGATCGCCATTTTGTTCTTCTCCATCCCGTCTCAGATGGTTTTCACTACTTTTCTGAACTCTTTTTTACTTTCCACAGGCGGTACAACCGCATCCGATTTCGGCAGCGCCAGTACTTCATCCACTTCCGGCAGCGCCGGCACATCGTTTGTATTCATAATACACTGTCCCTGGAATACCGCGTTTTCATCCACGATCAGGCTCTTTGTCCTCATGTTACCGATCACCTTACCGGTGGAGATTACCTCAGTCTTTCCGCTGGATGTCAGATCGCCTTCCAGTAAACCGCCTACCACAACGCTGCTGCCTCTGATATTGCCTTTTACCCTGCCGGTAGCACTGATAATGAGCGATCCGTCTGTCTCTACATTGCCGGTCACGCTTCCTTCCACCCGAACAGCTTCCCTTGCCCTGATATTGCCTTCCACAACCATATCAGCTCCAATGATACTACTGATCTTCGTACTTGTTTGTTCCGTTGATTTCTTTAACACAGCCTTCCTCTCCTTATCCTTTGATTTCAATAATTTCCATCGGTTCCAGAAACTCTCCGTCCTTGGTGATACTGTATCCGATTTCCATATTATTTTCTTCTATTTCAAACAATACCGTTCCCTGCTCCACTGATGCGCCGGACTCCACTTTCGGCGTTCCCATATTGCGGTAATTGCTGATATAGCCATTCCCGTGATCAATACTGATACCGGCAGGCTCTTCCCCTGCCTGCGCCACTCCGACAACCGTCCCTGTCCCGGTGGCAACGGCATTTGTCTGCGCCGCAGCGATAAAAACAACCTCTTTCCATTCCTGCTTCGGCTGCATTCCGGTATCATCCTCTCCTGACGCTTCCTTGATCTGAGCCGCTCCGCTCACCGGGAAGCCCCTCGGCATATTTTCCTCTTCCACCGACTCCTGATCAGCTTCATCCTGCGTCTTTTCCTGCACTTCCCTTTGGCTCAGTGCCTGGTTCAGATTCGCAACCTGCTTCTCCAGATCCTCTTTCTCCGTTTTTAACTGTTCATTTTCCGTCTGCAGCGCGGTGATCTGTCCCGCATAGGCTTCACTCCGCTCCGTCGCCCCGTGCATCAGGATCGTTGTATACTCCGCATAACAGACCGCAGCTACCAGCAGCACAAACGCCACAATGGAAAGAATCCCCGTATTGATATGGAATTTTTTCTGGTTCGTATGGGCAGAATCGGAAACGATCATAATCGTATAACCGACTTTTCGTTTATGACGCTTTGAACTCATAATCTACTACCTCCGCAGTACTCTTTCAGGTATTTTTCCTGTCAGACTGCATATTGCCTTTACTATCATATCACAAATTCAGCGACTTGAACACAATTTTCTTTCGCCTGTTTCTTCAATATTTTTCCTATTTATCACTTTTTCCCACAAATACCTTCTCTAACCCCTGAATTGCCATTTTTATGTTTTCTTTTTTCAGGGAAGAATAATTCATCACAAAGATATGATCCCTCTTTTCTTCCGGATTCTCATAGTACTGTGCCACAGATAAAATCCGGATGCCCTCCTTCTCCAGCGCCGCGCATATCTCTTCATCCCCCCGGGATGTATCTATTTCCATCAGAAAATGCAGCCCCGCATCCTCCTCCGAAATCATGCAGCACCCTGCAACGCTGCTGCCGGCAATCTGCTTCAGCAGAAGATCCCGCTTCTCATGGTAATAATTCCGCATCCGGTTGATATGTTTTTCAAAATACCCTTCTCTGATAAAGCGCGCCAGCACATACTGCTCAAAATTCATGG
>OFGN01000993.1_pt1 | contig 24348 bp, 24 predicted proteins | sample 1521821 | NCBI WGS metagenome assembly OFGN01 (sample SAMEA3504094, study PRJEB24116) | mouse gut metagenome | biome: mouse gut; feature: mouse-associated habitat; material: faeces | place: Denmark | collected 2011
TTTTCAATGGCGGGACCGGAAGTCACCTTCATATGGACTCCCATCTCATTGGCGATAACCCCCGCAAGGGTTGTTTTACCAAGTCCGGGCGGTCCGTACAACAGCACATGATCCAGCGCGTCACTCCTTTGCTTTGCCGCCTGAATATAGACTTTCAGGTTTTCTTTAATGCCCTCCTGTCCGATGTAGTCCTCAAGCGTCCGGGGGCGCAGCGTTCCCTCTATTTTACCGTCTTCTTCCGTAAAGTTTGTCTCTATTGTTCTTGCCATATATTTCCCGTATGATATCTGCCAGCCGCAGACACCATCTCTCCTCCATCATATGATTCCGAAACCTGATCTCCTCCGCACATCAATACCGCTCCGTTTTTCTTCCGCCCTGTGCCGCGGCACGAAAAATACCTCAGATAAGATGTTTCAGCGAAGCTTTCAGAATATCCTCCACAGCCATCTGCTCCGCATCCTTTACGGCTTTCACGGCGCGCGTTGCCTCCGTGATACCGTATCCCAGTGCGCTCAGCGCTTCCACCGCCTCCCGCACACTGTCGGAAATCGAAGAATCCGTCTTTATCTCCTCCGCATCCGTCCGCAGTGTATCTTCCAGAGAAACCTTATCCTTCATATCCAGTATGATACGCTGAGCCGTCTTTGCACCGATCCCCGGCGCTTTCGCGATCATCTTGGCATCCCCCGACAAAACGGCAAACCGCAGCTCGTCCGGACTCATCACGGACAAAATACTCTGCCCGCCCTTTGGTCCGATACCGTTTACGCCGATCAGCAGCTTAAAGATATCCAGATCATCTTTCGTCAAAAAACCGTATAACGCTATGGCATCCTCCCTGACCGAAGTGTAAGTATAGAGCTTTGCCTCCTCCCCGGTCGGAGGCAGAAGGGATGCCGTCCCCGCGGAAATACGAATATTGTAGCCAATGCCATTTACCTCAATAATCACAAGGTCCGGCTCCTTGGCTGCAATTTTTCCTCTGAAATACGCATACATAACTGTCACCTCTCTGCTAATCTGCCGTCTCTTTGTCAATCGATATTTTTGCAAAATAATGACTGTTACAGTCAATAAGCCAAAGCCATATTTTTATGGCTTTGGCTCGCTTTCTGCATATGTAAACTCCGACCGCTGTATGAAAAGCCCGTATCAGCCGATCTTCGGCACCTCTTTCCAAACACCTCCGGCACGAAACGGCAGCTATACTCAAATTTCAAATTTATTCATCATGTCTACCATAGCTTCAACCTGACGTTTCTGAGCTTCGCTGACTGCCGCCGTCTCTTCGGAAGTTGCAGAATTGTTATCCACAACGGAAGATACCTGCTCGATGCTGTCGTTGACATTGTGCATCTTTTCCACATCCCGCTCCAACATTTCCACGATCTGGTTGATCTTCTCCGTTGCGACCGTAGTGCTCTCCATTACTTCCTTCATATTCTCGGAAGTTTCATCGGCAATCATAATTCCCTTATTCATCGCGGTAACCGTTGTCTCGATCAGCTCCGTAGTCTTACCTGCCGCCTTCGCGGATTCATTGGCAAGATTCTTAACCTGCTCCGCCACAACAGCAAATCCCTTACCGGCTTCTCCCGCCCTTGCCGCTTCAATCGCCGCATTTAAGGACAACAGGTTCGTCTGAGAGGCGATATCCTCGATTGTACCGATGATGGTACCAATCTGCTCGGAGCATACGCTGATCTCTTCGATAGCCTCTTTGAGTTCCTGCATTTTTACATTTCCTTTTTCCAGTGTAATGCTGGCGGTTGCAGCTATCTCAGCGGATTCCTGTGCCTCTTTTGTATTCTGTTCCATGCTCATTGTCATTGTCTCAATAACAGACATCAGATCAGAAACCTGCATTGCCTGATCCGTACAGCCTTTCGCAAGGTCTTCAGCCGCAAAGGCAAGCTGCTCCGTACCGCTGCTGATCTCTCCGGACGCATTACGGATCGTTAAAAGGGTTTTCCGCATCTGCTCCCCGATTTTCAGGAAGGATTCTTTTACTAATACAAACTCTCCCACATATTCCTGTTCCATTTGTATATTATAATTGCCATTCCCCATCTGCTCCAGGATTTCGGTAATCTCCTTCACCATTCCCAGCAGATTCTTTTTCATAAAGGAAATAGCTCCCACCATCTTACCAACTTCGCTCTGGTTTTCTCTCAGATCCAAATCCGTATGGAAGTCTCCCCTTGCCAGCACTTCCATCTGATCGGATACCTTCTGGATTGGACGCAGCAGTTCCTTAAACGCAAATCTGATAGACCGGAACATCTGCAGGACAACAAAGACAAACGAAGCAGCAAACACCATTTCCATTATAAACTGAATTAATTTCAGCCTCCTCTGTTCACTGTCTTTTCGATCCAGAATACTCTGAATCGTATCATCCGTCACCTTGCTGATCTGTTCCACGGTATCGCCGTACTCCATACTGAAAACAGCCTCCTGCGCCATAGCCAGATCTCCGTTTTTCACAGATTCCATAGCAGCTTCTTCTAACGGAACAAGATTATTGGACATGGAAGCGATCTTCTCGAGTCCCGCCCACTCATCGTCCGTAAGGCCGCACTCCTCTAAAATCGCAACAGCTTTCTCTCTGTTCTGATCTTTATTCAGTTCCTGCATATAGCCTTCATAATATTTATCATTTCCCGTAGCTGCATAGGACTGCACTTCATATGTCAGAATCTTTGAACCGAGCCGATACTGGTTCAGAGCCTTCGTCGTTTCAATCTGCGTCGCGTTCATCTTAGACATCGCCGAATTGCATACAAAAACGCCAATCAGCAAAATACCCCCTAATATGACCGCTGCGAACGCCTGTATCGCCAGACTCTTTAACATTGCTGACTGACTTGCACCTCCTGATACATTACCCCTTTGACTCCCCATTAAAAAAATACCTCGCCTTTCCAAAAAAATAATTGAAACTTTGATCTCCCAAAGATACAACTTTAACTGATTATACCCAAAAATGACAATAAAATCAATAGCACTTTCCGGTTTTTTTAGCAAAATGACGAAAAATCATTACCGGTCACAGAGTGAATCGTAACGAAAAAACCTTCCATAAATACTGACCGGCTGCATAATGGGCAGGAACGGTTCCTATCCCATCCGACAAGTTTTTACGCCTTTGGAAGGCGCTTAAGCAGCTCCTTTCCCAATACCCCGATCAAAAGTCCCGTGAGAAGCCCCGCAATCAGAAGAAACGGCGCATAATACCCTACTTCCACTGTCCTTACGATAAACACCGCGGCCAAAAGCTGCCCTGCATTATGGGAAACCCCTCCCGCCATACTGACACCATAGATGGAAAAACCAATTTTTTTCGCAAGCAGCATACAGCAAAAACTGACCAGTGCTCCGCTCAGACTGAATAAAACGGAAAACAGATTGCCAAATAACAAACCCAGGAGCAGAATACGCAGGACATTCACCATAAGCGCCTCTCTAAATCCATATAAATACAGTGCCATTACCACCGCCAGATTTGCCAGCCCCAGCTTCATTCCGGGTATGCCGAAAAAAAAGGGAAACAATGATTCAATATAGGAAAACATCAGCGCCGCCGTTACAAGCAGCGCCGTTATGGTTATTTTTTTATTATTCATAGATTTCCGCACTTCCATGTTCAGATAAAATTCCCCCACAGGGCAGAGCACAGAGCAGTTCTCAGGAAAATACCGGAGAACCGAACATATTACTATATTAACACAAAGGTTTTTACAACGCTATATGTGTGCCTTTGCTTTTTATAGCATCACGGTTTTGATTGGTATAGGGTATTATAAATTTAAAAGACTCTTTAATCAAAATAAATTCAAAAAAGTCTTGCGGAAGAGCTTCAGAACGAGAGCAGGCAACAACACATGCAGCTAAAGCCGTGCCTGATTTGTCATATCAAAACTTTGCATTGCCGGATCACATCCGGCCGGTATTGAAGTTTCCCCTGCTTACCCGGAGTTATTTCAATCCACACTCCCCTAAGGGAGTGACCAGCGGTCAACTTTTCATTCTCCTTTTGCAGCTTAATTTCAATCCACACTCCCCTAAGGGAGTGACCTGTTGTTGTATTCAGCCATATCATGGTTTTTCAATTTCAATCCACACTCCCCTAAGGGAGTGACCTCTCTCGCTTCGCAGGCGGCTCATGCAGCCAATATTTCAATCCACACTCCCCTAAGGGAGTGACTCTGGCTGTACTATGTCAAGTTTGAGGGAATGAGCATTTCAATCCACACTCCCCTAAGGGAGTGACGCCGAAGCCGCCCCAGCCGAACATGGAGAACAGATTTCAATCCACACTCCCCTAAGGGAGTGACAGCAAAAACAGAAAATAAATCCCATTATAGCAAACAAATATTTCGCATAATGCACAAAACAATTAAATAATCTACATCCAGCTCTCTAAAATGGAACCTATAATCAATAAAAATAATTATCAAAGTATGCGCGAGTCTCCCATAAAAAATATGTTCACTTATATTTCGCGCAACACACTAAACCAATAATACATCTGACATATCAATTGTCTTTTTTGCGCCAACATGTTCCACGCGTCTGTTATAATTATCGCCCAATACATAATATCGGACACTGTCGGCATCTTCATCGATAATATCAGATATCTGCTTTTTTAACATAGCAAACTGTGTTCTGTCAACCAGGCATTCAAAAACTGAATTTTGCACTCTCTGTCCATAATTTATACATACTTTTGCAACTTTTGAAAGACGCTTTACACCTGCCGCTGTCTTTGTACTCACATCATACGTAATCAACACTAACAAGTTCTCACCTCTTAAAATATGGTGGATATGCATCCATATCTCCACGTAAAAATCGCGCTAATAGCATAGCCTGCACATAAGGCAAAAGTCCTATTTGAATCTTTTCCTTCAAAAATGGATGCATCATTAATTCCTTTCGGTTTTCCTGCCATTTCCGAATGATTCTTTTTCTTGCCTCATCCTCAATATAGACCGCACCATCTTCCATTTTATGAAACTCTTTTTTGCCCACTTCCCTCTTATTAATGAGAGTTAAAACAAACCTGTCCGCTATGGGCGCCCTGAATTCCTCCAATAAATCTAACGCCAATGACAGCCTTCCAGGCCTGTCCCTGTGCAAAAAACCAACATATGGATCCAGTCCTACGGAATACAACGCTCCGGCACACTCAGTTGTTAACAATGAATACGAAAATGACAACAATGCATTCACATTATCTAACGGCGGTCTTTTATTTCTGCCAGTAAAGACAAAACTTTCTTTTTGTTGAATAATCAATTCATCAAAAACGGAAAAATACAGGGATGCTGCTTCTCCTTCATATCCCCTGAGCTGCTCTAAATTCTCACACTCTTTCACACATTGCATAGATTGTTTTAAAAACCGGGACACTGAATTTAATTTATCGCAATCGATACTCAATGCGTGATCTCTGATCGCTCTTTGCAGCACATACCTCTGATTATATATCTTTCCCAATATCATACTTTTTGCAATCGGAAGACTGTCTGATTCACTATCCGATCTTCGGTATTGCACTTTCCGGAGAAGTACGTTTCCGTTTTCCTGCCCCACAAAACGTCCACAAAATCTGTCCCCCTGAAAAAAACTTATGTTTATTCCATTTTCCCCGCATTTACGGATCAACGCCGGACTCGCCCCAGAATAATTAAACGCTACGATTGCCTCCAGATTGTGAAGCGGTACCCGCAAGGCAATTTCTTCATCCTTTTTGACTACGACGTTTTCTCCTATCAGTGCCAGGTATGTATCAGGAGACGTTATATAAAGCGTATTCAATAACTTCTTCAATGCACATCCTCCTTCAACACATTATCAATATACCGGGCGGCGGATCTGTTTTCGCAGAGCACCGGCATACATATTTCCCGCAGGGAACACTGCGCACAAAACTTTCCGGTTTTCACCTTGGGCGTGTGCCCTCTCTCATAGTACATATGCATTTCAGAAAGCATATTCCGCACGTTTTTCCGAATCTCCTCATCCACCAATACCTCCACTCTACGGCGAGTTTCTCCGTAGTAAAGATATCCCTGTCTTATATCCGCAAAAAGCATCTCCTCCAGACACATTGCCTGTGCTGCCAGCTGCAGCCTGTCTGCATCATGTTGTTTTGGCGCTCCCCTTTTGTACTCGATAGGTATAACCTGAAACAGCCCCTCTCTTCCATGTATGGGAATTCCCTCCATGGATTTATGGAATTCTACCACATCGCATTCTCCGCTGATCCCCAGCATCCGGGAAGCCACCTTCATTCCACGTACCGTCAGTACACCGCCTCTTTTTTCGCTGAATTCAACATCATGAGCCTTCTCATGCATGACCTTCCCTTCAAATGTACGCACATTCTCCATCCATTGCTGCTCAATATGGATCAGTGCCCACTGCCGGCGGCAAAAAGCAAAATGCTGAATACCAGACAGCAAAAGATATTTATCCTCCGTATATTCCATCAGTCCCCCTATTCCATGCAAATACAGCTCACTCCCTGGGGCAGCTCTGCCTGTACGGCCACCTCATAATCCGCATATGCCCTGGGAATCTCAACACCTTCCTTCCTCTCAATTTTCACCGCATCAAACAGTTTATACGCAGGCGCGCACCCGAGCTCATTCTCATGTTTAAAAACGATCAGTTTTCTGACAGCCATTTTCCCTCTTGCAGCCGCATGGTCATTTTCAAACATATTCAGGATTGCCTGCCACAGCAATTCCAGATCTTCCTCTGAAAATCCTGTAACCTTTCTTGCCAGATTTGCCGACACATACCCTTCCAGGCGATACAGTGCATAAGGGATAATATATTTTCTTCCCATCTCCGTCCCCTTTTTCTCCGCATCACTTTCCGTTGTAATCGCTACCCTTGTAATCGTAACCTCCTGAGGAAGAATCGGATCAACCGACCTGGCAAATCCCAGCTGCACCGGTCCCCTCACCTGTCCACAATTCAGATTCGCTTTCACAAAAGTTGTCATAACCGCACCGAAAGTCCTGATATCATAAAAATTCTCACACATATAATCCCTGATTTTTCTATCCAGTTCAGGATCTTCCTTTTTCAATTTTTTAACTTGATCGGCATTAGTATTTAAATGTTCATATGCTTCATTATCACTGCGGTTTAATGGAACATTATCCTTAATATAGATCCGGTAGCCCTGTCCATCCTCTTTTAATGTCTCTACATAATTTCTGATCTTGCGCTTGATACAGACATCCGTAATCAGCCCAAAACCACTTTCCGGATCAATCCTTGGCATATTGCCGGCATCCGGATCTCCATTGGGGTTACCATTTTCCACATCAAATAAGACTACAAATTCATACCTGTTTTTAATCGCTTCACTCACTTACTTTTCCTCCTTTTTCTGATAACGTTTTTGTGTCTGACAATAATATCCCAGTTGAAAGGCTCCCTGCTCGGGCAGATTCATACGCACCGGATATCTCTCACCGATGATAACCGCCAACTCACCGATCTGTTTATCAAAATATATTTTCTGCCCCTCATTTAATTTCCGCAGATGTTTTTGAGCCAGATTAATAAGCACAGGAAAAATATGGGAAGGCGTAGATGCCGCCGCATTAAAATATTTATCCTTTATCGTTGCATTGATCCCTCGATTAGCTTCCTGCTGAATATGTTCCAGCACGGCAAACATTCTTCCCAATGTGTACGGAACATCCGTACAATTCTCATTCAATTCCATTTCCAATACCCCCTTTTCTTTGGAACAATCCTTATTCTTATTTTTCAGATAATACGCTTTTATAATTGCGGCACGTCCGTAAGTCACTTCCTTCTCCGCACGAATCCGCAGCATTGTATTGTTTAACAGCGATGCCGGATATTCTCTTCCTGTTAAAACAGCCTGCAGCATATCTGCTGCCATCTGAGGAGATGGTGATTTATCCTTTGTATTTTTGTTGACAGTCTCCGAGAGTAACCTCCATATCGGAAGATTCTCAAATATTTCATTATGAGGCCGCACAATCTTCAATCTATCGTAATGCGCTGCAATATTTTTCAGCATATTTCCAAAAGAATCCATATAAAAAAATCTTACAGCCAGCCTTGCCGCATTAGGTGCCAGTCCCAATACATAAAAATGCCTGTCCACCTGTAATATCTGTTCATCTATCCAAATCTTCTCACCTTTTGACAGCTTACTGAAAATTGCACTCAGATCCTGATCCGTAATCCCCTCATCCTCTGTCCCGAACAATGCCGCACAGGTAATATCCTGATATATCTTTTCTCCCCCTTCCACCCAGTATACCACTGTCGCATCGCCAATCTGCCTCCGATGCTCCCTGTCTTCCAACAGTTCATTTAATGCCGTTCCGTAAGCAAACGCGGCATATTCGCCAATCGACGCATTCGCCCCCTGCTCCTTCCCATAGGAACAAAAGGCCGGCGCATTAAAAGATACCAGAGATGTTCCCATCGCCTGCGCACCCACCACCCCCTTGATCGTCGGATGCAGATTCACCAGTGCCGTCTCCTTTCCCGTCACCGAGCAAATTCCTACGGAGCCGTTTTCAGAGTGATCGTAATATTTCTGCCACGCCTGCCTGATACCGTCATCTTCTAAAACAGACTTTCCGTTAACATAAAACAGAATATTACCCCCGGACATAAGTTCTTCTTTATGATCCGCCAAAAAAGAGTATTCCTCCAAATTCTTCCGATTCCACAGTTCAAAATAACGCAATACTGCCCTGGATGCGGGTGTCTGAACCGAGCCTAAAATCCTGTGATGCAGATTTTTGCATTCCTCAAAACATTGAAGGCTCCTCTCCGGTTTTCCTTTTTCATCAACCCCCATAAGATAGGTCGAATTATCACACAAAAAATTGGCCTTAATCCCAGATGCCCGTTTTACCGGTTGAGGCACCTCTAACAGGCGCGCTGCATCCACTGTTTTATTTCCTGCATTCCGCGAGACCTTTAATGGCAACAATCCCATCACTTTTCCGTCATTACTCAGATTCAGCCCAAAGGATATCTTCGCTTTCCCCCAGCCGGGCTTTGCTGTTTTCCCCGTTTTCAGTAAATCCTCATAATATGTAACCAACGCCTGTAAAATCATCTCAATACCTCACAATCTCCGACATGCACTATCCCGTTTTCCAGTTTTGCATGAAAAAACATGGGCGTTATGTCTTTCGGATCACTGTAATCCATATCCCACAACATATATCCGAGGTCTCTCGTTTCTTCTATAGTAGGAATTATACCGCCCCTCCATTCCCTGAACCCCGCTGCGAATTCCCTGCATCCGAGATATGGTTGATGAAAGCACTGTCCTTTCTTCAGACGCCTTTTTATGATATCCTGAAACTTACCCGCATTATCACTTTCATTGGCTTTTCCAGTAAGTTCAAAATGCGCCTCTATCACATAATGAACATTTTGCAAAACCAATGAGGAACGCTGCTGGATATCATCGGAAGTATTGATAAACAGTTCGCTTCTCCCTCCTGTCATCGCGCCCTTTACACTGCTTGCAAGAATCTTTGATTTTACCTCGTTTCTTTTTATATTGGTCATGTGGATCGGGGAAAGCACATATATATTGTCAATCCGATATCTCATGCCGGGATGCCAGTAGACTGCTTCTAACAATCCCCGCGCAGCGGAAGGCGTTATCACATCGTAGCTGATCCTCTCCACCTTCATCTCAGGCCGGGAAAAGCACGCAAAATCCCCCCATACCTCCACTTTTACCGCCATAAAATCACCTCCTCTCTTTAACTGTTTCATTAGTTGATTTGTTAATATTATATTGTTTCTCTCATCTTATGTCAATATAAACTTGCAAAAAATATTTTTATCGCATACACTAATTATGTCATCAAATGATGCGGGTTGAAATATTAGATGATTGGTGTCTATTGCAAAGGCGGCAAATGCCGCCTTTCACCATCTAAAGACAAATCAAACAAAAAGGCCATCCCCCGTCTCAATATCCACCCTTAGCCCAATATCCTTTTTATACTGTGTCAAATCCCGCAGTACATAGACCTGATCCCACAGGCATTCCACACATCCACTCTCCTGCAGGGCGCGCAAATGATTCGGATATATATTTACGCCGTACTGTCCCAGTTTCCTGAACGTATTTCTGTCAAATTCACCATTTGTAAGCTGATCCACCAGTACTTTACCCTCTCCTCGAGGAATATAGACGGGCACTGTTTCATTTTCAATCAGCTTAAACCGCTCCGCAACACTTCTGAACGGCAGAATACCCCCATTCACCCCCTTTGCAAAGGCCGCCATAATCCCTTTCACATCCAGATTTTCCTGTCCCAGCAGCTCCCTGTAAAAAAGAAAATAACCGGAAATCGCCTCTAAATCCCCCAAATCTTCAAACTGCCCCTGCATCCACTGAAACGCCGCAATATTCTGCGAAAGAAATTTGGAATTACTGCCCTCCAGCCGAAATACCGAAACAACACTCTCCTCTGCGGAACGCTTCCCTTCCCTGTTGCACCGCCCGGCAGCCTGGATCACCGAATCCAGCCCCGCCTCCTGCCGATAAACTCTCGGAAAATCGATGTCCACACCTGCCTCGATCAAAGATGTCGCTATCACTCTGCACGGCAATCCCTCTTTTAATCTTTGCTTTATTTCTGCAATCTTTTCTTTGCGCGCCGCAGGGTATATCAAGGTTGTCAGACAGTATGTTCCCTCCTCTTCCAGGCATTCATATATCTCCTGCGCTGCCTTCCTCTGGTTTACAATACACAGCACCTGCCCGGCAGCCAGCAATTGCCCGCACAGCATATCCATGTTCAAAATGCCTGCATGCACGATCCTTGTTCGTCTGAACCATTTATATGTCTCCTCCACACCATCGCATATTTCACGCAGCTCCATCTTATCCGGATATCTCTGAAACATCCCGCCCAGCGCCGGCTGTGTCGCGGTACATAGCACAACCGTAGATCCATAATGTGCCACAAGCTCCGATATTGCCGCCACACAGGGCTCCAAATAGGGTGCGGGAAGCGTCTGGGCTTCATCAAATATAATAATACTGTTGGCAATATTGTGTAATTTCCGGCATTCAGAACTCTTTGAAGCAAAAAGCGACTCAAAAAACCGGACGGCGGTAGTGACAATCACCGACTTGTCCCAGTTCTCCGTTGCCAGCGCTTTCTGATAATTTCTTTCTGACTCTCCCTCTTTTACCTCGTACGATATACCGCTGTGATGCTCCAGTACATTCTCTTCTCCCAAAATATTTCCAAATACCATGGCGGTCTGATCTATGATAGAAGTATATGGGATCACATATATGATCCGCTTCATGTCGTATTTTTGCATCTGTTTCAGTGCAAATCCCAGGGAAGCCGTCGTTTTCCCTCCTCCTGTCGGCACCGTCAGCGAATAAAGTCCTCTGCCGAACTGCTCCCCCTTCTTCATGCAGTCCAGCAGAATCTCCGTTCTTTTCCGGCAGATCTGTTTTTGCCGCTCATGATCAAAATCATTTCTGTCGATCCACCCGGAAATATGCTTTTCAAAACGTTTCAGCAGTTCTTCACCGGAAGAATCGTTTCCTCTGTCGATAGTACCTGAAGACATAAACCCTTCGGTGTCAAGATAGTCCGCGTCAACCAGACAGGAATAAATCATCCTGGTAAAAAAAGCCATTGTAAAAGCAGGATTGATACCCGTCTTCAGAAACCCGGGCATTTCGGCCTTTTTAACAACAATTTCCTTTTCCCAGTCATCATAGGGCGGTATCTCCTTTTTCAGCCTGCCAAAAAAGGTCCCGTCCTCCGCTTCCGAAACCTTTTTATTTCCTCCGTCCATCAGCCCCGAATGATGTCCCGCAACAGCCATCGCCAGAAAAACGTACTCCCGGGACATATGACATAACTCTTTCGCGCCTGCCGTAGAATGATCCACTTTTTTCTCATGCTCAGGATCATTTATTCTCCTCTGAAAAGCCTCGGAATATTTACCAATATCATGCATAAGGCCGCAAAGATATCCCGCTTCACCGTATCCGAACTCTTCCGCAAATTGTTCCGCCTTTTCTGCCGTTCCAAGCAAATGTTCTTTTATAGACTGCTTTTTCCCAAAATCATTTATATGTGCTATCTTCATATTCACCACCATATTTACCAAAGTGTTTTCATTCCATGGAAAATTTCTCTTGCATTCTCATAAACAGGGATTATCAACCGAAACGGTATCATGTGTTCCATCAGATATTTTCCAGACTTGTGAGTATTATTGTAACAAGCCCATACATGTTGTGTCAACAAAAAAACAAAAATGCATATTATTAACAGAGAATTACCTCTCCGTCTACAATGTAGTCTGTAAACTGCTTTGGAAACAAATTTTCATATCAGCCCCATACAAAAACCTACGGCGGCATACCTCTACATCAGGTATGCCGCCGCGGATTCCTCCCTGGCTTTCACCGTTTAATCATTTCCATTTTTTATTATACGCGGTTCACCGATCACTCCGCCCCGATCAGCTCTTTCGCCATCGCGAACATCTCCTCACCGGAGAGTGTCGTGTCATGCCCCAGCAGATCATAGTATACGCCGTCTTTCTCCCATAACACATGAGTCATCTGAGCGTATTCTACCTCATCCGAGCCTATCGATATCTCATAGTCATCGCGCGCCAGATTTGCCTCATCTTCTTCGGTCATTTCATACCCTTCCGGCACAAGCTTATAGGTATATACGTCATACCTCAGTGCAATGTCGCCGCATTGATCCGTCATATCCGGCTCTTTTTCCTGTTCTCCCTTCTCGGGCCTCATGTCTATATACAGACTGATATCCTTTACGCCGTCCCGCTCATAATCAACGGCCAGTTCAGGAAACGTATAAACCGTCTCTTTGTTCTCATCCACAGCCCGTGTATCTCCCACCAGCATACCCGCAAAGCCGTAGCCATTACTGAAATCTTCCGGCACATCCACGGAAAATCCCAGTTCTTCTTCCGCTTTGTCCAGTTCCTCATAAGAATACTCCTTTGCGTAACCGGAAATATATCCCGTGGTCTTTCCCGCAAAAACACCGCCGGAGATAAACAGGCATGCCGCCGCCACTCCGATCACAAGCTTCTTCGTGTTACAATGTTTCCTATTCTGCTCTGATTGTTTTTTCATGGAAACCTCCTGTTCTCCGGACAGAGGGATCGATATAATCTTCCCCTGTCCGCAAATCTCACTGTCAATTTTCTGTTTCAACGTTTCGGAAGCCGAAATGCCGCCCACGTGCATTTCCAACGCCATTTTTATCTTGTCGTCAATTTTTTTATTTCTGCTCTTCATGGACTCCTCTTTTCCGCACCTGATTGATCATGCATTCTTCCGCTTTATCGTGTACACACAGGTTTTATGATACCTATACACACTCCATCCAAAAGCCCTCCCGGCTTTCCAGTTCCCCTTTCAGAAACTTTCTCGCCGTGTGCAGCCTTGACTTCACAGTCCCCTCCCGGCAGCCGAGCGTCCTCGTAATCTCGCTCACGGAAAGTTCGTTGTAGTAATAGAGCACCACCACCGTTCGCTGTTTCACCGGCAGAGCCTCCACCGCCCGGAAGATCATCCCGGCTTCTTCCTGTTTTATCAACTGTCCCAGAGGAGAGAGAACCGCCTGGCCTTCCGAAAGAGACTCTATTTCCTCATCCGGAACTTCCCTGCTTCTCTTTTTGCCTATCCGGTACGCTGTCCTCACAAGAATCTGCATCATCCACGGTTTAAATCCGGCGTCATGTTTCAGCTCGGAGATATGAAGATAGACTTTGACAAAAGTTTCCTGCGCCGCATCCTCACTGTCCGGTTTATTGCCTGTGATCAGATAAGCCGTACGGATCACCAGATTCTTATATTTTTCATACAACAGGTCGAAGGCTTCACGACTCCCTTTTTTTAACTGCTGTACCAGAATTTCATCTTCCACTGTTTCTTACTCCTCATTTTTTGGTGCACCTGTTATTAAGAGCCGCAAAGCCTTCTCTTGGTTCATTTATTTTATTTTTTTATTTAATATGCCACGGCATCATAATCCCCATCCGCCCCGCCTCTCACCGTCAGAAACAATCTGTGGGGCAGACAGCAGATACTCTCCCCCTCGGAAGCGATCCTCCGCATCCCCTCACAGATCTTATCCGGACAGTCCGCCTCTTTTACATATGCACTGCCCGACTCTATGACAACGGTATTGCTTCCATAGGAAGAGGTGACTGTCATTTCCATATCCTCCTCTAACGAAAACGTTCCGTAAATTTCACCGTCTATTGTGATTTCCAGCAAACCGCCTTCCGCCTTATTTCTGCCGCCGATCCAAAGAAATCCCGAAAAAATAACGGCAGGCCCGCCAGTACGACGGCTGCAAAAATCATATCCTTTTTATAAGATAAAGTCACAATGTTCCTCTTTTCTTCCTACATCAGATTTGCCGTCCGCAGCACCTGATCCTCTATCCGGCTCTCCACCTGCGCCGCGTAAGGCTCCAAATAGGAATCCTCTCCTTCCGCCAGTCCCTGGCGCCTGAGTTCCGCCGCTACCAAAGAGGCAATCTCCTCAATCAACACCACTTTTTCATCTGCGATATTTAACGCAAAGCGGTACTGCTCCGGCTTTTTTGTATCCCAACGATCCTGCTGACAGGGCAAAACCGACAGTTTTTCAAGCTTCCCCGCAACCTCGGAGAGCACCGGAAGTTCCTTCATCCTTCTCTGCATCCATTTAAAATAGGGCATATATTGTCCCGCCAGCAAAAAACAGCAGGAACCCGTATACTGAATAAATTCCGCGAGAGCCATCTGCGCCGCCACATGCTCGCCTCTCATCATACAGCGAGCATACTGATATTGTCCCATCTGCGCCATCTTCCTGAGTCTTGCCGCCAGCTTTTTCCTGCGCACATCCTCCGGGAAACCGGACAGATAGACTTCCCTCTGTGCCGTAAATCCACCGCCGCAGTCCTCGAACACTTCCCCGTTCGTCACCGTGGCAAGCCTTGTCTCCTGCAAAGATATCCAGTCATACATAGCCTCCGGCGGCGTTTTTCGCCCGAGCAGCATAAAATAGAAATCTGTTGTCCTACAGACACCGCAGCGTTTCGCCCCCGCCGGCGTCACGATGGTCTCCACAGCTTCCGACCGTGCAGTGCTCTGTTTTCTGCCCGTATCGATTTTCGCGGAACTGTTCGATGCCTCAAAAGCACTCTGCTCTTTTTCCGTATCGCTGTCCAAAAACGTATCCGATGAGTTATCGGCACTCTGCTCTCTGTCCACACTGCCGCTCAAACTGCAATCGCTCCAGCGTTTCGGAAGTTTCCGGTAAGCAGCCTGAAGCGCCTCTCCGTATTTTTCATACGCCTCGTCATCCAGCCAGATAAAAAACCGCGGGAAATAGTCATGGTCCGTGGAGATCATATCATCATAGCCAAAACACTCCGAACCTTCTCCCACAAGCCCCGCCGCATAATGTCCCCTCAGTTCCGGGAACTGTGCCAGCATCGGTTTGCCGTACCGCTCATAGTATTCCCGGCATCTCGCCATGCCTTTTTTCTCTGCGCCTGCCGCCATCTCCATTTCTCCTGCATTTTCGGCGTTCTCTCCGCCGCTCTGCTCCATGCCTTCCGTTTTGGGGGCGCCGGCTTCCTCCCTGCTCCCCGCCGCCGAAGCAGTATTTATCTTATCTGTCGTATGAGATTCCCTGTTGTTCTCACTCTCTAACCGTTTCCTGACTTCTCCCGCCCTGGTCAGCCATTCTTTCTCCTCATCCTCTTTGCCTGCTTCCCTGCATACCTTCGCCAGATTTTCACAGACAACCGCATAGGCAAGGTTAAAACCATAATGTTTTTTGATCTCAGCCAGCGTCTTTTCATACCAGAGAGCCGCCTGTTCATAATCCTTTTCATGATAGTATATTTCGCCCAGGGCGGAAAGCGCCGCACTATAATGGGACGCCGGCGTATCCAGCGCCTCAAACATACCGATTGCCTGCATCACGCACTTTTTTCCGCTTTCATGATCCCCCGTCTTTAAATACAGAAGCCCCAGATTGGTAAAATTCGTAGCCGCCTCCATCTGTCTGTCGGGATAGTTCCGCAGAATGCCCAGCGCCTTCATCAGCAGCGTAAGCGCCTCCTCATTTTTGCCCATTTTCTCCATCAGGCTGCTCATATTATTGTAGAGCCCCGCGAACAGATAATCCTCCGGACTCACCAGCAGATGATAAATCTGCTCCGCCCGCCGGTAAAACTGCAGCGCCATCTCGAAGTTTTCATCAAAACTGTAAGCTGTCGCGGTGTTGAGCAGCACCGTAGCAAATTCCGCGCTCTGATCCATCTGCAGCTCTTCCATCAACAGCAGCATATCCTCGGAGATCTGATAAGCTTTCCGAAACTGAGAAATAGAACGGTAGTACCCTATCATCTCATTTCCCACCGACAGATACAGCCCGTAATCGTCCCTCTCCTTTGCCTCTTCCAGCACGGAAAGCATAAAAGGCTCCACCTTCTCATATTCCTGCGCCGCAAAAAGCTCATCCAGTTTCCGTATAAATTCATTTGTTGTCATATGGTTTCTCCGATTTTCCGTTTCTTACCCAAAAGCAGTTCCACAGAGTTTTCGATCCGCAAAGACTTCTGCCGCACTGCCGCACTCTCTCCTGCATTTTAGTCTTCTGCTTCATCGTCTTTCTGCAGCGGTCTGTAGTAACACCTTCCTACCTCCCGCACTTCCGCTTCTACCCCGTTTACATAAACCGTCAGATAAGTCTTTGCAGACATGGCAGACATTTTCTTTCCCCAGAGCTTATAGGTGACGCCGTTCATATCGCTTCCCTTCACATATACATTCACCGTAAGGTTCTTTCCTTCCACAACAGTTTCCAATATCACCGGATGGAGATAATCATTGCGGAATTGCAGATCCTTGCTGCCGGAAGAGATCGCCGCATCCGTCCCCAGTGGCAGATAGGAAACCGGCGAACTGTGCGGGTACCGCATTGTCACGGTAATTCCCGCGTTCATCAGCGCATTGTAAGCCGTGGAGGACACCTGGCAGATGCCGCCGCCGATACCGTTTACAAGTTTTCCGCCGGAATACACGCCTGCGGATTTATAGCCGTTGGCGGAAGTCCTCGGCAGAAAGATCGCATCCAGGGAAGCGGTAGCGCCGCTTGCCAGTATATATCCGTTCATATTGCCCGCCGCCACACGGATGTTATTGATCCGCGCCGCGCTGCTTCCCCGGAAAGATGTCGTGCAGGTTCCCGCCAGTATATAATCCGCCGCATTTGCCTCGGCTTCCGCATCCGCATAGGTGATGATCTTACAGGTATTGTCGTTCAGCTCCACATCGATGCTCTCAATCGGCCCGTCCAGAAGCCTCGACTGCACCACATTCAGATACCACAGATCAAACCCATCCACAAACTGGTAGCAGTACCCTTCCGGCACCGCCGTATTGACAAAGTCCGGAGAACGAAGCTCCGCATCAATCTGCTCCAAAAATTCATCCGCCCACTCGATCCCCACAAAACAGCAGGAATTAACCCCTGTATCCGGATCCGTATAAAGCCGCATCTGCTGCCCCATCAGTTCCGAAAAAGGTTTCGTCCATACTTTGCTGCCGCAGGTGATCGTCAGATTCATCTGTGCCCATACGGGATTAAAAAAAGCCGCATCCGACAATGTTGTCACACCGACTTCCACCGGCGCCGCCGAAACCTCCATCTTCGCCATAACCGGCACCGATACCAAAAGGATCACACTGAGTAATACCGCCATCCATCTTTTCATCATATTTCCCACACCTCACATTTTTTGCTGTTTTCACTATAGAACACTTTCCGAAAATATGCAATACCGCATCCGCGGCTGTTTTTCGACGAAATAATCGAGTACTTGCACGCCGGGCACCCGTCAGCCTCTGTCGGCATATCTCCTTTGGGTTCCATATACATATAAAAAAACCGCCCGATCCCGAAAGGATATTGACATATCCTCTGCAAGATCGCTGCGGTTTCTTCGTTCTTTATCAATCAGGATCAGTTGTTGATCAGCTTATCCTCACCATTCCAGCTATACAGCTTTCTGATCTCCTCGCCAACGATCTCAGCCGGATGCTCTGATGCCAGTTTTCTCATCGCACGGAAATGTGCCTGGCCGCCTGCCGCGGACATATCCAGTAAGAACTCTTTCGCAAAGCTGCCGTCCTGAATGTCTTTCAGGATCTTCTTCATGGTCGCCTTTGTCTCATCTGTGATAATCTTCGGTCCTGTGATGTAATCGCCGTATTCCGCCGTGTTGGAGATGGAATATCTCATACCTGCAAAACCGGACTGATAGATCAGATCCACGATCAGCTTCATCTCATGGATACATTCAAAATATGCGTTCCTCTCATCATACCCTGCTTCCACCAGTGTCTCAAAACCTGCCTGCATCAGCGCGCACACACCGCCGCAGAGCACTGCCTGCTCGCCGAAGAGATCCGTTTCCGTCTCTGTCCTGAAAGTGGTCTCCAAAACGCCGGCTCTTGCGCCGCCGATTGCCAGCGCATAGGCAAGTGCCATATCCTGTGCCTTGCCTGTCGCGTCCTGATGGACAGCCACCAGACAGGGAACTCCCTTGCCTGCCTGATATTCACTTCTCACGGTATGTCCCGGTCCCTTCGGCGCAACCATGGTCACATCCACGTTTGCGGGGGGAACAATCTGTCCGAAATGAATATTGAAGCCATGGGCGAACATCAGCATATTTCCCTCTTCCAGGTTCGGTTCGATGTCCTTCTTGTACATGGAAGCCTGCAGTTCATCGTTGATCAGGATCATAATGATATCTGCCTTCTTTGCAGCTTCTGCCGCCGTATATACTTCAAAGCCCTGTGCTTCTGCTTTTGCCCAGGATCTGGAGCCTTCATACAGACCGATAATGACGTGGCATCCGGACTCCTTTGCGTTCAATGCGTGTGCATGTCCCTGGCTGCCGTAGCCGATCACTGCGATTGTCTTGCCTTCCAACAGGGAAAGGTTACAATCTTCCTGGTAAAAAATCTTTGCCATTTTCTCTTCCTCCATTTTTATTCTGGTTTGTTTTCTCTATAACTGAAAGGATTTCCCTTAGAGTTCCATGTTTTGTATCCGAATATCTCAGCAGTTTCCCGCACCTGCAAATATCCGTCCTGCCTTCAGGGCTGCCGCAGACATATTCCCCCGCCGCATACGCTCCTTTACAGATACGTAACATCCTCAATGCCTCTGCCGAGCCCTGCGATGCCGGTTCTTGCAAGTTCCAAAATCTCATAGCCGCTTAGCAGGTCCATAAACGCCGCTATCTTGTCCTGATTGCCGGTCAGTTCTATGATAAGGCTTTCCTTCGCCACATCGATGATCTTCGCCCTGAAAATATCCGCCACGGCGATCACGCCCTGCCTTTCCTGATCTCCGGCTTTCACCTTGATCAGCGCAAGCTCCCTGTAAACGCTCTTCTCCGGCTTCAGTTCCTTGATATCCCGCACGTCCACCAGCTTTGCCACCTGTTTCTCGATCTGGTCAAGTATCTCATCATCTCCGCTGGTCACGATTGTGATCCTCGTAAAACGCGGATCTGCGGTTACCCCTGCCGTAATGCTCTCTATATTATAACCGCGTCTGGAAAACAATCCGGATATCCGGCTCAGCACACCGGACGTATTATCTACCAGAAGCTGGAGTACTTTTTTCTGCATCAATTTATCCATACCCATTCCCTTTCTGCTCTCTTTTTTCCACTAACTCCCATTCACCCGCTTCAGCGGGCACAGGGATCAGGATCACGCTTTCATTTTTCCGCACATAATTATACAATATATGCAAAAAAATTTCAAGAATCCTAAATGGAATAAACTGTCAATAGCTGCTTGGAACATGACGGCAAAACCCGCTCACCCGTCCGCCTCCATGCACTTCTGCAGTGCCAGCGTTCCGGTCCGCGCCATCTCCACAATGCTCACCGAAGCCATCATGCTGATAAACAGTTTCACCTTCTCCGGATCATCACAGATCTGGATCATCATCGTATTTTTCGACATATCGATGATATTCGCCTTCATCACATCACAGGTTTCCAGAATCTCCCGCCTGTTGCCCTTGTTGTATTTTATCTTGATCAGCATCAGCTCCCTGCTGATACTCTGGCTTTCGGAAAAGGTCTTTACTTTGATGACATCAAGCTTTTTATTAAGCTGTTTCTCGATCTGTTCGATGGTCCTCTCATCCCCGGAACTCACGATCGTCATCACGGACGTATCCGGCGAATCCGTCTCGCCCACCGCCAGCGAATCAATATTAAAACATCTTCTGGAAAACAGCCCCGCCACTTTACAGAGCACACCCGATCTGTTCTCCACCAAAACGGAATATATTCTCTTCATACGCCCTCCTCAGCTCACCAGATCCATCGGATCTATCAAACACTCCATCAGCACGCTCTCATCTTCCGCAAGGAACGTATCCAGCGCTTCGTCCGCTTTTTCCATATTTTCCAGACGGATAAACTTCATATCATACGCGGATACCAGCTTTTCCAGATCCGGGCTTCCCGACAGATCCACTACCGAATAGTGGTCCTGATAATTGTAATGCTGAAATTCTCTCACCATCCCAAGATAATTGTTTTTCAGCACAATAATCTTCACCGGAATGTTGTGCTGCCGCATTGTGGCAAGTTCCATCATGGACATCTGGAAGGAACCGTCTCCGCAGACCGCTATCACCTGTTTTTCAGGGCAGGCAAGCTTTGCACCCATCGCTGCCGGAATGGAGTAACCCATGGTTCCCATGCCGCCGGAAGTCATAAAGCGTCCTTCTCTGACAATATGATAAGCACAGGACCAGATCTGGTTCTGTCCCACATCCGCCACATAGACGCCGTCCTTCTGCATCTTCAGCGACAGTTTCCTGATAAATTCCGCCGGATCAACATATGCCGGATTCGGATTTCTCTTTCTGAAAATATTCTTTTTATAATCGTTCAGCGTACCGATCCACTCTTCATGGTCCTCACAGGTAATCTCCTGCTCCATGAAATCCTGGAAGATGCACTTTGCGTCTCCCACAATAGGGATTGTCGGCAGCGCATTTTTCCCGATTTCCGCCGAATCTACATCGATATGTACGAGCACCTTGTTCGTCGTAATAATATCCGGCTGGTTTACGGCGCGGTCAGCCACCCTTGCCCCGATCATAATCAGAAGGTCCGATTCGTTCATGGCGCGGTTTGCGCAGAGTTTCCCGTTATTTCCCACCATACCGAAGTACATCGGATGCTCCGTCGGCATTGCACCGATCCCCATCATCGTGGAGACGACCGGAACGCGGGATTTTTCCACAAACCGCCGCAACTCTTCTCCCGCATCGGAGAGCAGCACCCCGCCCCCCGCACAGATCAGAGGCTTCTTTGCCTTCTCTAACTCCTTCGCCACTTTCTTGATCTGAACGATATGCCCCTTTACCGTGGGCTTATAGGTCCGCATAAAAACATCTTCCGGATAGGCAAAATTCTTCATCTTCGCATTCTGGATATCGATGGGCACATCGATCAGTACGGGCCCCTTCCTGCCGGTAGTGGCAATGTGGAACGCCTCCTTAAAGATCCTTGGAATATCCTCGACATTTTTTACCAGATAGCTGTATTTGACAAAAGATTCCACCGCTCCCGTGATATCCGCTTCCTGGAATACATCGCTTCCGAGCAGTTCCGAATTTACCTGTCCGGTAATGCAGATCAACGGTATGCTGTCGGCAAACGCCGTCGCAATGCCTGTGATCACATTCGTAGCGCCCGGGCCGGAAGTCACCGCACAGACTCCGACTTTCCCCGAAACCCTTGAGAACCCGCTTGCGGCATGCGCCGCATTCTGTTCGGTCCGAATCAGGATCGTCCGGATATCGCTCTGTAAAATACTATTATAAAAAGGACAAATTGCAACGCCCGGATACCCAAAGACGTTTTTTACGCCCTCCGCTTCCAGACATTTTACCATTACATCTGCACCAATCATGGGATTCCTCCTTATTTCCGTTCTTTTTCTATTAAAAACCATACCATGTTTTCTGACCGTCTCCTGTTTTTTGCTTCCTTATATATATCTGCCGCCTCAGGAAACCTTATAACTTTGAACATAATATCATTTTTTTTTGAGAAATACAAGTTAAGAACTGAATTATTATGCAGCAAATCAAGTCTTTTCCGGAAACATCTGCCAAAAAATCAAGAAAAATCCGAAGTAACATACAAGTTCACTTGATAAATCACTTCAAATGTGTTACATTCATATTGTTAAACTATTACAAAATTATTACAAACGAGAAAATGAATGCAAAAGGGGGCGCTATTTTGAAAAAACAGGCTTTATCACTCATCTTCTCTGTTTCGCTGACTGCTTTTTTAATAACAGGTTGCGGTGACAGCAGTGCAACAGATGAACTAAGTGCTTATCAGGCAAGCATGAGCACTTTCTGTGATAATATTTCCTATATAAATGACCAAATCAATGCTTTAGACGGAACCGGGGAATCTGATGTAGAAACTTTACTGCAAAATTTAGATACACTGGAGGAACAATTTTCTCAGATGGCGGAATTGACCGTCCCTGATCAATTTGCCACGATAGATAACCTTGCGGACGAAGCCAGCGAAAATATGTCCATGGCGGTCTCCTACTATCATGAGGCTTACGATTCCGGGGAATTCAATCCAAATTATGCGGATGCCGCTTATGAATACTATACAAGAGCGAACACCCGTCTCGGTTATATCCTCCAGATCCTTCATGGGGAAGAGATCATTGATGATAATGTAACATACATCACGGAAGATAACGAATCCGACACACAAAATGAAAAATAATTTAGTTTTGTTCCATAAAGTCGATCATGTAAAACTCTATTGTATTGGGCAAAATAAAAGACTGCGGTATGATCGACCGCAGTTTTTTTATTCAGACATATTTATTCCGCAAATCCTTTCAAAGCACTGATAACCATTTAAATTAGTCTATTTTGTCAAAATATCCATCATAAGGACTATCCTTAAAAGTTCTCCATTTTATTCGTTGATAGTATAATTTATGCATGAAGAAAGAGAAGATATCAAATCCCAAATTTGTACAGGAAAGAATTACAGAGTTAAGGCTTGCCAGAGATATTTCCGAATATAAATTGAGCAAGGATCTCGGATACAGTAAAGGTTATATCCAGTCCATCAGTTCCGGCAAGACATTACCATCCGTAGCGGCGCTCTATGAAATCTGTGACTATTTCGAAATTACACCAAGAGAATTTTTTGATGACGAATCTCTTCCGGATTCCAAACTGATACACAATTTAATGACGGAAATTCGGCGTCTCTCTACCGATGACCAGTATTATTTGTACCATTATTTACTGGCAAGAAAGAATAAGAAATCCAACCCTCCAAAACACTGATTACTTTCCGGATTTTGTACTCTCTCCATCTTTTCTCCCGATATGGCCGGATACTCATCTTTTCCATAGAAAAAAGGATGAACATCGTCATCCTTTTTTCACTTGCCTGTCAACACTTGATAGCGGCTTTTCCAAGCCGTTTGGGTGCTACGCGGGTGTTATCAACTCGATTTATCTGCGATTCACCGGAACTATCTTCGTTCTATGACTTGAATCCTCCTGACAAATATGGTATATTTTATAGTAAACGACATAAATATTTTCTATTTACTTTTCAGATATCCCTTAGTAAAATAATACTGAGGTGATAGCATGAATGTTAGAAAGTTTAAATCGGACAAAAACGCTTTAATAGCAGAAGGCAATCGGATCGTTTCGTCTTCAGATGATGCCAAATTCATAAGAAAAGTAACTATTGTTAATCTCCTGCTCCGCGGTGTGAACGCTAAATCGCTTGCCGATGCCTCTGGCGAAACCGACCGTACTCTTTCTAACTGGGTCAGGTCTGTTGATGAGTATGGGTTTGAGGCACTCCGTCCACGCAAACAGCCTGGGCGTCCGCAATCCCTTACTAAATCCCAAAAAGAAAATATTAAAGTCGTCGTAAATTCTGACCCAAATGATTTTGGATATACTGTTTGGGATGGGCCATCCTTATCGGACTATATTGCTTCGCAGTACGATATCTCTCTATGTGTAAGGCAATGCCAGCGGCTACTGCATGAACTGGGATTCTCTTTGATACGCCCACAGACATTTCCTTCCAAAGGCAATAAAGAGAACCCATTGCGTGATGAATTTAAAAAAACATCTCAGAGCTAGAAAACGAT
>OFGN01000998.1_pt1 | contig 24281 bp, 26 predicted proteins | sample 1521821 | NCBI WGS metagenome assembly OFGN01 (sample SAMEA3504094, study PRJEB24116) | mouse gut metagenome | biome: mouse gut; feature: mouse-associated habitat; material: faeces | place: Denmark | collected 2011
GCTGGGGATTGCCCAGGCTGATGGTCAGGCTCCCTTGCGGGTCCCCGTCAATGAGAAGCACTTTCTTTCCGGCCTGCGCCAGTCCTATCCCTAAGTTGGCACAGGTTGTGGTCTTGCCCACACCGCCTTTCTGGTTTGCGATGGCGATGATTTGCGTGTTCAAGATAATCACCTCGTTTCTAATTCGTTGTGGTTGCTTCTGGAAATAGAAAAAGCCGCCACTTCATAAATTGAAAAGTGACGGCTTTTTCTGATCCCGGAATACAGTTCCCCGGAAATGCAAAAAGCACCCAGCAAAAAATACTGAGTGCCTGCATTAGAATCCTATTCAATTATTCAAATTCGGTCAAACTATGCCAAACTGTTCTCGTATAAATCGAGGGGAGAGAGGGAGTAAAAATCACCTCTGAAATCCCCCAAAAATAGAGCTGTGGTTATCCTATTTTGTAACCACTTGACCCTCTTTTTGCCCGGTTATCCTATTGGGAACCACTATAAATTTGGTGAAAAATGGCTTTTTTGCGTCAAACTACATCAAACCCTATCAAAAGCAAAAGCCCGGAAAACCTTCTGAATACGTTCACAGGGACATAAAGTGAGACACCCCTGCAATATGGATCGAGCAGTGAATTGCTGTTCGATCCATATTGCTTTTCTGCCTTTAATCTGTTATGCTGGAACCTGAATTAGATTACCCACTTCTGGCGCATTGTGCGATTGCAGCACCTTTGGCTCCATTGGCCTGTCCATCGAGCCGATATCCCGGTAGATAATCCGAACACTCTGAGCGGCGCTGCGAGAATATTTCTTGCTCCGTTCGCCCACTTCAATCCTCTGAACGAACAGCCGCAGCAGTTCCGGCGTCAACTCATTGATTGCAGTGTACCGCTTCGCCTTCTCAATGAAGGTATCCACATTTGCCGCGGATGCCTTCAGTTTCTCCAGCCGTGCCTCTTTCTCCGGGATCGCATCCTCCAGCTGTTTCTGCTCCGCATTGTAGTCACTGGAGAGCATCCGGAACTGCTCGGCAGTCACCCGGCCAAGAACGTGATCTTCATAGAGGCGCTTGAACAGCAGGGAGAGTTCACTGTTCCGCTTCCGCATGGCATCCAATTCCTTCTGGAGTACGTTCATCTCCCGCCGCAGCTCCACGCTGTTTTTCTGATTGATGTACTGTGCGAACTGCCGCTCCTGCGTCCTGGCGGAGTGCGTCACCCGGCGGATGTCATCCAGCACGATCTTCATCAGGTCCATCTCGCGGATGTGGTGGGGCGAGCAGTTCCCTTTCCCGCGTTTACCGAAGGTGTAGCACTGGAAATTGTACTTGGTTTTCTTCATGGTGGATGCCCGATGCAACACCAGCGGTTTTCCGCAGTCGGCACAGTAGACCAATCCGGAGAACATATTGGGCTCATCCATCTGCTTTGGAGTCCGCTTCTTGTGCTGCCGCACAGTCTGCACGATGTCCCACCGCTCCTGAGTGACCAGCGCCTCATGAGTGTTCTCCACCAGCACCTGTTCACTCTCTGGACGGAGGATGTGCTTTTTGTTTTTGTAGGAGATGGATGTATTCCGTAGCCCAGGCATGTGACCCAGGTAAACCTTGTTGTCCAAGATTCCAGTAACTGTGCTGCCGCTCCAGCTATAAGGTCTGGTGGTATCCAGATGCCTGTGGGATGTACCATACTTCTGGTAGTAGTAATTACTCGGATTCAGAATCTTCTCATCTGTGAGGATGCGAGCGATCTGATTCGGACCTTTTCCGGAAGCGCACAGTTCAAAAATTCTCTGAACTATCGGAGCGGTTTCCTCATCCGGAACAATCTCTTTTGTATCATTGCTCCGCTTGCGGTAGCCGTAAGGCGGTCTGCCGCCCAGCCGCTCACCACGCTCGGCCTGGAGTTTCTTCACCGCACGGACCTTCTTGCTGGACTCCTTGGCGTGGAGTTCATTTGCCCAGTTCCTGATAGGATTGAAATCGGTACTGCTCTCCACCAGAGAATCCACTCCGTCATTGATAGCGATGAACCGGACACCCTTCGCTGGCAGGTAGAGTTCCGTCAGCTGGCCCACCTGTAGATACTCACGGCCCAGGCGAGACATGTCTTTGACGATCAGAGTTTCCACTTCATCCCGCTCGATCATCTCGATCACCTTCTTCCAAGAAGGCCGATCAAAATTCGTCCCTGAGTACCCATCGTCCGCAAGGAAGATCGTATTTTCGAATCCATTGGTCTGAGCATACCTTTCGAGTAACAGGCGCTGATTTACTATGCTGTTTGAATCGCCGGCCCGGTCATCTTCCTGACTGAGCCTTCCATATAAAATATTGAACTTTTGGCTTGCCATTTATTAACCTCCTATCTCGTATGGGGCAAGCCGGTACGGTAACTGACACTATACCGCACCGGCTTGCGAAAGTCTACCGAAATATCATGCGGATCGGGATTCTTTTGCCAGCTCTGTGTCAATGAACGCCAGCATCTTTTCTGTGGGAGTTGCTGTTGGCTCCCCAGCGAAAATAGAGGTGACGTGGAACACTCTGCCCTCGATGATCATCTCGCGGTCCCATGCGGAACCAGCTTGTGTCGTATCACTGAAGACGGTATCCACACTGCCATCCTCCAGCTGTTTGACCACAGCAGACTCCGGATGATATGTCCCAAGCATTCCGGTGCTGATATATTCCTCAAATTCAGTTCTCATAAAACTCCTTTCTTAATAGCCCATCATGCCTTGGCTGTGGCTGTCGTGGCTCAGCTTTTGTCCCTGGGCTAATTTTTTCATTGCTTCTCGGCGGCGCAGCTTGCTGTCTGTCCAGACTGACGGCATGGGAAGCGGAGGCAAATCTGCGTCCTGCTCCAGCTGCTTCCCTAACCGGAGCAGTCCTTGACTGGCCTCACCGATCCAGCCAATCTCCGGTTCAGCGTACTCACCCTGGAAACCAACAATCTCACGGTAGGCGAACAGTGCTTCCATATTTTCCTTGAGGAAAGTCTCATCGTGGAGACTGCTGTCACGACACCGCCGTCCGTTGGGACAGGTGAATGTGATATGCTTCCGGGTATCCGTCCAAGTGACTTGGTATCCCTCGCGCTCCATGCTTTCGATAAATTCGTCCGGAGTCCTGGCGTACTCCAGCACATCATTGATGGTTTGGATCAGATCCAGCTTCCAACTGTCAGCGTAGAGGCCAGCCTGATACTCGCCGGGCTTCATCCGTTTCATTTTAGATTTTTTCTCTGGCTCCTCCAGAACGCTCAGTCCATAGGCGAGACAGATTTCATCGTTTGCGTGCCTGTGAGCCAACAGATCGTCGGCGTTCTGGTGGAGCTTCTTCCCGTCCATGCAGCTGACGCTGTTGATTACCAGATGGTTGTGGATGTGGTTGGTGTCTATGTGGGTGGCGATCACCACCTCGAAGTTGGGGAACTCTCGTTGCGCCAGCTCCAGCCCGATGGCGTTTGCCTCCGCTGGCGTGACGGGATCGTTCTCTGCAAAGGACTGGACGAAGTGGTAAAACTGACGGCCATCCTTTTTTCCGAACCGCTGCTTGGTAGTGAGCATCTCAGTGCAGGCAGACTGCGGAACGCAGTTGTGGCCGGTTACCAGTTTGGCATCGCCCCAGAGAGTTTTCTTTTCCTGTGACACATAGTCCAGCGTCCCGCGCATCGCGCCGCCGCTCTGGTGTTTGCAGTTGATTGCGGTGAAGGTTGCCATCACCTCACCTCCTGAGCGAGGCGATAGATCTCATCGCAGAGGTAAGCGTAGCTGCCTGCCAGCTCATCACCTCGGACGACAGTCACCCGGCCCATGTTCGCCAGGACGGTGAGCTGGTTGAGGTTCCGGCCTTGCGCCTTCAGCTCTGCGAGGATGGTATCGAGTCCATCCACCCGAATAATTTTCTTGCCGAGGGCGCAAGTGGTGAGATAATCTGTGATTGTCATTCCTGCGTCAGCCGCCCGATTTTCAATTTTCTGCTTATTCTCCGGCGTCATTCTTGCTGTAATGATCGCCGTTTTCTTCTTCTGCATATCGCTCCTTTCTCCCCTTCAGGGGCAGGGGGTGCCGGGGCCTCGCCCCGGCGAGTGCGGCACGGCGTATAGCCGGACGCGATGCTTGCCCCACCGAAACGGTGGGCGTTTCCCCATCCCGGCACTCTGTACCGTTTCGTCCAAATTGGTAGTTTTTGCGAGATTAGCCCACAAATGCCGAACGTGGCCGATTTCTCCAGTTGCGGGTACTTCCTCGGCCCAGCCGCTGAATGCCGCACAAACGGCCTCACACGGGCGGACAGGGGCCGATGTTGCTCTTTGCCCAAGAAGGCAAGGAGGCAACCTACTTAACACGTTACCCCCTTACCCTCTTGAGTGGGTTCCGCTATCTGCACATACCAGTGATCACCGCGTCGAATGGCAGAGACACCAAGATTCTGTTTTGCAATTTTTAGCGTCCGTTCCGAGATTCCAAGTGCGGAGGAACGGTGCAGCAATTCATCTGAGGCCACTTCACCGCTCCCCAGCATTTCAAGAATCAACTTCTCCGCCTGCTCCGTTTTGGTAATGCTCGGACCGTTGGTAGAGAGAAGTTCGCTGGCAGTTGTGTCGCAGAATCCGTTCCAAGTAAAACCGTTTTCAGAATTCAGAGAGAACAAAATGGATCGTCCCTCTGGAGCCAAACTGCTTTTGTCGTGGACCACAACGCGCATATTAGAATCATCTTTTGAGCGTCCGACCAGCAGCACGCTGCGCGCAGCCGCGCGAAAATCAATCGAACCAAGCCCACGATATGCAGACTTGACTCCCTGCATCTTGTTCATGTGTCCGATAAGAATGACGGCGCAGCCTGTCCGCTCCGCCATCTTACAAAGTCGTTTGAAGACGGGACGGACCTCGTTGGCCCGGTGCATATCTACGCCATCACCCAGGTATGCCTGGATTGGGTCGAGGACAACCAACCCGGCATTCGTCTCCTGAATGGCTTGCGCCAGCCGATGATCGTCCAGCGTAAGTTCCCGCTCATTCTCATCGATGACTAACACACGGGAGCAATCCGCTCCCAAGGAATCCAGCCGGGGTTTGATCGTATCCGCCAAACCATCTTCCGCAGTCTGGTAGATGATGTTGGTGGGAGGCAGGACCATTGAACCGCCCGGCATCGACAGTCCGCGCGTCAACAGTGCGGTCAAAGCTAAAACGAAGGTTGTTTTTCCTTCGCCTGGGTCGCCTTGTATGATCGTGATCTTTCCGAACGGGATGTACGGATACCAGAGCCACTTCACCTCCTCCGCCTGAATCTCACTCATCGTAATCAGTTTGAGTTTTGTTTTCACTGTGTGAACCTCCTGAAAAAGTAAGGACGGAAACCACAGCCCGCTTGTGATTTCCGTCCTTCTACTTGTATTATGCAAAATTTTCTGGTAGAGTTATAATTGTTGATAACAAATTATTTTTCCTGTCAGACAAATTATCTGCGAGGTGTTTCCGAGTGTTTTGGGGAATTTCTTTTTGCATAGGAAATAAAACGATTGAGGTAAACGGGCAGGAGTTTTCGCTGGGAGAGCTGACTGCCGAATGTCTTAATATCTCTGTAGATGATTATACGGTTATGCGCAAGGTCGGCAGTCAAGCTGCTCGATATATGGACGTGTATGAGGCAACCAATAATATAGCGATTTGGTTCACAGTAAACGAATACTTGATCCATCTGGATGGAATGCTCCGCAGGTATCACTTGTTTCGTTTGTTGAGAGAGGACACAAGCATTCTGTCAGAAGCACGGGAGTTTACACAGCAGTATTCTCTGTTTGACAATGCTGACTGCGTATTCTCAGAACATGATCTTCACATTATGGCACAGATCGGAGAGTACGAAGATTACCTGGACAACCCAAAGGCGTATGGTGGAGAGGAGCAGCCGCCTATCCCACCAGTACCTCCGGAGAAAACTCGTGCGTGTTTGATCTATCCGGGTAACATAGAAACAAAGTGGAAGGTCTACAGAGATTTTGCTGACAGATATGTGATGATCCTCTCTGATATTGCTTCGTTCAATGATACCATACAGAACTTTATCCGCGTTTCATTATCAAGGCTGGAGAAAATGAATGCCAACCAATATGTGGCGGCACTCTATGACTTTTTCAATTATGAGTGCGCTGACAAATTGATTGCCAATCCTGTTCGGGGGAGCGGATACTATTTTGGAGTAGATACTGTGGAACTGCGGCACATTCCGAGAGAGACCGCACCCGGTTCAGGTGAGTTTAGGATTTACGAATATTATGACGTGAAATTGCTGCAGGCGCTTTTGAAGATGGATTTTTATAAAGCGCTGGAGGCGGGATATACGATTCGGAAGTGTGCATATTGCGGACGTTACTTCTTGCTCAAAAACGCACGGCATACAAAATACTGTGACCTGCCTTCACCGGGCAATCCGAAGTACACCTGCGCACAGTTGGGGTATCATTTCAAACGGATCAAGGAGATGGCTGACGATAATCCCAGATCACAATCCCTGCGAAGATGTTTCCAACGCATTGACCGGGATGTATCCCGCAATGCTATCACAGCAGAGGATAAAGTTGTTCTATATAAAAAAGCGAAGGATCTTTTTCACGCAGCGGAAACAGAATCCGGTACTTCCTATGAAGCATTTGAACAGATGCTCCAGTCAGAAAATCTGTATCCGCTCTGCGGCGTAGTAAGGAGATCCAAACCGAGGGGAAGGCCGAAACGAGGTTGAGCACATGACCAATGAAGAACTGCTCCAGCGGCATATGGATGGTGATGCGTCCGCGCTGGAGCAGCTATATGAGCAGAATATCGGGCTGATAAAACGAATCGCAGAGCGGTGTTTGATAGATTTCGGGTATCTGCCATCTGATAAGAAATCTTCCGAGAGAGCAGCCCCGGTTGCAGAAGATCTGCGGCAGGAACTATTCAGTGAGGGAACTTTGGCTTTCTGTGAACAGGTATATTCGGGTACATACGACCCATCACGAGGCAAGTTGACCACGTATCTCTATCCGCATATAAGAGGTGCAATGTATCGCTGGTTGGAGCAGCATCAAAATGAATGTACTCATACAATTTCTATTTCTGATCTGATATCGGACGTAAAAAATGACGAACCAATCGAATTTGTGGATAAACAATCTCTGCCTGTAGATCGGATTGTGTACAAAAAGATATGTCTTGAACTGCTGCGGGAGCTTTTCGATAGGCTCGGTGATAAAGATAGAAGTGTTCTTGGACATTTCTTTGGAGTGTATGGGTATAGAAGGTACTCTTTGGATGAGCTTGGGCTGAAAGAAATGCTGACAACAGACGGAGTAATAAAAGCGAGAAAAGCTGCATTGCTACATTTACGAGGACTGTACAAAGAAAGTTGTCTGCGCTCATGGAAGATTGCATATCGCCTCTTATCTGAGATCCTTTAGTAGAGGCAATACTGACCGTGACCTATGAAAAAATGAAGCGTGAAGATATAAAATATCTTTTAGCTAACATGGATAAAAAGCAATTACATCTGTGTGATAAAATTTGCCATTTAACGGCAGACAATGACTGAATAGATACGGAGGTGGGTTCATGAAACAGAATCGGAATGACTTCATTATGCCTTTGTACAATGAAGAACACGAGCGACTGTTTAAGGTCGCATATCGTAGGACAAAGAATTGGGAACTTGCACAGGACTTAGTACATGATGTTTTTCTGCTGGCAATCTTCAATCAGGCAAAACTTATGCAACATCCAAAACCAGGTGCATGGCTAATGCAGACATTGCAAAATCTTATTATGAACGAGATGCGCTCGCCGTCTCACAAAGACATTCCCTTGGATGCAGTGGCCGAGGTTCCTGCCAGAGCGGTAGATCTGCCATTAGGTAGTTTGCTACCTACACAATTACAACCCAAGGAACGAGAAATACTCATCTGGCGGTTTGAGCAGAATATGAGTTACAGTGAAATGTCTGACCGGTTAGGCATTTCAGAGGATTTATGCCGCAAGTGGGTTTCGCAGGCGGTTATTAAGTGTCGGAAGTTTATGCGAGAATAACTATCCAATACATATGGATTTTGCGCAAATAGACTAAATACCAAGGGCGAATTTGTGCATTCATACAAATTCAACAAAAATTAAAATTTCTCTTCACAAAACAGTCCTCTCAACACATGTATATAGTGTGGGGACAGGAGGTGCATTATGAATAATACAGCGAGTAAGCAGCACGGCAGTCCGTCAAATTGCCCCACCGACGGCGATGTGTTTATGCAAATGCTGGAGGCCATGACCGAAGAAGAACTGACTGACGGCTTGAATGAAGCCCTGGAAAGTATGACCGATGAGGACTATGACTCCGCATTGATTGACGCATATCTTGCCGCGCTAGACCGGAAAGCCCCCATGCCGGAAGTACCGGATACTGATACCTCTTTTGCCAATTTCAAAAACCGGTTGCTCCTGACTTTTCCTGCCGGAAACGCCAGGGATACTAATCCTAAACGCAAAGTACAATCGATTTGGCGCACCGGATTGATTGCTGTTCTTACCATTATCTGCCTTATGGGTGGCATGGTAGTCGCGCAGGCATCGGGCGTGGATGTTTTTGGCGCAATAGCGCGTTGGACAGACGAGGTGTTCAGCCTTGGTACAATCCAGTCTGACGGTGTGGAAGATGTACTCAACGAGGAAACTGAGAGGAACACTGATATTGGTAGTGGCAGCGGATTGAGCTATGAATCGCTTCAAGATGCGTTGAATGCATTTACCATAACAGAGTTTTCCGAGCCATCTTGGATTCCAGAAGGATACGCATTTATGGGTGTGACAGTAGATTATTGGCCTGACGGTGACTTTATATGTATAGCAGCGGAGTATCTCAACGGTAATAATTCTTTGCTTGTTGAGATCAGAAATTGTCAGAATGAACCAAGTATGCAAATTGAAAAAACAAACACACCCGTGAAAACTTTTGTGGTGAATGGACTAACGGTGTACTTACTTGAAAACACAAACAACAACATGGCGGCATGGGTGACAGAACACTATGAGTGCTATATTGGCGGCACAGTTGATAAAAGTGAGTTGCAACAAATAGTGAAGTCAGCCTATGCGGAATTGCAGTAATGAGGAGGTAGATAAAGCGTGCGAAAAAAAGCAATCTGCGGTGTACTGTTTGCGTTGTTACTGATTCTCGCTTCGACAACAGCTTTTGCAGCAGATACAAGAGCCAGCAGCAGAATCATGTCATACAGCGCTGAATTGCGAGTAGGAAGTGATAAGGGCTTAAATATATATTTTTCTGTCACGGCCAGTAGCACCATGGACATTATTGGAGCCAGCCGAATTGATATTCAGAGGTACAATGGCTCGCGCTGGATTACAGAATGCACGCTTACCGTTGAGGATGAACCTGAAATGCAGACCAGCGATGCGGTTCGACACTCTGCAATAATCACCTATGCACCAAGTTATTCTGGTTCTGACTATCGTGCTGCGGTCACAGTTTATGCGAAGGATGGTTTCGGTTTCAGTACGGCTCAAGTGACAACTAAGTAATTTAATTGAATTTTTAAGACTACAAAATGAAAGGACAGTTAATCATGAAAATAAAGCAGAATATATTATGCATAATATCCATCATCGCACTCTTGCTGTCGTTACCCGCAATTGGTTTGGCGGTTGATAGCACGCAAGACAATTCAAAGAGCCCTGCTTCACATGAGGTAATAGAACTACCTCACGATGCCGCGACAGATGAAGCAATCTATTACCCTATTAATCCGAGTACACCTGAATGGAGTACACTACAAACATCTGATGAACTTATCGCTTCATGCAAAATTTCTGAGGACGCATTAAAAAATATGACAACAGAAGAAGTTGTGGATGCTGTTCTATCTTTTCCGCTCCTAATTGACCTCTATGCGTATAATAACTTGGATACAGCTTTAGAACATTTGTCAACGATTTCAGATGCTTACCGTGAACTTCTGACCCGGGACGATGCGGCGCATGTATTAAGTCAGGCTTTAGTTTCAGCCCACTCTGTGGAAACTGAAAATACTTCCAAGCTGCCATTCTATACAATAGAAATATTGCTATCAGATCAGCGCCTTATGGATTCTGAAAAAGAACCAAATTGTTGGGAATCACTTCCATATGCGGCAGACGCAACCACAACAACACCTAATGGGACTGCTGTCGAGATTTTTTATCGAGGTGAGCTACTTGATTCTGCAACAAAGGAAGAGATAAACAAAGAGTTTCGGGAAAAATATCCGTTGGCCACGTATATAGAGTCATCATCAACGAGGTATAATTGCCATAATTTTGCTTGGAATAGCCAAGCTCCCGTAAGCTATTGGATGAATGACCCGTCTCCATACATGTCCGATGGAAGCTACACTGAGATAACTACTCCAGTCGCTAGTGGAAAAATATACTATGAAGGTGAACATTCTGGAATTATTGATCCTTCCTATACGCCGCCTACTCCACTTGTGCCTATTGTTGTTTCAAAATGGGGAAATGGTCCCCTGATGCAACATAGAGAGAACTATTGTCCTTATTCAGGTAGCATTTCTTACTGGAAGCTTGCCAACTAAAAGGGACAGGGATCATCACCTCAATTATTATCGCTGAGATTGGGACCGACATGAACGGTTTTCCGGACTCACAGCATATTTGCTCCTGGGAGAGGTCAAGTTCTGGCAACAACGAAAGTGCCTGAAAGCGAAAGAGCACTCACTGTACTGGTGGATCAAACAACGCAACTGTAGATTGGAAAGTAATAGCTGATGACTGGCAGGAAGTCCATAAGGAGGACAAAATCTTAAAGAAGCGTTGAATCCCTCAGCGTTGATGTCCGCAAAGAAGGAATCCGCTAAAGAAGTCTAGAGACTTCTTTAGCGGATTCCTTCTTGCCGTACCAGTTACCCCCGTCTCACATAGTGCCCCTTTGGGGGTATTCACTTGATTTTCCGGGCTTTTTGAGCCGTTTTAATAAAATTTAACGCTTGCTGAACTGCGGAGCGCGACGAGCCGCTTTGAGGCCGTACTAAAATTCTCTTAACGCCGTTTTTCCTTGATATTCCGGGGTTTTGGGGACTTCCCCCCGCTGGTTGTCCTATCCCTTAGCCCAACAAACTGGCTCCTTTTTATCTGGAATCCGCCTGATGAAGCGCTCCATTCACCACAGAGAAAAGTTCCTCTGGCTTATTATACTTCACCTTGGCATAGATGTCCATAGTTGTTTTGCTATTTTCATGTCCTGCAAGGTACTGGACGGTCTTGGGGTCAACCCCAGAGTACAGCAAGTTGGTGATGTAGGTATGGCGCAGCAAATGCGGCGTCACATGGAAATCCAGCGTATATTGAATCTTGGGATTGTTCTTCTGCGTCATCCCCAGCGCGGGTGTGACAGTGTACTTGATGCTCTGCCCATTTACATATTTATAGTAGTTACGCGCCTGGGTAGAGCGAACCACCACATACTGCCACACCCTTTGAAATTGCGAAGCGGATAACGGCTCCCCGTTGCTGTCGGAAATCACATATTCCGACACAGAGGTTTCCTTGACTTCCCGCAGGCAATCCACCAGACACTTGGGAATCGGAATGTCCCTTCGAGCTGCTTTCGTTTTTAAGGTTGTGGAAACCACCGGTCTATTGTGTTCTGTGCGCCATGCCCGCCGTACAGAAATATATGGCGTGGGAGTATCCAGAAAAACGCAATCCCATTGCAGAGCAAGTGCTTCTTCCCGGCGAAGGCCGGAATACAAACCGAGCATCACAAAGAGATGGGGTGGAAGTCCTCTGACTGTATCCAGCAGCACTTTTACCTGTTGGTCTGTCAGAGCCTCTTTCTTTTGTATCGGCTTTCCGCCTTTTGACGATATTCCCACACAAGGGTTATCTTCAAGTAATTGACTGCGCTCTGCCGAATAGAAAATGCACTTGATGAGCATATTGACCGTATTATACAAACCCTCCGATTTTTTTGACAGCGGCACCAGCGCCAGCCGAATGTCATCTGCTGTTACTTCCTCCATATACATATCGCCCATCGGCTTGATGATATAGTTTTTCATATTGGAAGTATAACCTTTCAATGTGGCAGCAGACACCTTAGCCGACTGCATCAGCAGCCACTTCTCACAATACTCAGCAACCGTAGGATGTTCCCGGTGAAAGATAATCTCCTCTACCTGACGCTTTGCCTCTATCTGCTTTTTATACAATTCTTCGCAGCTGGTTGCATACAGGCTCACCTGTTTCCCGTCAGCATCCAGAATCCGCGTCCTATAATACTGAACTCCCTTTCGCATGACTGTTCCGTATTGAGGTATCGTTGTTTTCTTTTTAGCCATCTTGGACCTTCCTTTCTTGAAATGTGCGGCCTATGTACCTACACCTTCTTTTTATCAGAAAGTCCCAATTTAATCAAAGATACGGCCAGTGTAAAGCAAAGAGCGAGACATCCTTGCCTCGCTCTTTCTGTGTTTTTCAATTTTTACCTTATGTAGAATCCCACTCCGCAAATGCCCCATCCATAGCTCTTACAAGCTGGTCCGGCCTGTTGTATTTAACCTTGGCGTAAATGTCCATCGTGATTTTGCTGCTTTCATGCCCTGCCAGGTATTGAACCGTTTTGGGGTCCACCGATGAATGAATCAGATTCGTGATATAAGTATGTCGAAGTTGGTGCGGTGTCACTTCAAAATCCAGGCTGTAAACGACTTTGCCATTATGAGCTGCTTTTTCTCCGAGAACCGGCGTAACGGTATGCTTTACACGCTTTCCATCTTCATACCGGTAATAGGAACGTTCCTTAACCGTTCTGGTAACGATATACTGCCAAAGCCGTTTGAACTGCGTATAGGACAGCGGATCACCATCTCGATTGGCTACTACATAATCCGAAGTTGAAGCTGCCTTTGCCGATTTCAAACACTCTGCCAGACAAACGGGGAGGGGAACATTTCTCTCCGCAGCTTTTGTCTTTAACTCGGTGAGAATCACCGGCCTGTTATGCTCTGTGTGCCATGCCCGTCTTACTGTCAGATAAGGGGTGTCTATATCCAGATATACAGAATCCCATTGCAACGCAAGAATTTCTTCTCGCCGCAACCCGGCATACAAGCCGATCATGACAAACACATAAGGCGGCAGACCCCGGATAGCGTCTAAGAGGCGTTCGGCCTGTTCGTCTGTTAAAGCCTGTCTTTCCTCTTGAGGAACGCCGCCTTTTGCATCCAGATATATGGTCGGGTTTTCATCAATCACATGGCTTTCTTTCGCCGCCCGGAAAATGGACTTATAAAGAATCACCACAGACTTGTAAACCGAAGCCGATTTTTTGGAAACGGGAACAAGAGCCAGCTGAATGTCATCCAGCGTTACATCTGCCATTCGTTTCTGCCCCAGCTCTTTAATAATATGCCGCCGCACTTTGGATGTGTAATCGGTCAGTGTAGTGGCACGAATATGGACTGACTGCATAACCAGCCACTTTTCGCAATATTCGGCAACCGTAGGCGATTTTCTGTGAAAAGCGGCGTTGTCCATCCGCTCCAATGCCTCCTGCTCTTTATCATAAAGTTCTTCAGGTGTTCTCGCATAAAGAGATACTCTCTTATCATCTGCACCTTTAATTCTGGTTCTGTAATATTCAATACCGTTGAGTTCAACTGTACCATACTGAGGAATTGCCCGTTTTCTTTTTGCCAATTCCGTCACCTCCTAAAAATAATCTCCAGCGCTGTATCTTTGTTTTATCAGATAGATAGGATTCCTGCAAGGATACGGAATGGGTCATGTTCTGGCGTTTCGCGGCTTGCGGTATGTTGCCCCCTTTTCCATCGGTTTTGCACGATGGGTACATTTTGCGATATACTCCTGAAGACCCGCATCCGTAAAGTACACACAGCCATTCTGCACATACTGAACATAAGAAATCAGACCATTGTTACGGGCAGCATCCAAAGTCGCAATACTGATGCCCAAGATTTTAGCCGCTTCTTTCCGAGAAATCAATTTTTCCACAGGTGTTCCCCCTTTCTGTCAAGGATATGGCTATCACTTTCAAAATCACATGAATACGCTGGCAGTTGCTCTGCCAGCGCATGGTATCTGATTTTGAAAAGAAAACTGTACGGTCTGTTATCACAAACAAAAGGCGAATACAGCCCTCTAATAACATCATCTGTTTTTCGCCACATTTGCCACGCATCCCTGACGATGGGGACATAACAGGCCGCTCCTGGCAGAGCTGTCATAACTCCGCAGCACCGTTTTTCTCGTATGCCGCAGGGTTCCCCCCAAGTCTTTGGCGGGCCGTGAGGAAGTATCTTTAAGCCCCCATACCATCATCGCGCCCGGATTGCCACATCCGGGTTTAAGGCTAAACGTAGATCGCTCGGATTGCCTGTCCATCATCACCTCCTGCAAGCAACCGTCCTGGCGGCGCGCCTTGCCCGCTTCGATACGGGTTATGTACCGGTTATGTCGTATATTCAGTTGTCAAGCTACAAGGAGGGGCAATAGGACTTGTCCCTTTAATGTGTAGGCATTGAAAACAGCAATTTGTTAAGCCTTTTTCAAAAAAATCTTGATTTTATTTACTCTCTGCGTGATTGCGCTTCGAGAGCAGTTCCAGAGCCTTGCGACATCGGCCTGCCGGTATCCGTCCACAATGAGAAGGGTCAACAGTTCCAGATCGTCCTCCGACAACTTGCAGAGCCGCCGATACAGCCTCTCATCCTCCAAAGAGGAGAGCCAGCCAAACCGCTGTGCGTCCACATCGCCGGTGTCCCAGGTGCAGGAGAGGGATTCAAACTTTCGCAGCAGACAGGACTGTTCGCTCTCGTCCTCACACTGTTCGCTGGGCAAAGCCTGTACCCGGTTCAGATAGGTCCGCTGGCTACAAAACCAAGACCAGTCATATTCCCTCATGGCCGCAATTTGTGTATCGCTCATACCGGCTGCTCGGTATTCCTGTTCCAGCCGGGTCCATTCTTTATCAAATTTCCTTTTTTCATATCCATAGTGAAAGCCCATAGCGTTCCTCCATTTCGATTCAGGCGTGGTTGACGGGTGAATCGAATGGAGGCGGGGATCGGCAGCGGCGCTGTACGGAGCGATTCGTCAAAAATTGACAAATAAAAACGCCAGCATCACAAAACAAGATGCTGGCGCAGCAAAACAAATAGCCGTTATAGCTCTGATATATATTACCCGATAATGCCGGTGGAGGTGCATGAAAATCCCGATTGGAAATTATGCTTTTTTTCGCGCATCACCGGCGGAAGGGGGTGATAGCCCCCAGGAAGTGTAAAAAAGAATAACCATAGCTACCTTTCTAACGGCAACTATGGTTTAGGCGCATAAAATCGCTTTGACAGATTACCGTTTTTTTTAACCGGTCAAAGTGATCTTAATATAAATCGGTGTAATCGCTCTTGTTTCCAAGTGCTAAGAGGTCATTCAGCTATTGGAGCCGGAATGATAGCATAGTATAGAGGTGAGCGATTATGCCGAAAGATAAACTGGCCTTGTTAGGCGAATATTTACGAAGTGTCAGAAATACTGCAAATTTGACGCAAGAACAGCTTTCTGACCTTAGTCATGTATCAGTGAAACATATAGCCGATATTGAGAAGGGGCTAAAAAATCCCTCTTTTATCGTGTTGCAGTCACTTGCAAAAGCATTGGACTTGTCCCTGGACAACCTTATCAGAGAAAATATCAGTACAGAGGAACGGGAATTCAACCAGCTAAAGTCCTACTATTTGTCATGTCCTCCAGAAATGCGTGAAACTTTTCTAAATATGACCCACGCATTTATGAAAGAACTGGCAGCGCTATCAGAGAAGTTAAACGAACATTAAGCCAGTGGGCGAATAGTCCTTCCCACTGGCTTTCTTTGTTTGGAAATAACTTCTGATTTTCATTATACACAATTCAGGATATTAAGTAGACCGAAACGGCTATGAAAACACCATTATTAGGCTACAATTTGAGATTTTGCCATAATAGTGAAACCGCAATTTACTCTGGTAGTGGTTCTGCCGCAAATGTATAACCCAAATTAGATACTGTACGAATGTAGATTGGCTGATCTGGCACACTTTCAATTTTGTGGCGAATTCGGCTGATAGTATTTGTGACAGCTGATAAGCAGCTTTCACTATTTTCATGCCAAACTGCTTCAAATATTTGTTCTTTAGTAAAAACTTCACCTGGATGTTGAGCCAAAAACACCAGTACATTGTATTCGTTTTTAGTTAAATGAATATCAGTCCCGTCCTTTAGTACACGCCTTTGTTTCAGATATATCTCCATATTACAAAAAAGCAAGTTGGGCTGTGGAGATGATTGATTGCAGTTGCTCCTATTATCAGACCACACCATCAGTTGCTTTTCTTCTGTTACTCCATCACTTTCAGTAATACGCACAATGATTTCTATTGTCGGCAAAACAATCACCTCCTCAACATAACAAAAACGAAGCCTTTTGGGAGCCTGATTATATTTTACAAAGCAAGTACCTTTTGTCGCATAAAATTCTATAAAACCATGATAATTAAAGGAGGTTTTTGCGGCAACGGATTGTTTGGGCTGCGCCAGATTATTGCAGAGCAGCGAATGTATTTGTTCCCACAAAATAAAACTGGATTCCAGCGTTACCGCCGAAATCCAGTTTATGCCTGTTGGGACAGCATTTCAATCCCTTAGCCACCCCCTTACCGGGTCTGGCTGTGCATTCGGTTCCCGAACGCTGCAATACAAACTGAACCTCTTAAAGGAAACGAACCTATCTCGCCTGCTTATTGTGATTCACTAACAAACTCGACAGCCACATCACCATTGTTGGCAGATACATTCAGCGTTTTTTCGCCGTTTTGTTTTCCAGTCGGCAGGTTGCACTCTCCTTTCTTGATTGTGCATAAAATAGAATAATCATCATAGCTCCCTATAATTGAGCCAGATATATCTCCATTTTTGACATCCAGCGTGATTGTGTTACCTACATTCAGATTCTCGAAAGTAATATTGCCGCCATTTGAAAAAAGCGATACATCGCCTGTTACTGTGGCCGAAGCGATGGAAATATCTTCATTGGTCGTTGACAAATTCAGCACAGACAGAAGCCCATCTGGAACCTGCAACAGAATTGTACGGGAACCAGGCCCGCCTTTTCCTCCTACATAGTCAGTCCAGTCTTTACTGCTTTCCGCTTTCATTGTCAATACATTTTCGGAAACAGAGATATTATAATACTCTTTGGTATTTTCGGCGTATTGAATATGAATATTGTTATCCTCAGACAGTGCTACTTCAATGCGTCGATCCCGAACATCAATGTGGATCTCTTTGATTTCCCCTCCATCGGCAGTATAGTCTTTCTCATAAAAAGGCTCACTGTTTCCAGAGCAGCCCGTCAGAGCCAAAATTCCCAGCAAAAGGCACAGCGCAAATAGAATGATTCTTTTCATTTTTAATCGGGTCCTTTCTATAAACTAAGTTCATAATAATATTTACCTTTATCAATTTTTCCTGTGAACGTGAATCCAAAAGACAGATACAGCCGCTTGGCAATCTCATTTGTATCATCTATCATCAAAATCACCTTTTTGACGCCCTGTATTTTCAGACCGCTCAAAATGCTTTTCATCGCATTCCTGCCCAGCCCCTGATGCTGATACCTGCTGTCTATCATAAACCGGCAGATCGTTGCGGTATCCGCTTGTGTTTCTGTCCGCCGATACATGAAAAAGCCAACCAGCTTTCTGCCCTGATAGATTGCGTTGGGGTGCATTTCAGGAAAGTATTTTGACTCCGCGATGGAAACTGCGTTACAGCATAAGTGTTCTTCCATCACCGTTCCCACACCATTTGAATTTGTTGTCAGTTCACACACATCAAAAATATTTTGAGCAGTAATCTCTTTTATACTGAGCATATCAATCCCCCGCTATGAAATTTTTCTTTTTAGCACAATCAGACCTCCAATAGACAGTACAGCAGAAAGGGAAATACATACCGCTCCATGTACCAGTGCATTGGAGTTGAACATAATGATCTTGAAAAATCCGGCTAAAAGCTGCCGCAAGGGAGCGACAGGGGTAAAAATACAGATGACCGCAATCAACAACACATCTGTCAGCCAGCCATACCAATATGGCTGCATGGAGAGCAGAACATGGAGAAAGACCATAATAAGCATCAGAAAGAGTGTCTGCTGAAGAAACGCGCCTACAATACCATTTTCCGTCCAGCCACACAATTCCATCAGGTTGATGACTGTCTGCGTCTTGTTCAGAGGGTCGAGCAATAGATGGATGCCTGTATTGACAAGGGAGATCAGAGCCGCAAGCAGACCGTAGCTTACCAGACAGCCGATAAAATAGCCCTTTTTGCTGGTTCCCAGGTGAATGAGTTTCGCATAGTCGTAAAACACGATGAAGAACGGAGCCATAAGAGCGAGCAGCCATGTGTAGTTGCCATTGCTCAAAGCGATACTTGCGCTGCCCGATGTTGTGGCACATAGTACCACAACGCCTGTAACAATAAAGCTGACCTTGTTGCTGGAAAGCATTCTTTTTACGATTGCAAAAATAGAAGCCATTATTTTTTTCCTCCTTTGTGTCCTACCATTTGAATGAAGAAGTCCTGCAACGATAGAGGCTGTATCTCCAGGGATGGGTCAGCCGCCGGCGGCGTGTCAAAAATATAGCTTGTGACAAGCCCTCCTATGGCATCCTGCCCGATGACATTCAGATTTTCGGTTGCTGCATCTACATCCTTTTTTAACCCGCTGATACTGAATGCTCTTTCTTCCACAGCTTGCAGCGTATCGAAAAAGCGAACGGTTCCCTTGTCGATGATGATCAGCTTTTGGATCGTTTTTGCGATTTCCTCAATAATGTGCGTTGATACAATGATGATACGAGGATGCTTTTGAAAACTCTCCTCCAGCATTTCGTAAAACTCTACCCGCATCACAGCGTCAAAGCCGAGGACAGGCTCATCCAGTAGTACGACACTTTTGCTGCTTGCCAGACAGATGATAGTAGAAATCATGGTTTTCATTCCCAGGGACAGTTGGTTGAATTTCTTCTTCCCATCCAACTCAAACCGCTCCATCATCTCGCAGGCAAACTCATAGTCATAATCCGGGTTTACCTGTGAAGCGATACGAAGCAATTTCTTTACGGGAAGGTTAAAATGCCTTGCAAAATTTTCGATGTAGGTCACACCGGTTTCCAGGGATGCAGTAGTAATTTCCTGCCCATCAACCTTAATTGTTCCATCGGTGATATTTTGATGCCCCGCGACTGACTTCAGAAAAGTGGTTTTGCCTGCCCCGTTCCTGCCAAGCAGACAATAGATTCCCGGTTCGTCCACCGTTAGGGTAATGTTCTTCAGAACGGCTGTGTCCTTGTATTTTTTTGTGACATTCTTCAGCTCGATCATGTCCATATGCCTCCTGTTTTTGTTCTAACTGCATTGCGTTTCCTTATCGCTTGTGATAGACTAAGCATAATCCTTTGTGCTACACAAAAGTCAAGAGGGGTGACGCAAAAAATGAAAAATTATTTTTCTGTTGGAGAAACTGCCAAAATGGTGGGCATGACCAGCGAAACATTGCGGCATTATGACCGCATCGGATTAGTGAAACCCAGCAAGAGGGACGAATGGACAAGCTATCGCTACTATACCAGACAGGATATTGTGATGCTAAATACAGTTCGTGCCTTACAGCAAATGGACCTGCCCCTTCAAAAAATAAAAGCAGTTTTGGAGGTCGATGACCTGCAAGAAATCATCGAGTTTCTTACAGCCGCAGAAAAAAAGGCAGATGAAAAAATCGCTTCATTGAAACACAGCAAAGCGAAAATACAGGCCGCGCGGCAAAGCTATGAGAAAAAACTGCATGGGCAAGAAGAGAGGGAACAGGTATTTCTCAGATATTTTCCAGAACGGGTGATCCTGCTTTCCGATACACTGGAAACTCCCACCCTTGATAACCTTTGGAACTATCTCAGTCACTTTTACGACAAAGTTGGAATGGGCTGCAAAGATATGTTTCAATTTGAAGATTTAGCCGGTGTTTATACCGAAAACGGTGTGTCAAGAATGTTCGCTGTATGTACCCGATATATAGAGCTGAACGGGTTGAAAATACTGCCAGCCGGGAACTATCTGTGCGCGGATTGCACAGAAAAAAGCAAAGAGCGCAAATTGGAGGAGATTTTGCAGATTGCAGAAGTGAAATATCAAGCCACTCCTCAATTCAATGTGCAGCAGATTGTTGTATCAGGGATATTGCGGTGGAATTATCAAATACAGGTGTTTTTAGGCAACTAAAAGAAAAAGAAAGTGGCAAGCAATGCCGGTGTTAATACACACCGACCACAGAGCGGAAAATCCCTGCCGGGATTTCCGTTCTGTTTGCTTGTTGAGGGCAGCGCCCCCAAACCCCCTTGAACACAGAATTTCATTCTGTGGCTGCGCGTTCCTGCGGAACGCTTTTCATCGCCTGCGGCGGTAGGATAGTGCGGAAAAATCATAAAGTCAGCGTTCCTGGCTTTGTTCTTTTTCCCGGTCATTCTGATATTCCTCCCCATATCCCATCAGTCGATCCACGTTGGCTTTTGCGGTCAGCAGTTCCCGCATTTCCTCGCGGGAGCGCCGGTACTCGGCATAGTCTTTTTTCTTTCCTTCCAGCAATGTTGCATACTCGGCCTGCAAGCTCTTGACGGTGGGCAACTTCTTGATTCCCAAATCCTCAAAGGCTTGCTTTGCCGCCTTGTGGAGCAGAATATCCGCTTCATGTTCCGCTAAGAATTTCTTGGAATACCCGGCCTTGCGATAGGCTACATAGACCTCGCGGGTCTTGGCGTAATTGATGATATGGGTTCGCAGTACGGCAATCTCCGCCATGCGGGTTTCTGCCGTCTTAATCTGTGCCGACAGCTCATTGTGGCGGGCCGTTGCCGCCACCGCTTTTTCTTCCAACAGAGCGTATTCCAGCAGACCATGCTCGGTGAGGTAGTTCATGGTCTGTGCCATCTGTTTCAGGTTGAATACTTTCGCCCATCGAGCATAGCCAGCGCCTTTCCCTGCCTGTAATTTCGCCTGAATATCCACCAACAGATTGACCTTGGGAGCGGAAGTGGGAACTGCCTCTTTTTTGCGGGGCGTGTGGGTTTTCTCCCCAGCCAGCACCGCGCGGATTTCTGCCTCGCTGTACCCTTCGCCCAGCCTTTCATCCATGCGGGCAACCTTCTTCCAGCCGGGGGCTTTGAGCCGGACCGCCTGTCCCCGGCGCGATACCTCGCACCCCATTTCTTCAAGCAATTTTAACAGTCCGTCAAAGTCAGCCGATTTCTGTTCTAACGCCTGGTCAATCATCATGCGGAGCTGTTCCCGGTGGGAGGGCTTTGCCCGATCCCCCAGCCATTTGTTGTAGCTTTTTCCATGCGGTTTTGGGTCCTCTACAATGGAATAGCCGTTCTCAATGCAGATGGTATCATTGAGCCTCCTGACTGCGCGGGTGCTGCCCCAAAAGTTACGGAATTTTTGGTCACAGTTCCGATTGACCGCGTTCCAAATAATGTGATTATGGATGTGCGATTTGTCAGTATGGGTGCAGACTACAAAGGCGTGATTGCCCTTGGTGAACCGTTTGGCAAACTCCACACCCAGCCGGTTGGCTTCTTCCGGGGTGATTTCGCCAGGGACGAAGGCCTGCCGGACATGATAGGCAAGCACATCGTCTGCGCCGCGTACCCGTCCAGTAGTAGAAATGTACTCCCGTTTTGCCAAAAGAAACTCGGCATCTGCTACCCGGCTGTCACAGGCAAAACCAGTGATAAGCCTGCCATTGTCTGTCTTTTGGGGATTAGCTACATAGTCGATAATGTCACTGATGGCCTGACTTTCGGTGCGGCCCTTGCCGATGTGTAGCGGCATGATGCGTGTGGTTGCCATAACGAAATCCTCCTCTCATAACAAAACGGCCTGCATACGCAGACCGCTTGTTTCTTTTCACTCTTTGTTTTTATATCGAATTACCGGAATCTGTTTGACCTTTTTTTCAATGGTCCGGCGTTCTAACGCAAAGACCATATCGCTGGTGCGCTCAAAAAATCCCATGTCCTTTTTCCAGCTCATCCCACATTTACAATGCTGTAAGCCGATAAATTGCTGTTTCATTTTTCTGCCGCAGTTGGGGCAGACTTTGTTACTGGTTCCCATTAGTTTTGTCATGCCATTTTTTCAGGACTGCCTCTACCTGCGCGACCAGCTGCTCTTTATCTGGCATATAAAGGATGTAGCGAGATGCAAAGATATTGTTGGATAAACCGCCCAGCGCATACTCAGCCGCCACACTGTCTTTATCGGTACAGAGGATAATGCCGATAGGCGGGTTGTCATCATGGTCATTGACCTCTGCCGCATAGTAGTTAAGGTACATATTCAACTGTCCCGCAGCCTCCGGCGTCAGCTTTTTTGTTTTCAATTCAATCAGCACATAGGCACGCAGGATTTTGTTGTAAAATACCATGTCGCAATAGTAGTGAGTATTGTTTAAGGTAATCCGCTGCTGGGTTCCGACAAACATAAAGCCCCGACCAAGTTCCAGCAGAAATTTTTCAATCTGCATCACAAGCGCCCGTTCCAGATCGCTTTCTAAGTATGGTTTGTTTTCGGGAATCCCCAAAAACTCGAATACATAAGGATCGCGGATAATGTCGGCTGGCTGTGCGATTTCAATTCCCTTTTGAGCCAGCGAGAGAACCTTTTCTTTGTTAGCGTCGCCGCTGGATAGTAAAAGACGTTCATACAAAGAGCTTTCGATCTGCCGCTTCAGCTCGCGCACCGACCAGCCGGAATTGATGGCTTCTTTTTCATAAAAGCTACGTTTGCTCTCATCGGAGATGGTCAAGAGTTCGCAATAATGCGACCACGCCAATTTGCCAGACGGTGTCTGGCATTTTTCATAAGTCAGATAGAACGCCCGCATATTTTGAAGATTGGAACGCGAAAAGCCTTTTCCAAATTCTCTTGTCAGCTCTTTTGAAAGTTCCTTTAAGGTCTGTTTTCCATACTCTGCGCGAATCTCATTTTTCTGCTCATACTCCACGATAATCCGGCCAATCTGCCAGTAGGTTGTAAGCAGTTCAGTATTGACCTGCTGTGCAATATTCTTTCTGGCATTTTCCAGTAGTTCTCTGATTTCTAAAATCATCGGGTTGTTTGGTGATAATTGATGCTTTTCCATTTACTCACTCCTCTGTGAAAAGTCCCACCCAAATCCCGATCCTGCTGGTAGGCGGTCCAGAAGGCAGCGTATTCTTCTGCAAGGTTCTGGCGAAACTCCGGGCTTTTCAGCTGCTCGGCAAGCCGCTCGGTTTCCTCCGGGAACCCACCGCCTCTGTTCTTTACCAGGCTTTGCAGATACCCGGATTCCCTAGCTTCATCGCTGAGATCGTGGCAGAGATGCCACAGCTTTTCCGCCAGCCGTAACCGTTCATACCCAGCGGCCTCGGCAAGCTCCACATTGGAGGCAAACTGGCCGGATTCCAACAGCTCGCCAATACGCTCCGCCGCGCCCTCCCAGGAAATCACCTGTGCGGCTTTATCGTAACGGGCGGATTTTCCACGAGAGAGATGGATTCCGTCCTCGCCATACCAGACGGTGATACTGCCTGCATTGGTGGTAAATCCGTTGCTGCCATGATAGAGTTCCTGCAGAGCGGCGGCAATCTCCGGAACAGACTTCTGCTTTTCAAATTCAGCGGTTACGCGCTCCCGCAGATGGTCGGTGTTTCCGCCCAGCCGCAGCACATGGTCTATGTCTGTTTGGGCAAAAGAAAAAGCAGAGGACGTTTTCACATTCTCTGCTTCGTCTATGGCTCTGATTTGTTCCGCTTCGGATAAGAACAGGTTTAAGGTCAGCTGTTGATAAGTTCCGCCAGAAGAATCTCCTCCGCCTGGGCCTTGCAGCTGTTCATCAGGCCCACCCACTGCATCGTGTCGCGGGCTTTCATCTCCTCGGTTGCGCCCGCCGACTGTGCCAGCGACTGCATCAGCTGCTCCAATCGGATGTTCGCGGTCTGGTCGATCTCCAACAGGTGCGGGTACAGCTTCTCGCTCATCAGCAGCCGGTTGTAGAGGATTGGCCGGTGTTCCTTCAGGTAGGTTTTCCGCATCCTGCCGTACTTGCCCAGGGGCGTTTCCGGCAGGAAACGGAAAACC